>ENA-OFCE01000035-OFCE01000035.1-metagenomes-genome-assembly--contig:-NODE-35-length-103688-cov-6.870659_pt1 | contig 103688 bp, 96 predicted proteins | sample MGYA00153388_OFCE01 | MGnify analysis MGYA00153388
GGGCCGCGCCGTTGCTGATAATCATTAGCCGCTCACCGCGTAGCGGGTGCATATGGCTTAAGGTTTCCACGGCGGAAAACAGCTCGTGAGTATCCTGTACACGCAGCAAACCGGCGCGTTGGATGGCTGCATCATAGGCGGCGTCCAATCCCTGCTGGCTGTTGAGCAGTAGCTGCGCCTGTTGGCTACGGCCACTTTTGATCACCAGGATTGGCTTATTGCGCGAGGCACTGCGGGAGGCGGAAAGGAACCGCCGCGCGTCGTTGATGTTTTCCAGATACAGCAGAATGGCGCTGGTCTTGCTGTCGCGGGCCAGGAAGTCGAGCAGATCGTCGACGTCGATATCCAGGCTATCCCCTAACGCGATGAAGTAGGAGAAGCCAACTTCCCGCTGTTGCGCCCAGTCCAGAATGGTGTTCGCCACGGCGGCAGACTGGGAGATAAACGCCAGCTTGCCTTTCTGAATGGGGACCGGCGAAAAGCTGGCGTTGATACCTTGCCAAGGCGCCAGCAAGCCCAGGCTGTTTGGCCCCAGCAGACGCATTGAGTAACGTTGTGCGGTGGCCTTCAGCTCGGCGAATTGTTCCACGGGGGAAGAAAGTACGATGGCGGTTTTGCAGCCGCGTTCACCCAAGGCTTCGATCAGTGCCAGGTTACGCTGGGCATTGGTACACAGCACGGCCAAGTCGGGAGTTAACGGCAGGCTGGCCACGTCGGGATAGGCCATTACGCCGCAGACTGCCTTGTAGCGCGGTGTGACCGGCAGTATCGGGCCGGTAAACCCGCCAGCCAGCAGATTGCGCATCATCAGGTAGCCAGCCCGGCCGGGCTGTTGCGAAGCGCCGAGCACGGCAATCGATTTGGGACGTAATAGCGCTTCTAACCCTCTCTGGCTCATGTGCGGCTCCTGCTCCTGATCGGTTTGCCTGAAAGAGGCAAATTATCGTCTGATTCTAGGCGCTTTGTGGCAGATTTGCTGTGACCGGTGCCTCTGGGCGGTGAGGTTTCCCGGCCAGATACTGTTCACGGAAGTAATTGAAATGTTGGCTCAGCCCGGTCGCGGCCTGTTCATCGCCTGCCTGTTGCAGCAGGGCGGCAGCGACTTCTGCCGTACAGTGCTGTTCGGGGCGGCTGGCAACACGTAGCAAATAGTCCGATGAGGCCAACACGTTCAGTGAAAAGACCGGGAACTGATTCAGATAGGGGCTTTTACGGAACATTTTGCGCGCTTCCGACCAGGTACCGTCGAGCATGATAAATAAAGGCGGCTTGCCACCTGCGGGCAGGCTGCTAACCACCGGGCGATCCGCATCGGCATAAGAGGCCGGGAATACCACGTAGGGTTGACGAGTAGGATCGTTGATGGCTGCCAACAGGCCCGGATCGACTTCGGTACGCGACCAGGTAAACGCCAGGGTATCAGGCAGGATATCGGCGATCAGGCGGCCGGTATTGCTGGGCTTTAACGGCTCTGCGCCGAACATGATCAGGCAAAAGCGGCTGTTGGCTTGCTGCGGTTTGATGGTGGCACACAGGCAGTTTTGCTGTGGCAGCAAACAACCCTGACAGCGTACGGCGCGGCTACCTCTGGCCAGAAACGGGCGTGTGGCGCGGTCTAAACGATCTTGGCGCAGACGAAGTACGGCGTTGTCAGTCATAACTATCCTGAAAAACCGCCATTGTAGCGCAGAAAAAAGCCCGGCGGGAGAGGCGCACGGGCTATCTAGGCGATGTTATGCCGACAACAACTGGCGGCATAGTAAGCGCTTTTGCGTTAAACTAGCTCGTCAAGCCAGTTATCGAACGGCGCTTTCGGCATCGCGCCGTTGAGCATATCGACCATCTTGCCTTCACGGAACACCATGATGGTAGGGATGCTGCGAATGCGGAAGCGGGCGCTCAACTCGGGTTCGGCTTCGGTGTTGACCTTCACGAAACGCACCTTGCCAGCACGCTCCTGTGCCACGTCTTCAAAGATCGGCGCGAAGCTGCGGCACGGGCCACACCACGGGGCCCAAAAATCGACCACGATCGGCAAGTCGTCTTGCAGGAGCTGGTCCAGCGTGGCGGCGGTGGCGTTAATCACTTCACCGTCGAACAATTCATGGCCGCAGCGGCCACATTTAGCGCCGTCCGCCAGACGTTCTTCCGGCACGCGGTTGGTGGCATTACAAGCTGCACAAACTGTATTCATGGTTACCTCTGGGGCTGACGCAGCATGTTAGCCGCGTATATGTATCCTTAATGTTGCTTATTATCGGTAAAAGCGTGGCATTCGACCAAGTGATTTGTTCGATGAATTTGATAGATGCTAGCTTTTAGCGCAAGTTGGTGGCTTAGCGCACCAACATCAGGTAATCTTCGCGCCCTGCGCGTTGGTGGAGAAGACAATGAACGATTCATTTAGTGGCAAGAACGGTAAGGTTAAAGTGATGTTCGTCCGTAGTGACGACGATAGCGGCGACAACCGTAACAAGAATAAACGACCTGACGGCAAAGGCCGCCCGGCTGACAATGCACGCTCTGGCCGTGCCGGTCAGGATAAGGCGCGCGGTGGCGACCGTCGGGGTACCGATCCCCGTCGCAGCAGCAGTGAAAGCGATCGTCCTCGCCGTCCGGCGCGCACCGAAGACAGCGGTGGTTATGAATCACCGTGGAAAACCGTGTCCCGTCCTCCGCAAGAAGAACCGGCGTTCGATCATGGTGGCATCAGTGGCAAAAGCTTTATCGATCCCGAGCAGCTGCGCCGCCAACGTGCGGAAGAAACCCGTGTTTACGGCGAGAACGCCTGTAAAGCCCTGTTCGCCAGCCGTCCAGATGCCATCGTCCGTGCCTGGTTTGTGCAATCCGTAACCCCACGTTTCCGTGAGGCACTGCGTTGGATGGCGGCTAATCGCAAGGCTTACCATGTGGTGGATGAAGAGGAACTGGCCAAAGCGTCCGGTACCGAACATCATGGCGGCGTGTGCTTCCTGATTAAAAAGCGTCAAGGTCTGGATGCGCAGGCTTACCTGCAGAATGCACCGGCCAAAGATTGTGTGCTGGCACTGGAAGAAGTGGGCAACCCACACAACCTGGGTGCGATCGTTCGTTCTTGTGCTCACTTTGGCGTGAACGGCGTATTGCTTCAGGATCCAGCGGTGCTGGAGTCTGGTGCCGCGGTGCGTACGGCTGAAGGCGGGGCGGAACACATCAAGGCAATCAATGCCGATGATTTCCTCTCCGTGCTGGATACGTTCCGCAAAGCGGGTTACACCATCGTCACCACCTCCAGCCATAAAGGCACGCCGTTGGCGCAGGCTAAACTGCCAACCAAGATGGTGCTGGTATTGGGCCAGGAACGTGATGGCCTGAGTGACAGCGCTTGGCAACAGGGTGATATGAGCGTGTCTATCGGCGGGACTGGCAAAGTAGAAAGCCTGAACGTCTCGGTAGCTACCGGTATTCTGTTGGCCGACTGGTGGCGTCAGAATCAGGCGTAATCTGTTACGCAATAAAAGCTCGTTCGATTGCAGACAAAGCCCTGGCCGTAAGGTCAGGGTTTTGATCTATGTGACTAAATATGTCTGCAACTCTAGCCCTTAAAAATCAGCTTTCCCAGTTTTCTCAACTTTCATGTTGTCGGAAAATTTCTTTTGTGTCGCATAAAAGCTGCCAAGGGTAAAAGCTTTCAGCTGTTGATCCGTATCAGCCCGGCACGAAGCGCTGTCGCAAGCAGCATTGATTATCCCAAAAGTTACGGCCTTTTGTTTCATATCAAATTTGGCTTCTTCTAGACTGTTTTTTCCCATAGCGATCACACATCCAGTCACAATGGCCTGAGCTTTTTGCTCGTTCATGCGCAGTATCGTGTCATTGACGAGCTTGCTGTACCCATCATTGTTATACACATCGACGGCGAACTCGCGGCATTCATCATAATACGGACTGGTTTTGACTTCTGCGTAGGCAGGTATTTTCATGGCAGCACAACCCACCATACCAAGGCTTAATGCTGCAATCAGCGTTTTTTTTATCATGCTTTAGCCCAGAGATTCCCTGTTAGAAAAGTTTATAAATTCAACTAATATCCATTCTGGCACTGCGGCATTATTGTTGTCTTTTATGTACCCAAAATCCACAAAAATAGGTCGATGGGGAAAGCATCATTCAATTCTATGAGGCGGTCCATCTTTGAACCGCCCCATATCACAGAAGATCTTTAGCCACTTCCATTGGAGTTTATGGGCGTGACTCGATCAGTGGGCTCCGCCCCCACCGCCCCCGGAACTGAACGGTGGTTTGGCGAACCAGACCAGCGCCAGCAATATCAGGAACACCCCCGCCGAAAGCCAGAATATCTCGTTGGCCGAGATGATTAGCCCCTGCGCGGTGATCTCGTTGGCGATATACGCCGAAGCCTGCTGCTTGCTCATGCCTAGCTGCTCCAGCTTGCTGTACATCTCCTGCGACTGCGGGTTGAACGGATTCACAAACTCGGTCAGGTGCGAGTGGTGCATCGCCTCTCTGCTGGTCCACAGGGTGGTGGTGATCGAGGTGCCGATAGAACCCGCCAAGGTACGGGTAAAGTTCGACAGGCTCGATGCTGCCGCTATGCGCTCCGGCGGCAACCCGGACAGGGTAATGGTCGTCAGCGGCATAAAGAAGCAGGCGATGGCAAAGCCCTGGAAGAATTGCGGCCAGGCGGAAGCACCAAAATCCATCCCCGGTTCAAACGTGTAGGCGCGCCAGTAGAAGCACACGGCATACATGATGAAGCTGAAGGTGACCAAACGGCGCATATCCAGCCGGTTACCGAAGCGGCCGATAATCGGTGACAAGATCACCGGCAGCAACCCGATCGGCGCAGACGCCAAGCCGGCCCAGGTGGCGGTGTAGCCATATACCTCCTGTAGCAACTGTGGCAACAGCACGATCGCCCCGAAATACAGCATGTAGGCCAGGCTGATACACAGACAGCCGATGGTAAAGTTGCGCGATTTGAACAGCGACAAATCCACCACCGGGTGATCGTCCGTCAGCTCCCACACCACCAGGAACACCAACGCCACCACAGCCACGACGGTCAGGACAATGATCTCGGTCGAGTTGAACCAGTCCAGCTCCTTGCCCTGATCGAGCATGATCTGCAGCGCACCGATGCCAACCACCAGCAGCACCAGCCCGACGGTATCGATAGGTTTGATCTCGGTTTTGGTCTCCCGGCCTTTCAGCGTCGACATTGCAATCAGGATCACGAACAGCCCAATCGGGATGTTGATAAAGAAGATCCAGCCCCAGTGATAGTTATCGCTGATATAACCGCCCAGGATCGGCCCGAAAATCGGCGCGACGATCACGGTCATCGACCATAGCGCCAGGGCCATCGATCGTTTGGCGGGGGGATAGTTATTCAGCAACAAGCTCTGCGACAACGGGATCAGCGGCCCGGCGACGATGCCCTGGATCACGCGGAAGAAGATCAGCATGCCCAGACTGTTGGAGATACCGCACAGCCAGGAGGCCAGGGCGAACAGCGCCGTGGACCACAGGAACAGGCGAACTTCACCCACGCGTTTCGCCAACCAGCCGGTGATCGGAATGGAGATGGCGTTGGCCACCCCAAACGAGGTGATCACCCAGGTGCCCTGCGAGTTGGAAGACCCGAGGTTACCCGAAATGGTCGGTATCGCCACGTTGGCAATGGTGGAGTCCAGCACCTGCATAAAGGTCGCCATGGCGAGCGCGACCGTCATCCAGGCGAGCTGGGCACCTTCAAGCGGTTTCTGTGCCAAGGTAGCCTCCCGCTCGCTTAACCGGCGTTTGCATGGATCACATCGGCGATCATCTGATTCACCGGCGCCAGATCCAGCGTCAGCGCGTTGGTTTCAAACAGCGGTTTTTGACGTACCGTATCGGAGAGCACCAGGCCGTCCAGATTGGTGGTGTCGACTTTGACCAGCGTAGAAAGACCGATACGCAGAGGATGCTCAGCAACCTGTTGCGCATCCAGTTCGATACGCACGGGTAAACGCTGCACCACTTTGATCCAGTTGCCGGTAGCGTTCTGTGCAGGCAGCAATGAGAACGCGCTGCCGGTACCCATATCGATACCCACAACCTTGCCTTTGAACACCACGTCGCTACCGTACAGGTCACTCACCACGGTGGCTTCTTGGCCGATACGCATGTTGGCTATCTGCGTTTCTTTAAAGTTGGCATCCACCCAGACATGGTCTGGTGCCACTATGGCCATCAGAGGCGTCCCAGGGGAGATCTGTGCCCCCACCTGAACGCTACGGCGTGAAACGAAGCCGGTGATTGGGCTGACGATACGGGTACGCTGCAGCGCCATCCAGGCGTCGCGCATCTGTGCGGCGGCTTGCAGCACGGCGGGCTGTTTATCCAACGGGGTATTCAGCACCATCGCCTGATTGGCATTGTATTGTTGCACCGCGACTTCCAGTGCCGCTTTGGCATTGTCTACCGCGTCACGCGCATGTTGCAGCTCTTCGCGGCCAATGGCATCGGCGTTGCCCAGCACGATACGACGCTTGAGATCGTTTTCTACCTTGCTCAGCTCGGATTTGCGCAGCGCAATGTTAGCCTGATACTGCTTACCGTTGATCACCAACTGATGCGTTTGGCGCACGCTGTTGGCCAGCGCGGTTTTGGCCCGCTCAAACGCCTGTTCGGCGTCGGTAGGATCCAGCGTTAACAGCACATCGCCTTTGCGGACAAAGTCGGTGTTATCGAAGGTAACGCTGTTCACGCTACCGGAAACCTGGGCCATGATCTGCACCTGATTACCGGCCACGTAGGCATCGTCGGTTTCTTGGTGATGACGCAGCACCAGGAACCAATAGACTAAATAGGCCACCCCAATAATCACAAAAATAAACGTCAACAGCAGCAGCCAGAATTTACGCTGCCGTTTTTTGCCAGCCGGTTGCTGCGGGGTTTGAGTTTCCGCGCTTGCACTCATGGTATTCTCCACGCTCTAAAATTATGCTTTAGGTTCCGCTGCCGCCGGGGCCTGGTAGCCACCCCCCAACGCGCGTACCAATGCTATCTTCGCCTGCATCAAGTTGCTGCTGGCATTCAGTTGTGCCTGTTGCTGCTGTAATAGCTGCGTCTGGCTGGTCAACAGTTCATCACGCCCAATAATCCCTGCCTGGTATTTGGCGTTGGCGACCCGGTACACATCCTGCATGGATTGGGAGGCAGAGGTTGCCTGCAGCAGCTGCTTGCTACTGCTCTGTTGAATGGTGATGGCGTCGGCCGTTTCCTGTAACGCATTGACGAGCGTTTGGTTATAGGAACCCACCGCCTGATCGTAGAGTGCGGACTCTTCACCCAGCTTGCTGCGTAGCGCACCGGCATGGAAGATAGGCAGGGAAATGGCTGGAACCACGCCCCACGCCTGGCTGGCGGCTTCAAACAGATTCGGGCTGGTACCGCCGACGTTGGTAGTAGTCAAGCCAGCAAAGGCCGAGATCGACAGGCTAGGGTAGAACTCTTTGCGTGCCGCACTGACCCGTTGGTTATAGGACTCCACCAGTTGGCGCTGTGCCACGATATCCGGGCGTTTGCCCAGCAAATCCGCGGTGAGTTCGCCTTTGGGGGCTAACTGTTCTTCGCTTGGCATGGCCACCGGATGCAGGGACTGCATCGCATTCGGGCCAAGACCGGCCAGGGCGGCCAACTGGTGTTTCAGTTGTTCAATCTGTGACTGCAGCTGGATGATCTGCTGCTTGGCACTGTCGGCTTGTGCCTGGGTCTGTTGCGGGATTTCCACGCCGTAGATCCCGGCTTTATATTGTTTTTGGCGCAGGTCTGCCAGGCGTTGATTGTTATCCACCTCTTGTTGCAGCACATTCTCAAGCGCGTAATTCGCCTGTAACTGGTAATAAGCAGAGGCAACCGAACTGGTTAGCGTCAGAGCGGCCTGTGCCTGCTCGGCACGAGCGGCATCGATCTGCGCTTTTGCCGCATTGACCTGATTGCGATATTTGCCCCACCAGTCAAACTCATAAGCCAGATTCAAACCCAGCGAGTTGGTGGACTCATACACCGGGTTGGGCAGATAGCCAAAGCCCAGATTGGTGTTTTGTGCCAGACGCTGACGGTTGATGCTGGCATTCAGATCCAGATTAGGGCCGTTGGCAGCACTGGCTTCCCCCGCCACGCTTTGGGCTTCACGCACGCGAGCGCCCGCCTGTTGCAGCGAAGGCGAGTTTTGCAGCGTCTGGGTCATCAGGCTATCAAGCTGGGGATCGTTAAGCGTGCGCCACCATTGCGGGCTGATGGCAAGCGAGCTGACTTTCGGCTGGGCAAGCTGCAGCTGTTGCGGATCCATCATCTTGGATTGCGGGGCAATATTATCGGTAGATGCGCACCCCGCCAGCAACAGAACGGCGAACAGCGGGGTGAATCTCCAGTTTAACGGGGATCGCATAAAATGATTACCTGAACAGGAATTATTGGGATAACTGTTCTGAAACTTCCATCTGATCCAAACGGGTCAACAATTTGCGCGTCAGCATTTCAAGCTGCTGCTGCTCCTCGTCGTTCAGCGTAGACCACAGAAAGTGCAGACATTTATGCTGCGGTGGCAGCAATTGTTCGAGAAACGCTTCCCCAGCCTGGGTCATATGCAGATGCAGGCAGCGGCGATCGTGATCGCTTTCCCGGCGCTCAATCCAACCGCGTTTCTCTAGTTCATCGGCAATGCGGGTGGCATTGGTGCGTGACGAACCTAGGGCCGAGCTTAGCTCAGAAGGCTGAATACTGTGGTTTTCCTGCGCATCCAGCGTAATGAGAGCCATAAACAAGGTTTCGTTGATTCCCTGTGCTTTCAGCATTTTATTGCGATTTTCCAACAGCTTGCCTTGCATATGCATGCATAGGCGGGTCAGCAGGATTTCCTGGTATGGGAAGTCTTTCTGACGTTTGGCGCGGAAATTCAGCATTTGCTCTATGGGGGTAAACGAGCTTTCCATAATTTAGTGCCTCATTAATTTCGTTCGGTATAGTAACGATGGTGATTAATAATGTAAATCTTCAGCAAGGGGAATAATTTAGCAATTCGTGTCATTTGTAAGTTGTTTGTAAATGCTTAACGCCACAGACCCTAAGGTCTTGTGATTGAAGGCACAAATTCTGCCGTTCCGCAGGCTGAGATAGGTAAGGTTTGTTTATGTAACTGGGCGGGGCACTACGGCATCCTGCGGAGGGGATAGAAAGAAAACTTACCTGAGTAAGGTCGTTCATGGTGGTCCGGGGCGCAGGGTGTATAGGTCGCCAATAATTTACCGCGACAATATTACCAGAGTGTAAGTAATTTTCACACCCTGCGGCCTAATAAATTTCCTGGGTTATTATTTTCTTGCTAACTAGATCGTGGCCGGACCCTGCGGGTCATAGCGCTTGCCACGCCACCAGGTCAGCAGATTCAGCACGCACAATACGCCACCAATTGCCGCTACGCCGTTCCAACCAGCATGTTGATAAGCGGCGGCGGAAAGCACTGAACCCACGGCACCCCCGATAAAATAGCTGGTCATGTAACCGGCGGTCAGGCGATTACGCGCCTCCGGCATGATGCGGTAAATCACGCTTTGGTTGGTGACATGCACCCCCTGCACTGCCAGATCCAGCACCAGAATGCCGATAATCAGCGCCCAGAGAGAGTACGGCGCCAACGCAATCGGGATCCAGGACAGCAACAGCAGTACCAGCCCGACGCTGGTGGTTAGCCCTGCTTTGCCCTTATCGGCCAGATGACCGGCGCGTGAGGCAGCCAAGGCGCCAGCAGCACCCACCAGGCCAAATAACCCAATCACGCCCTCGGAATAGTTGAAAGGTGGGGAAGCCAGCAGGAAAGCCATTGAGGTCCACAGCACGCTGAAGTTGGCGAACGACAAAGCGCCGATGATCGCGCGGGTACGCAGCAACGGGGTGAAGCAGAACAGGGAAAAAATGGATTTAAGCAGTTGCGGGTAATTCAGGCCGGAATGCAGCTTATAGCGCGGCAAGGCACGCCACAGCAGAAGGGCCATCAGGATCATCAACACGCTGGCCACCCAGTAGATGGTACGCCAGCCGCCGAGGGCCGCCAAAGCACCGGCGACGGTACGTGCCAGCAGAATGCCGAGCAACAGGCCGCTCATGATCACGCCGACGGTTTTACCGCGTTTTGCCGGGTGTGCCAAAGTGGCGGCGAGTGGTACTAAAAGCTGGGCCACGACGGAGAACAAGCCGGTGAGAGCCGTACCGAGGATCATCATCGATAAGGTGCTGGAAGAGGCGGTGATCAGCATGCCTCCGGCGGCTAACAGCGTCATAAAGACGATCAGCCCACGGCGTTCAAACATATCGCCCAACGGCACCAGAAATAGCAGGCCAACCGCATAGCCTAGCTGGGCCGCGGTGACGATAAATCCGGCCTGGTTAACCGATAGATTAAAGTTTTGTGCGATGGTTTCCAGCAGCGGCTGGGCGTAGTAGTTACTGGCAACCGCCAGGCCGGTGGCCATCGCGATTAACAGCGTCAGTGCAGGGCTAAGGCCCGGGTGTTCGGTTGGTTGGTTCATAGGTCTTCAATAATGGAAATCTGTGATCGAAGTATCAGGCAGAACAGAATGTTAAACCAATGTATAATTTTCATCTGATCCATCTCATTTCGCGATAGATAGTATGAATCTGAAACAGATCCGTTATGCCTTGGCGGTGGCCGAGGAGCAGAGCTTTACCCGTGCTGCCCAGCGCTGCCATACGGTGCAGTCAGCCCTGAGTCATCAGGTCGCCAAACTGGAAGAAGAACTCGGGTGTACGCTGTTTGAGCGAACTTCGCGTCGCGTTGAGCTGACCACCGCTGGCCGGGCATTCATTCAACCGGCGCAGCGGTTGTTGGCCGCCAAGCAGACGTTGGTGGAGGAAGTGGTGGCGGCCGCTGGTACGGTATCCGGTACGTTAACGATTGGCACCATTTCAACCATCAACGCGATTGACCTCACCGAAAAGCTGGGGGAATTCCACCGTCATCATCCGGCGGTGAATATCCGGCTGTACGTTGGCATTAGCGAGGTGTTGCTGGAGGATATTCGCCAGCAGAAGACCGATGTGGCATTTGTTGGCATCTGGCCGGGCGATAAAGACATGCTGCCAGAGTCGCATCGCCAGTTGACCGATGAGCCGCTGGTTGCGTTGGTGGCCGCAGAACATGCGCTGGCGGGGCATCAACGCATCAATCTGCAAACGCTGTCAGAAGTGCCGCTGGTGGATTTCTATAGCGGAACCGGAGCGCGGCGGCAGACCGACCGAGCCTTTCAGGCGGCAGGGATCAAACGCCATGTGAGCTTTGAGATCGACCATATCGAATGGTTGGAGAATCTGGTACGGCGAGACCTGGCTGCGGGGATCGTGCCGATTTCCACGGCCCAGCGTTTGAGTTCGCTGGTGGCTATTCCGATCGTCGATGGTCCACGTCGTCAGGTGTATTGCGTGTGGAACCCACCTCTGTCGAAGACGGCAGAACGATTTTTACAGTTTACCGAGATGATGTTGCCGGAATGAGGGCGCAGCGTATAAGCCGCGCCCATGGGGATATTATGATTTGGCGGCTTCGGCGGCGGTTTTCACCCAACCGTCAAACGTGGCCTGGTGAGCCTTGATCCAGCCGTTGACATGGTTTTGGATGTCGGCTTCGGAAGCCTGGCCTGCATGCATCCGCAGGTTCTGCGCGTTGACGTCGGCAATCGGCAGTTTCATGATGGCAAACAGCTTGGCGGCGGCAGGGTTGGCCTGCGCCCACTGCTTATTGGCGGCAATATGCATGGTGTTGACCGGGAAGCCATAGTTGGCCCCGTTCGGCAGCTTGGTATCGACATCTTTCATCTCGCCCGGCAGGGAAGAGAACGGTACCTGCAGCCAGACAACGTCACGCCCAGGCACCATCACATCGCTGACCCAGTACGGCGTCCAGGTGTAATACAGCACCGGTTTGCCTTCTTTGAAGCGGGTGATGGTATCGGAAATCATGGCGGCGTAGTTGCCCTGATTGTGCTCCACGGTTTTGCCCAAGCCATAGGCTTCGATATGGTGATTAATCACCGTTTCACAGCCCCAGCCCGGGGTACAGCCGGTCAAGTCGGCTTTGCCGTCACCGTTGGTATCAAACAGCTTGGCAATTTTCGGATCTTTTAGCTGTTCAACGTTGGTGATGTGATACTGGTCGGCGGTTTTTTTGTCGATCAGGTAGCCCTGAGCAGCGCCGCTGACGTAAGCCCCTTCACGATAGAATTTTTTATCGCCCCCGGCGGCCTGATACTGATCGGCGTGCAACTGATCCCAGTTTACTGCCAGAAAAGTGGCATCCCCTGCGGCGATGGAAGTGTAGGCCACGTTGTAGTCCACCTCACGCGGCTCTTTGACGTCATAACCGAGTTTTTCCAATGCCTTGCTGACCAGCAGCGTTTGGAAGGTCTCCTCGGAGATGGTGCTCTGTATCGGTTGTACCGAAATACCTTTTCCTGGCAAATCAGCAGCGGAAGCAACCTGTGAACCAAGCAGTGTGGTAAGGGCAATCGCCCAGATCCCTGTAGTGCGCATAGTTTTTCCTCTGTTATTGATGTTGTTTGGAGATAGCCCGCCAGGGCAGTAAGCCGCTGGTGGGTAGAACGATCAGGCTTTTTTGATAAACGGGCGAGCGATCAACCCGATTGGGCCGTGGGTATACCAGCGGCCTAGCCCTTTACTGCGGCGATCGCGCCCCAGCGACTGGGTGAGACGATCGAGAATAATGGCCAGAATAACGATACCGACGCCACCTACGGCGGCCAGCCCCATATCCAGGCGGCCGATGCCACGTAGTACCATCTGGCCCAGACCGCCTACGGCGATCATCGAGGCGATAACCACCATCGACAGCGCCAGCATCAGCGTTTGGTTAACCCCGGCCATGATGGTTGGCATGGCCAGCGGCAGCTGCACTTTAAACAGCAGCTGGCGCGGGCTGGAGCCGAAGGATTCGGCGGCTTCGATCAGATCTTCCGGCACCTGTTTGATGCCCAGGATCGTCAGACGTACGATGGGCGGCAGGGCGAAGATGATTGTTACCACCACCCCCGGCACGTTACCGATACCGAACAGCATGACGATTGGCACCAGATAGACGAAGGCTGGCGTGGTCTGCATGGCGTCAAGCAGTGGCCGGATCACCTTGGCGGCATGTTTGCTGCGGGCCAACCATATGCCCAACGGCAGACCTATCAAGATGCAGAAGAACAGGGCGGTGAGCACCAGCGCCAGCGTGACCATAGCCTGAGACCAGGCCCCGATAGCGCCGATGGCGACTAACGACAGCAGCGTAGCGGCCCCCATGCCGAGGCTGGATATCTGCCAGGCGATCAGCGAGAACAGCAAAATGGCGACTGGAGCAGGCATACCCAGCAAAAACTGCTGGAAACCGCTGAGGATGAAATCCACCGGCACGCGAATGCCCTGGAACAGCGGACGGAAGTGCAGCACCAGCCAATCAATGGCGTGGGTGACCCAGCTGTCAAACGGCACCCAAGCCTTGTGGAACGGATCCAGCAGGCTAAAGTGCTCGGGCTCCACTGGGGCGCTGTTAAGCCAGTCAGCGCTCGATGCGGCCTGATTAGCGGCATCATGGGGCACACTGTCTACCGGTGCGCCGGTTGCCCAGGGATCGCTGCTGGTGGCAGCCTGGGTTGCCGGGGCGTCGTTAGGGGATGTGGCAGCCGTTGCCCATGGATCCTGATTATCACTCATTCGTAGGGCCCTCTTTATCTAAAGCCTGCAGCAGCATGCCTTTGGAAATAATACCGATATAGTTGTTGTCTTCCCCGACCACCGGCACGGCGCAAGGGGCCTGTGCTACCAGTGAGATCAACTCGCTCAGCGGCATATCCGCCGGAACGGGCAGTGGGGCATCCAGCAAGGCGTCGTCCAGCGTTTGATTGGCCGCCAGCGCCTGCTTGAGAGAGTCTATCGATACCACGCCGATAAATTTCTGGCCGCGTTCAAGCACGTAGCCATAGTCACGGTCTTCATCACGCAGGATCTGCAACGCAGAGCGCGGACCAAAACCGGGGGTCTTACGGATCAGGGTCACCGGGCGACGTTTGGCGATATCTTTGGCACTGAATACGTGGCTGATATCGACGCCGCGGAAGAAGGTGCGCACATAATCGTTGGCCGGATTATTTAATATCTCATCCGGGGTACCCACCTGGATCACTTCGCCGCCCTGCATAATGGCAATACGATCGCCAATACGCATTGCTTCATCCAGATCGTGGGAAATAAAGACGATGGTGCGCTGATGTTTCGCCTGTAATTTGACGAGCTCATCCTGCATTTCGGCACGAATTAATGGGTCCAGCGCAGAGAAGGCTTCATCCATTAACAATATATCCGGATCGTTAGCCATGGCGCGGGCTAAGCCGACACGCTGGCGCATACCACCGGACAGTTCATCGGGATAGGCATTGGCATAATTTTCCAGCCCAACCTGACGTAACGCGTCCAGCGCTTTTTCCTGGCGCTCCTGTAAAGGAATGCCCGCTAATTCCATGCCGAATGCGGTATTATTTAATACGTTCATATGCGGCATTAAGGCGAATGACTGGAACACCATGCTGATCTTATTACGCCGTACGGTGCGCAGCGCAGCATCGGATATTTTGGATATATCCTCGCCGTCAATCAGCACCTCACCGCGGGTGGGTTCTATCAGACGATTGAGAAGGCGTACCAAGGTGGATTTACCGGAACCGGAAAGCCCCATGATGACAAATATCTCGCCTTCTTCAATGGCCAGAGAGGCGTTCTTGACGCCAAGTGATAACCCCGTTTTTTCCAGCAGCTGGTCTTTCGTCAAACCTTTGTCTATCAGCTTAAATGCGCGTTCCGGGTGCTCACCAAATATCTTATATAAATTTTTAACTTCTAGTTTAATTGCCATGCAATTCGCTGTTTCCTTTGGTTTATTATCAAACGCTAAAATTGTCCTAATAGAAAATAAGAGTGCCCTATACCCTAACACACTGACATTCTGAGACAACCCTCAATGTTCATATCGTAAGATTTTTCTAGTGATAGCAGGTTTGATGATTGGGCATAATTAGCGGATTTTTACATACTTAATTAACCTTAATCATTAAGAGGGAATGGCCGGATATATTGGCGACTATGGCAACTATTTGCAGGGAATATTGGCAGCGTCAAATGGGTAATTAATGCACGCATAGTAAAGTTCTGCGTGCATTGACGAACGGCAGGAAAATCAGCGGGTTTACCACCTTAGATCAGAGCGTGGGTTCTTCGCTGCTGGTGGGAATAACGACCAGTTCCACTTGCTGCTGCTGTAACACCGATCCCATTGCTGAGGGGGGAGGTAGGTCGGTAAACAACGCGGTCGCCTGTCGGGTATTGCCGATTTCCACCGCTGCAGATGCGTGAAACTTGGTGTGGTCCGCAGCCAGCAGAATATGACGTGAGTGCGCCATCATCGCTTTCACCACGCTGGACTCATTCACGTCAAATTCCAGCAGATCGCCGTTGGCTTCGATTGCCCCTACGCTGGTGATCAAATAGTCGGCGCGAAAGCCTTCCACAAAGCTTACGGCGCTGGGGCCGATGATACCGCCGTTATTGGGGCGCAGCGTGCCGCCCGGCACCATCACTTCGAACTCGGTGTTTTTATACAGGATATGCGCCACCCGTAGGCTGTTGGTAATGATGCGCAGGTGGCTGTGGTTCATCAGCGCCCGGGCAACATGCTCAACGGTGGTGCCGATGGTGATAAAAATGGTGGAACGATCGGGAATGTAATCGGCAATGGCCTCCGCAATGGCTATCTTCTCTTGTGTGTAAGAGAGTTCCCGTTGCTCAAAGGCCGTGTTGACCACGCTAGAGGCACGACCTGCGCCCCCATGATGGCGGCTAATCAGCCCCTGCTCGCTCAATTTACGGATATCGCGCCTGACCGTCTGTGTAGACACTTCCAGCAATTGCGCCAGCTCGTCGATGTTCATATAGCCGCGCTTGGCGATCAACTGGATCAGCTGATCGTGGCGTGGGTTGCCGGTAAGTTCAGTCAGACTCATGCTCCGCTCCCTTAATATTGTCATCGGCCAACCATATTATACAAAACTGGCCAGGAAAGAGTCAGTTTGATCACAATTGGGAATGCCAGCGCGCCCGCCAGGACGGGTACACTTCAATGCGGCAACTGCATTGGCGTAACGCACCGCCTGAGCTATATCGGGCTGTGAACCCAGGGCTACCGCCAGCGCACCGTGGAAAACGTCGCCAGCCCCCGTGGTATCCACCACCTCAACCGAAAAGCCTGGCTGATGTTTCAGTTGAGCGTTTTCCAGCCAGAAACAGCCATGTTTACCCTGAGTGACATAAACTTGTCCGTTTTTGTCATTTTTTGCCTCACGCAATCCCTGCTCGATATCTGTTTTTCCTGTCATCCGCAGCAAACCCGGTTCGGAGAAGGCGGCATGGTCCGCCAAAGCAACTAGCGGGTGGATATCCTGCGGTGTGACATCGGCGTCCAACAGGGTAGTGACACCCGCGCGCCGGGCCAAGGTGAAGGCAGTAAGCGCGCCCTGATGCCAACGCACGTCCGCCAACACCACATCGTACCGGCTAAAGTCGATGTTATGCAGCCATTCGGCATCCTCGGGTAAGTCTGGGCTGGGATGGTTGATGATCATGCGTTCTCCCTGGGCATCCACCAGCACAGCCGATTGCGATGAGCGCGCCTGTGGGCAACGGCGGGCATGTCTGACATTCACGCCATAGCTGCCTAACTCGGCCAACAGGGTTTGCCCGGTGGCATCGTCCCCGACTCGGCCAATGAAATCTACCTCTGCGCCCAATCTGGCTGCGGCTACCGCAGCCGTTGCCGCCGGGCCTCCGCCAATTTCGCGGTAGTCGGTGGCAACATATTTCCCCCCGCCTTCAGGCAGTTTCTCTACGTAATACAGGCGGTCTTGCACTGCAATGCCTACGCATGCGATTCGAGTCATGGTCTGGATCCCTGGATGTTGATCTGTGTAAGCGAACGGTTTTCAGCAAAAAGTGGCTGCCGATCACGCTGCCACCATTTTAATTCACTCAAATGTTAAAAGAGTGACGGCTGTCAATTTTTTGACCATAAATTACAAATACGATCAAAAACAGACAAAAATGGTCTGATTTGTGGTCAGTGAGATGACACAGAGATGACACAGGTAACCAACAGGAGAGAACCATGGCACAGATCGCATTTATCGGGCTAGGGCAAATGGGCGCGCCGATGGCCAGCAACCTGATCAAGCAGGGGCACCGGCTGAACGTTTTTGATATCAGCCCGGCGGCGGTCAGCGCTTTGGTAGCTCAGGGGGCCAAGGCGGCAGCCAGCCCGGCGCAGGCGGCACTGGACGCGGAGTTCGTCATCACCATGTTGCCTAACGGCGAACTGGTGCATGAGGTGCTATTTGGTGGCGAGGGGGTGTGCTGCACCTTATCGCCTGCGGCATTGGTGATGGATATGTCCACCATCCATCCACTGCAAACGGACCGGCTGATTGCCCAGATGCAGGCACGGGGCTTTAGCCTGATGGATGCCCCGGTCGGGCGGACTTCAGATCATGCTCAGGCTGGCACGTTGCTGATCCTGGCAGGTGGGACTGCCGAGCAGGTGGAGCGTGCGACGCCAGTGCTGATGGCGATGGGCTCGGAACTGATCAACGCCGGTGGGCCGGGCATGGGGATCCGCGTGAAGCTGATCAACAACTACATGAGCATCGCCCTCAACGCGCTGTCTGCCGAGGCAGCGGTGCTGTGCGAGGCGCTAGGGCTGTCGTTTGACGTTGCGCGGCAAGTTATGAGCGGCACACCGGCAGGCAAGGGGCATTTCACCACCACCTGGCCAAACAAGGTGCTGAAGGGCGATCTTAGCCCGGCGTTCATGATCGATCTGGCGCACAAGGATCTGGGCATAGCGCTGGATGTGGCCAATCAGTTGCACGTTGCCATGCCGATGGGCGCAGCCTCACGCGAGGTTTATAGCCAGGCGCGGGCCAGTGGGCGCGGGCGTCAGGATTGGAGTGCCATTTTGGAACAGGTTCGGGCTGCTTCGGGCAGAGCGGATCACGCGTAACACTTAACGTAATTGCGGTTGCTATGCAGCGCGCAGAGGGGAGAAGAAATGCCTTATTTATCTGGTAACACCATGATCCAACATGCATGGGAAAACGGCTATGCCATCGGCGCGTTCAGCGCACACAACGCCGAAACCATTCGCGCCATTTTACTGGCAGCCGAACAGGAGCAGGCCCCGATCATGATCCAGGTGGGGCAGAAAGTGATTAGCGTGATGGGTCTGGAGCCCATGAAGGCGATGATCGATGCGTTTATGCACGATATCACGGTGCCGGTGTGCATCCACCTGGATCACAGCCGCAGCTTTGAACAGACCATGCAGGCGGTGCAGGCCGGGTTCCAGTCGGTGATGTTTGACGGCTCTCACCTGTCATTTGACGAAAACGTGCGGATCACCCGTGCCGTGGCGGACGTTGCCCATGTGCTGAATATTGGGGTCGAAGGCGAAATTGGCAAGATCGGCGGCACCGAGGATGATATTTCGGTCGACGAAAAAGACGCCCTGATCACCAGCAGTGACGAAGCGCTGCAGTTTGCTCAATCGACCACGGTGGATTATCTGGCAGTGTCCATCGGCACCGCTCACGGCCTGTACAAACAGGAGCCCAAGCTGGCGTTCGAACGCCTGCAAGAGATCCGCGAGATCGTCAAAAAACCGATTGTCCTGCACGGCGGCTCCGGCGTACCGGATGACCAGATCCGCAAGGCTGTCTCACTGGGGGTCGCCAAGGTGAACGTGGACACCGAACTGCGGCAGGCCTTCACCCAAGGGATGGCTGAAGTGCTCGGCAAGGATCCTCACGAGTTTGTCTTGGCGGTGTCGCTCGGGCATGGCCGTGATGTGATGCAGGCCAAAGTCGCTGAAAAAATCAGGCTGTTTGGCAGCCAGGGCAAAGCCGCTCAGTTTTAAGCATCCGTTGCGCGGCAAGCTGCCGCGCTAACCATAGGGCATCGATTATGACAACCATTCAACGCCAGCATTTTGGCGAACATCAGGGGCAGGCCGTTTCCCTTTTCACGCTGACCAATGCCAACGGGATGCGGCTGTGTGTGACCGATTACGGCTGCATCATTACTCAGCTTTGGGTGCCGGATCGCCATGGGCAGGCGGAAGATGTCGTGATGGGTTTCGACAATTTGGCGGCTTATCAGGCTGGGCATCCGTTCTTCGGCGCGATTGCCGGGCGCTGCGCCAACCGTATCGCTGGTGGACGTTTCAGCATTGATGGTCAGGAATATATTCTGGCCACCAACGAGCTTCCTACCGGACAACACTTGCACGGCGGACGTCGGGGTTTTGACAAGTATGTCTGGCAGGCACAGGAAGACGGCGACGGTATTATTTTCAGCCGTACCTCTATCGATGGTGAGGAAGGCTATCCGGGCAATCTGCAGGTTCGTCACCGCATCGGCCTGACGGAAGACAACGTGATGACGCTGAGCTTTGAGGCACAGACGGACAAGCCGACGTTGGTCAATCTGGTCAATCACAGCCACTACAACCTGCGTGGGCATCAGCACCTGATCCACGATCAGCAGCTCAAGATCGACGCCGACTTTATGACGCCGGTAGATGAAACCACCATGCTGCCCACCGGTGAAATCCGCCGCGTTGCCGGAACGGCATTTGATTTCCGCAACGCCCGTCGTCTTGGGGACGCCATGCTGCACCGCCCGGCGCAGGATTTTGATATGAACTACGTGCTCAAGCCGGCTGAGGGGGCTTTGCATCCCGCCGCCAGCCTGATTTGCCCGCAGACCGGGCGGGTGATGGAAGTGCACACCTCGCTGCCGGGCGTGCAGTTTTATAACGCCTTTAAGCTTTCCAACAAGATCTGGAATGGCAAGGCTGGCCATCGCTATCAGGCGTTTTCCGGCATCTGTCTTGAAACCCAGGCGTTCCCAGACAGCATTCACCACGCCCATTTTGGCAACGTAGTGCTGCGCCCAGGGGAAAACTATTACAGCCAGACTGAACACCGCTTCAGCACCGTGGCATAGATTTATTCGATTACTGGAAGCAATGTGATGAAAAATAAAGCAAAAGTTGGCGTGTTGGCACTTGGCCGCGCGACCTTCGATGTGCCCTACGCGCAAGAGATGCTGGCGCAAGCCTGGCAGACGTTGAGCGGGATGGATATCGAGCTGGTGGGGGAGCCGGTATTGCAGTTTGATGCCGAATCGGCTCTGCAAGTACTGCCCGCACTTAAACAGGCCGATCTCGATCTGCTGCTGATCCTGCAAGTGACCTTTACCGATGCCTCCCTTACCACCGAAGTGGTGCGTGATTTCCCGGTACCCACGGCGATGTGGTCATTCCCGGAGGCCCGTACCGGTGGCCGTTTGCGCCTGAACTCTTTCTGCGGGGTGAATCTGGCTTGCCATGCCCTGAGCCGTGAAGCCATCAACGTGCAAACGCTGCACGGCCTGCCGGACGATAGCCGGGTGATTAACGAATTACAGCAGTTGGCGCAGGCCGCGGCGATCGTTAAGCGCTTCAAACAGGCCAAGGTGATGGTGATTGGTGAACACCCGCTGGGTTTTGACGCCTGTAACTACAACCAGCAGCAACTGACGCAGCACTTTGGCGTTGAGGTGACTCGCCAGCCGGTGCTGGAGTTTATTGAAGAGGTGAAGGCGCTGCCGGATAGCGTGGCCGATGCGCCTTATGCCCGCCGTGCCAAGGATTTCCCTAACCTGGCGGAGATGGATCAAACGGCCACCCGCAAAACGCTCAAGGTTTACTCTGCCCTGCGTGAAAAAGCGCAGCGTGAAGGTTATACCGGCATTGCCGTGCGCTGCTGGCCGGATTTCTTTACCGATTACGGCTGCGCTGCCTGTGGGGCATTGGCGTTGATGAACGAAGATAAAGTGCCGTGTGGCTGTGAAGCCGACATGTTTGGCGTGCTCTCTTCGCTGATGGCGCAGTGGGCCTCTGGCAATGCGGCGTTCAATACCGACCTGGTGGATATCGATCCGCAGGATAACAGCGTGGTGTTCTGGCACTGTGGGCAGGCACCGATCGAAATGGCCGATCGCGATGGCCCGGTGCAGGCCACCATCCACTCCAACCGCAAGCTTCCTCTGCTGTCTGAATTTGCTCTGAAACCGGGGCGCATCACGCTATGCCGCATCACTCAGGGCGAGGGCAAGCTACGCCTGATGCTGGCCGGCGGCGAAATGATCAAGGCTCCGCTGGCCTTTTCCGGCACTGCCGGGACCGCGCGCCTGGATGTGGATGCAGACACTTATCGCCAGCGTCTGATTGCGGCGGGTATGGAGCACCACACTTCGCTGGTTTACGGCGAGCACCGTCCGCTGCTGCGCAAAGTGGCCGGTCTGCTTGGTTTGGACGTGATTGAACTGACCTGAGCGGGCGACCAACGCTTGGAAAAATACGGCATTTAACCTTTTGGAGAATGGATCATGGCTTCTCAGCAAGGCTTGGAACTTACGCAACACGCAGGTGGATTTACGTTGACCTTTCAGCAGCGGGTGCTGATACAGCACTCGGCTGCAGCTCCGTGCCTGTGGATTGGGCGCGGCAAGGCGGATATTGAGATGTTCCGCGGTAACTTCAGCATCAAAGACCAGCTCAGTGAAAAACTGGCGCTGACCGAAACCCAGATCGTCCCGCAGGGCAAAGGCTGGCTGATCCGCTTTAGCCGGGGCGATGTGGCCCAGTGCACGCTGGCAATCACTACCGATGCGCAAGGGCGGTTGGAAATGCAGCTGCGCAACAGCGACGAGCAGAACAACCGCATGTGGCTGCGCCTGGCTGCCCAGCAGCAAGATCACGTTTATGGCTGTGGCGAACAGTTTTCCTACTTCGACCTGCGCGGCAAGCCTTTCCCGTTATGGACCAGTGAGCAGGGGGTTGGCCGTAACAAGCAGACCTACGTTACCTGGCAGGCAGACTGCCAGGAGAACGCCGGTGGTGATTACTACTGGACCTTCTTCCCGCAGCCGACGTTTGTCAGCAGCCAGAAATATTACTGCCACGTAGAAAACAGCTGCTACATGAACTTCGATTTTTCTGCCCCAGAGTTCCATGAGTTGGCGATCTGGCAAGATCAGGCGGTGTTGCGCTTTGACTGCGCCGACAGCTACATCAGCCTGTTGGAAAAGCTGACCGCGTTACTTGGCCGCCAGCCAGAACTGCCGGACTGGGTGTATGACGGCGTCATCCTGGGCATTCAGGGGGGTACCGAAGTCTGCCAACAGAAGCTGGACGTGATGCGTGAGCACGGTGTCAAGGTCAGCGGGATCTGGGCGCAGGACTGGGAAGGACGGCGGATCACCTCTTTTGGCAAACGCCTGATGTGGAACTGGCGCTGGGACAGTGAGCTGTATCCGGAGCTGGATAAACGCATCCCGCAGTGGAAGAAGGAGGGGGTACATTTTCTGGGGTACATCAACCCTTACGTGGCCATCGAGAAAGAGCTGTATGCCGAAGCGGCAGAAAAAGGCTATCTGACCAAGGATTACGATGGTAAAGATTATCAGGTCGAATTTGGCGAGTTTTATGCTGGCGTAGTCGATCTTACCAAGCCCGAAGCCTATGACTGGTACAAGAACGTCATCAAAAAGAACCTGATCGAGTTTGGCCTCGACGGCTGGATGGCGGACTTCGGCGAATATCTGCCGACCGATACCGTTTTGCATAACGGCATCGATGCGGAAATCATGCATAACGCCTGGCCAGCGCTGTGGGCCAAGTGCAACTACGATGCGCTGGAAGAATGCGGCAAGCTGGGCGAGATCCTGTTCTTTATGCGCGCGGGCTATACCGGCAGCCAGAAGTATTCGGTGATGATGTGGGCGGGCGATCAGAACGTGGATTGGAGCCTGGACGACGGCCTGGCTTCGGTGATCCCGGCGGCGCTGTCGTTGGCGATGACTGGCCACGGCCTGCACCACAGCGATATTGGCGGTTACACCACGCTGTTTGAGATGAAACGCAGCAAAGAACTGCTGATGCGCTGGTGCGAGTTCTGCGCTTTTACGCCGATGATGCGTACCCACGAAGGCAACCGCCCGGATGATAACTGGCAGTTCGATCATGACGTGGAAACCATCCGTCAGTTTGCCCGCATGAGCCAGGTATTCACCTCCCTCAAGCCGTATATCAAGCAGGCGGTGGCGCTCAATGCGCAGTCCGGCTTACCGGTGATGCGCCCGCTGTTCCTGCATTATGAAGACGATGCTCACACCTACAGCCTGAAATACCAATACCTGTTTGGCCGTGATCTGCTGGTGGCCCCGGTGCATGAAGAAGGGCGCACCGACTGGACGCTCTACCTGCCGCAGGATAGCTGGATCAACCTGTGGACCGGTGAACGGCATAGCGGAGGGGTCGAGGTGACGATAGCAGCACCAATGGGCCAACCACCGGTGTTCTATCGGGCGGATAGCGAGTGGGCGGAGTTGTTTGCCTCGCTTCGCACGCTGTAATCACCAACTGTCAGCCGCCCGTTGCCCAACCGGCAAGGGCGGCTATCTCTGGGAATAGGTGTTTTCCAAGGAGAATCACCATGAGTGAAGCTAACCAGGATCCGGTGAAGCTGATATTGCCCCTGCGCGAGAAATTCGCCTATGGCATGGGCGATGTCGGTTCCAACCTGCTGTTGTGTGTCGGCACGCTGTATCTGCTGAAATTTTATACCGACGTGTTGGGTATCCCCGCTGCGTGGGGCGGGCTGATCTTTCTCATCTCGCGTTTCTTTACCGCCTTTACCGACATGGGCACCGGGCTGATGCTCGATTCCCGGCGCAATATTGGCCCCAAAGGCAAGTTCCGGCCATTTATCCTTTATGCCTCAATGCCGGTGGCGTTGCTGGTGGTGGCCAACTTTATCGGCGTTGGCGCCTCGTTTGATGTCACCGTTAAAACAGTGATCGCCACGCTGATCTTTATGGCGTTCGGGCTATTCTTCAGCATGATGAACTGCTCCTACGGCGCGATGGTGCCCGCGATGACCAAAAACCCGCAGGAACGTGCGCAACTGGCTGCCTGGCGGCAGGGCGGGGCGACGGTGGGTCTGTTGTTGTGTACCGTAGCGTTTGTGCCGATCCTGTCGCTGTTTGACGGGCGCCCACAGGTGGGTTATCTGGTGGGGGCGGCTATCTTCGCCTTCGTCGGCATGCTGTGCATGTGGTGGTGCTATTCCGGCGTCAAAGAGCGTTATGTCGAGATCCCGAAACCGGGCGCACCCAAGCCGGGTCTGTTGCAGTCCTTCAAGGCGATCGCCGGTAATAAACCGCTGTTCGTGCTGTGCGTGGCCAACCTGTGCACGCTGGCGGGCTTCAACATCAAGCTGGCGATCCAGATTTACTACACCCAATACGTCCTCAACGATATCACCCTGCTGTCCTATATGGGTTTCTTCAGCATGGGCTGCATCCTGCTTGGGGTACTGCTGGTTCCGACGGTGGTGAAACGCTTTGGCAAGAAAAACGTCTATCTTGGCGGCCTGTCGCTGTGGATCCTGGGCGATGCCATGAACTATATGTGGGGCAATACCTCCACGCTGTTTGTGCTGTTCTCTTGCCTGGCGTTCTTCGGCACGGCCTTCGTCAACAGCCTCAACTGGGCGCTGGTATCGGATACCGTGGAATACGGTGAGTGGAAAACCGGCGTGCGTTCGGAAGGCACGGTTTATACCGGTTTTACCTTCTTTCGCAAGGTTTCCCAAGGGCTGGCGGGCTTCTTCCCTGGCGTGATGCTGGCGTATATCGGCTATGTTCCCAACGTGGCGCAGGGGCCTGGCACGCTGGAAGGCTTGCGACAGCTGATCTTCCTCTATCCGTGTGGCCTGGCAGTGCTGACCGCATTGACCATGGGGCTGTTCTATCACCTGACGGAGAAGAATTACCTCAAGATCGTCGGTGAGCTGGAAGAGCGCAAGCGGGTGGTAAGCCCGGCGCTATAAGCGGCCTGGTGTTAATCGGGGCGAATTTATTCGCCCCTGCAACCAGAAAACGCAGGATGTAAGACAATAATAAGGACCCGTCAGATGGCCAACTCTTTATCCTACCAAGATCCCGTTACGCTGCGGTTGCCGCTGCGCGAAAAGTTTGCCTACGGCATGGGAGACTTCGGTTCCAACCTGATGCTGTGTATCGGTACCCTGTATTTGCTGAAGTTCTATACCGATATTCTGGGGTTGCCCGCCATCTACGGCGGCGTGATCTTTTTGATCGCCAAATTCTTTACCGCTTTCACCGATATGTTGACTGGCGTCCTGCTGGATTCGCGGCGAAATATCGGTGCCAAAGGCAAGTTCAGGCCGTTTATCTTCTATGCCTCGCTACCGGTGGCTTTGCTGGCCGTGGCCAACTTCCTCAATAGCGGGTTCAGCCTGAATACCAAAACCGTCCTGGCTACCGTGCTGTTTATGCTGTTCGGCCTGTTCTACAGCCTGATGAACTGCTCCTATGGGGCGATGGTGCCAGCCATGACCAAAAACCCGCAGGAGCGCGCGCAGCTGGCCGCTTGGCGGCAGGGAGGTGCAACGCTGGGGCTGCTGTTATGCACCGTGGGTTTTGTCCCGATCCAGATGCTGTTTACTTCACGTCCGGAGATGGGCTATCTGGTTGCCGCGGTAGTGTTTGCGACCTGTGGCGTGTTTTGCATGTGGTGGTGCTATGGCGGGGTCAAAGAGCGCTACGTTGACGTGGTACCGGCACATCATAAACCTGGCATCTTCAAATCCTTCCGCGCCATTTTCCAAAACCCACCGTTGCTGGTGCTGTGCATTGCCAACCTGTGTACGCTGGCGGCGTTTAATATCAAGCTGGCGATCCAGGTCTATTACACCCAATACGTGTTGCACGATATCCATTTGCTGTCCTATATGGGTTTTTTCAGCATGGGCTGCATTCTGATTGGCGTGCTGATGGTGCCAGCGGCGGTGAAGCGTTTTGGCAAAAAGCGGGTCTACCTTGGTGGCCTGTTGCTGTGGTGCCTGGGCGATCTGTGTAACTACGCCTGGGGCGACAGCTCGCTCTCTTTCGTAGCGTTCTCCTGCATGGCCTTCTTCGGGACGGCCTTCGTCAACAGTCTGAACTGGGCGCTGGTGCCCGATACCGTTGATTACGGCGAATGGAAAACCGGCATCCGCGCGGAAGGCTCGGTGTATACTGGCTATACCTTTTCACGCAAGATCTCCGCTGCACTAGCCGGATTGTTACCCGGCATTATGCTGACGCAGATCGGCTATATTCCGAATATTGAGCAGTCTGCCTCGGTGCTGAAAGGCCTGCGCGAGTTAATCTTTATTTATCCCTGTGTATTGGCGATGGTTGCCGCCGTCATGATGGGGTTTTTCTATAAGTTAAATGAGCAGTTATTTATGCAAATCATCACCGAGATTAATAACAAAAAAGGAAACTGTGACGAACAGGCCGAGCTTCATCCGGCAATCAATACGACAATAATCAAAGAAGTCTAAGCCAGGGCATTACCAATAATAACGCACAGCTGCCATGCCTAACGGCATGGCGGCGGGATTTCTGCATGCTTTTATCAGGATCAATTTCACAAGGAAACTCAACCATGTCTACTCTCTGGGGTTCTAGCAGCAATAAAACCAATACGATACTACTGGTAGCGGCGTTGTTTGCCTCAGCCAGCGCTCAGGCCGGACGTGCCTATCTGGAAACTCGTGAGGCTTATAATACCGCCTCTGAATTAAACGAAATCATCCTGCGCGGCGGCTATAATTTTGATGGTGGAGCCGGTGTGATGGCCACCAACGCCTATAACATTGGCAAGTTTGATCAGCTCAAGCACAGCTATAACGAGCTGGAGGGCTGGTATCCATTGTTCCGGCCAACGGATAAATGGACGGTGTCCCCTGGCGGGTTGGTCAACTCGAGCAGTGCGGGATCCGGCGGTGCCATCTACCTGGACAACAACTATAAATTCCTGCCGTTTTTCAACCTGACCGTGCGTTATCGCTATAACCACAATAATTATGATTCCATCGATTTTAACGGCAACCCGGCGCGTAATGATACCCATGAAATTGCCAACTACTGGAACTTTAAGCTCAGCGATGAGTTAAATTATACCTTCGAGCCACATTACTTTATCCGGGTAAACGATTTTAACAGTAAAAATGGCAAGAGCCACCATTGGGAGATCACCAATAAGTTCAGCTATAAAATAGATACCCATTGGATGCCCTATTTGGAGCTGCAATGGCTGGACCGTTGGAATGATTATAATAAGGAGCAGTATCGTATCCGCGTAGGATTACGGTATACCTTTTAAACCACACAAATAAAAAACCCGGCCAAGTCTTGGCCGGGTAAAAAGAGCTGAATGTAACATTGATGCCGATATCGAAGGGGATATCTAGGAGCCAGCATAGCCCCGCAATGTGACAGGCAGATGTCAGCCTAAGCCTTGCGGTATAAACGACGCGGATGACCGATATTACCGTAGAGCATTTCAACGTGCACAAACTGGGTTGCTACGCAGTATTCCAGATAGCGGCGTGCGGTGGTTTTGCTAATGCCAGCGTGTGACACCACGTCTTCCACCGCGTGGGCTACCTCCGGCTGCTCGATGAACAACGCCTGCACCAACTCCAGGGTGATGGTTTCAATCCCTTTGGCGCTGGGCTCGTTGGAAAACTGCTTGGACTGCAGGTTATACAACGCATCGACGCTGCTCTGGTCGATGACCTTGACGGTGCGCTGGGTCTGCACAAACTGCATAAAGCGTTCCAGTGAATTGCGCAGCCGCTTATAGGATACCGGTTTGATGATGTAGTCGAAGGCCCCATTGCGGATCGCCTGGCTACAGGTATTCATGTCGCTGGCGGCGGTGATAAAAATCACCGAGCAACCGGGCTTTTTCACCGCGGCTTCTTCCATTAGCGCAATTCCCTGACCGTCTGGCAGAAAGTTGTCCAGCAGGATCAGTCGGGGCTGGTGAGCATTCACTTTTGCTCTGGCTTCCGCCAGGGTAGCGGCATAAGCCACTACCCGCAGGTTGAAATTTTTCTCAAGAAATTCGGCGTGCAGCGTGGCCAGTTGCGGCTCGTCTTCCACGATCAGAACGTCCAGTGTCTCAGGTTGCATAGGTCGGATCCGAGTGCTTAAGCTTTGGGGATAAACAGCGAGAAAATGGCGCCGTGCGGATCGTTATCCGACACTTCGATGCTGCCATGCGCCTGAGCGACGTGGCTAGCCACCAGGTGCAGGCCGATACCGTGGTCGCCCTTATCTTTGGTTGTCACGCCTTGTTCAAACAGCGTATCACGAACCTGCGGTGCAATCCCGGTGCCGCGATCGGCAACTTCGATCACCAGCTCGTTGCTGCTGTCATTGATATAGAGTTCTACCGCTTCGTGCGGTGCTGCACATTGCAGCGTAGCATCGAACGCGTTATCCAGCAGGTTGCCAATAATCGACATCAGCTCGGTTTCATTCAGCGCGGCGGGGATTTGGCGCAGTTGGCAAGCGGGATCGAAACGGAGCTCGATGCCTTTTTCTCGCGCGCTGGAGTATTTGCCCAACAGCAGACCACACAACGCGGCGGAGCTGAAGCGCTGGGAAATAAAATCGAGGATCTCCTGTGCGCCTTCCGACTGGGCTTCCACATAGCGGATGGCTTCGTCATAACGTTGCATATGCAGTAATCCGGCGAGCGTGGCCGTCCAGTTCAGCTGTTCGTGGCGCATGATGCGCAGGTTATCGGCATAGCGTTTTACCTGGCTAAGCTGGCTGCTGAGGGTGTTGATGTCGTTCTTGTCGCGGAAACTGATCACCCAGCCCTGTAGCTCCTCTTCCTGCATGATCCGCACCCGGCTGGCAATCACTCGCACATGGTTGAAACGGCACACCTCATCATGGGTGTCGTGCCCCAGTTGCGCTGCGGCAAAGAAATCGGGCTGCGACTGGATGATCTCACCGATGTGCTGGCCCAGCAGATTATTGGCCGGTTGGCGCAGATCCAGCAGCTCACGCGCGGCGTGGTTAATCGTGATGATGCGCAGTTGCGGATCTATGGCGATCACCCCTTCATAGATGGCTTCCAGCAGGGCTTTTTGCTGGCGCACCAGCAGCGCGATCTCTTTCGGCTCTAATGAAAACATCTGGCGTTTCAGGTTCTTCGATAACAGCCAGGAAAAGATAAACAGCGCCATCAATAGCAAGACGATCGAGGCCACGATCTGGGTCAGCGTATGGGCATTTAAACTGTCGATATGGGATTTAAGATAACCGACGGAAACAATACCGATCACCTGGTTATTGCCATCGACAATCGGTGCCTTGCTGCGTAATGAAATACCGATCCCCCCATTGCGGATCGAGATAATACTTTTGCCTTCCAGCACTTCTTTATTATCGCCCCCTACCATGGGGGTTCCCAAACGATCGGCATGTTCGGAATGGTAAAGGTGCATGGTATGGCTATCACCGATCACAATATAGCTGGCATCGCTGCTGGCGCGGATTTTTTTCATCAGCGCGGCAATGTATTGCGTGTCGTTATTTTCAACTGCGGTGACTAGGGAGGGGATCAGCGCAATCTCACGTGCCTGCACTTGGGCACGGGCACCCAGGTCCCGGTGCAACTGCGCATCCAGTTTGTAGTAAGTGTAACCCCCGATCAGCGTCAGCAACACGCAGGAAAAGGCGACCAGGCACAGGAACAGCTTGATATGAAAAGAGAGTTTGATGTGCATGGTTTGCCGCGGGTCCTGGTGTCTGTTTGGGTGACTACCCTATCATGAGTCGCCCTTGAAGTAATATTGCCCAAGATCAAGTTGTGAGCATCGGCACGGCTTTATTGTAAGGAGGAATATTGCACAGCGGCGTAGTGAACACTGAACGTGCGATAAAATCAGTAAAACTTAAAATAAGCCTATTATTAACGCCATTAACTCCACGGGCTATTTTACATAAAGGGTATTAACACCATAGAAACCATAACCCCCATTAAAAACCCTTTTTTATTTTGAACAAAATCACAGCGGTGACTCCAAGCGTTTCTCTATGATGGCCGAACAAACAATAAGAGGCCAGATTATGAGCACAACCGATGATTCCTACCTCGTTGCCAAAGATAAAACTGCCGATATTCCGCTGCGTGAGAAGTGGTGGCATATTCTGGATAATTACAAAATAGGGATTATACCGCTGCCATTCTTCGTGCTGGCCGGAGTGCTGATCCTGCTCGATTGCCTGGCAGGGAAATTACCCAGCGATATCGTGGTGATGGTGGCGACGCTGGCGTTCTTCGGCTTTGCCTGTGGTGAGTTTGGCAAGCGCCTGCCGCTGGTGGGGAAAATGGGGGCTGCCGCCATCTGCGCCACCTTTATTCCGTCCGCACTGGTGCACTATGGTTTGCTGCCGGACGTGGTGGTTGAATCCACCACCAAATTCTACAAGTCGACCAATATTCTGTATCTCTATATCTGCTGCATCATCGTCGGCAGCATTATGAGCATGAACCGCCAGGTGCTGATCCAGGGCTTCCTGCGTATCTTTGTGCCGATGTTGTGCGGTGAAGTGGCCGGTATGCTGGTCGGGATGGCGGTGGGCATGGCGTTGGGCCTGGATCCGTTCCAGATCTTCTTCTTCCTGATCCTGCCGATCATGGCAGGGGGCGTGGGGGAAGGGGCGATCCCATTATCGATGGGCTATGCCGCCATTTTGCATATGGAGCAGGGCGTGGCCTTGGGGCGTATCCTGCCGATCGTAATGTTGGGCAGCCTGACGGCGATCGTGATTGCTGGCCTGCTGAACCAATTGGGGAAACGCTATCCACACCTTACCGGCGAAGGCAGCCTGATGCTGAACAAGCAGGGCGATACCGAGGTCGCGGCAACGGAGAAACTGAGCGGTAACGTGGATGTCGCTACTATCGCCTGCGGCGCGCTGCTGGCCATCCTGCTGTATATGGTGGGCATGTTGTTACACCGGCTGATCGGCTTGCCGGCCCCGGTGGGGATGCTGTTTGCCGCAGTGGCGGTGAAGCTGGCACACGGCGTTTCACCACGCATTCAGCAAGGATCGCAGGTGGTGTATAAATTCTTCCGCACTGCCGTCACCTACCCGATCCTGTTTGCCGTGGGCGTAGCCATCACGCCGTGGCAAGAGCTGGTGGATGCCTTCACCGTGCAGAACCTGATTGTGATCGTTGCCACGGTAAGCACGCTGGTGGCCACTGGTTTCCTGGTTGGCAAGAAGATCGGTATGCATCCGATCGACGTGGCCATTGTTTCCTGCTGCCAGAGCGGGCAAGGCGGAACCGGTGACGTGGCGATCCTGACGGCGGGCAACCGGATGTCGCTGATGCCCTTTGCCCAGATCGCAACGCGCATCGGCGGGGCGATCAACGTTTCGCTGTCGCTGCTGGTGCTGTCGCATTTCTATTGAGTAGTGTGTTGCCGATTTGCCCCGCGAGGATGCGGGGCTTTTTTTATGCTAGATGGCGTCAGGCATTTAGAACGCCCAGTCCTCATCCTCGGTATTCACCGCTTTGCCCATTACGTAGGAAGAGCCGGAACCGGAGAAGAAATCGTGGTTCTCATCGGCGTTAGGGGACAGCGCCGACAGGATCGCCGGATCCACTTGTGCCATTGCCGGTGGGAACAGCGCCTCGTAGCCCAGATTCATCAGCGCCTTGTTGGCGTTATAGTGCAGGAAGGTTTTGACCTCTTCCGTCCAGCCCACTCCGTCGTAGAGCTCTTCGGTATAACGCACCTCGTTGTCGTACAGATCCTGCAACAAATCGAAGGCAAAGTTCTTCACCTGCTGGCGGCGGGCCGGGCTGGCCTGCTCAAGGCCTTTCTGGAACTTGTAACCGATATAGTAGCCATGCACTGCCTCATCGCGAATGATCAGGCGGATCAGATCGGCGGTGTTGGTCAGCTTGGCCCGGCTCGACCAGTACATGGGCAGGTAAAAGCCGGAATAGAACAGGAACGACTCCAGAAACACGCTGGCGACCTTTTTCAACAGCGGATCGTCGCTGCGATAGTGCGCCAGAATAATGCTGGCTTTTTTCTGCAGCGTGGCGTTTTCCTCGCTCCAACGGTAAGCCTCATCGACATCCCGGGTTTGGCACAGGGTGGAGAATATCGAACTGTAGGAACGGGCGTGTACCGCCTCCATAAAGCTGATGTTGGAATACACCGCCTCTTCGTGCGGGGTGATGGAATCGGCGATCAGCGCCGGAGCGCCAACGGTATTCTGGATGGTATCCAGCAGCGTCAGCCCGGTAAATACGCGGATGGTAAGCTGTTGCTCCTTGGCGCTCAGCGTGGCCCAGGACGGAATATCGTTCGACAGCGGCACCTTTTCCGGCAGCCAGAAGTTGCTGGTCAGGCGGTTCCACACCTCCAGATCCTTGTCGTCATCAATCTTGTTCCAGTTGATGGCCTGCACTCGTCGCATTGTCATAATTTTCCTCACAGCGCGCAGGACACGCAGCCCTGCACCTCAGTCCCTTCCAACGCCATCTGGCGCAGGCGGATGTAATAAATGGTCTTGATACCTTTACGCCAGGCGTAGATTTGCGCGCGGTTAATATCGCGGGTGGTGGCGGTATCGCGGAAGAACAGCGTCAGCGACAGCCCCTGATCCACATGCTGCGTGGCGGCGGCGTAGGTATCGATGATCTTTTCCGGGCCAATTTCGTAGGCGTCCTGGTAATACTCCAGGTTGTCGTTGGTCATGTAAGGGGCAGGGTAATAGACCCGGCCAATCTTGCCCTCCTTGCGGATCTCGATGCGTGAGACGATCGGATGGATGCTGGAGGTCGAGTTATTGATGTAGGAGATGGAGCCGGTAGGCGGCACCGCCTGCAGGTTCTGGTTATACAGCCCGTGCATCATCACCGCAGCGCGCAATGCCAACCATTCCTCACGCCCAGGTATGGCGATATTGGCGTTGGCGAACAGCTCACGCACCCGCGCGGTTTTTGGCTGCCACGCCTGCTCGATGTATTTGCTGAAATACTCTCCGCTGGCGTAGGTGGAGTCCTCGAAACCGGTAAAACTGCTGCCGCGCGCTATTGCCAGCCGGTTGGAGGCGAGCAGGGCGTGGTAGGTCACGGTATAGAAATAGATATTGGTGAAATCGATCCCTTCGTCCGAACCGTAGAAGATGCGTTCGCGCGCCAGATAGCCGTGCAGATTCATCTGGCCGAGGCCGATGGCATGGGAGGCCTGATTCCCGGCGGCGATAGATGGCACCGAGCCGATATCGCTCATATCCGCTACCGCCGTCAGCCCGTAGATCGCGGTTTCCACCGCCTTGCCGAAATCGGGGGCATCCATGACTTTGGCAATGTTCAGCGAACCCAGGTTGCAGGAGATATCTTTGCCGATCTCGGCATAGCTCAGATCCTGATGATAACGGCTGGCGCTGTTGACCTGCAGGATCTCCGAGCACAGGTTGCTCATATTAATGCGCCCGGCGATCGGATTGCTGCGGTTGACCGTATCTTCAAACATCATGTACGGATAACCGGATTCGAACTGGATCTCCGCCAGCAGTTGGAAAAACTCACGGGCGTTGATGCGGGATTTGCGGATGCGCTTGTCATCCACCATCTCACGGTATTTTTCGCTGACGCTAATCTCAGACAGTGGCACGCCATACACCTGCTGAACGTCGTAAGGAGAGAACAGGTACATCTCTTCGTTATTCTTTGCCAGCTCGAAGGTGATATCCGGGATCACCACCCCCAGCGACAGGGTTTTGATGCGGATTTTTTCGTCGGCATTTTCCCGCTTGGTATCCAGGAAGCGCAGAATATCGGGGTGATGGGCGTGCAGATACACCGCCCCGGCCCCTTGACGTGCCCCCAGCTGATTGGCGTAAGAAAAGGCATCTTCCAGCATTTTCATTATCGGGATCACCCCGGAAGACTGGTTCTCAATGCGCTTGATTGGCGCACCAACCTCGCGGATATTGCTCAGCAGAAAGGCCACACCGCCGCCGCGTTTGGAGAGTTGCAGCGCCGAATTCACCGCACGGCCAATCGACTCCATATTGTCTTCAATACGCAGCAGGAAGCAGGAAACCAGCTCGCCGCGCTGCTGTTTGCCGCAGTTGAGGAAGGTGGGTGTCGCGGGTTGGAAGCGCCCGGAGATGATCTCTTCCACCAGATCCTGCGCCAGAGCGGTATCACCCGCTGCCAGCCGCAACGCCACCATGCACACCCGGTCTTCATAGCGTTCCAGATAGCGCTGGCCATCGAAGGTTTTCAGCGTATAGCTGGTGTAATACTTGAAGGCGCCGAGGAAGGTCTCGAAGCGGAATTTCTTGGCATAAGCCTGTTGGAACAGCTGCTTGATAAAGGCGAACTCATACTGCTCCAGCACCGCCGCTTCGTAATATCCCTCATCCACCAGATAGCGCAATTTCTCCGCCAGATTGTGGAAGAACACGGTGTTTTGGTTCACGTGCTGCAAAAAGTATTGCCTGGCGGCCAGCCGATCCTTATCGAACTGGATGCGCCCTTCGGCGTCGTAAAGGTTGAGCATCGCGTTGAGCGAATGGTAATCCAGCGTGGCGCTGGCGGGCCTGGTCAGTTCTGTCGTTGCCAAAATGCGGTGACTCCCTGTTGAACGATAGCGACGTCTTGTGTAGTGCCGAGTAGCTCAAAACGATAAAGCACCGGTACCTGGCATTTTTTGGCGATGATGTCACCGGCGATGCCATACGCTGCGCCGAAATTGGTGTTACCTGCGGCAATCACACCACGCAGGTAACCGCGATTTTGCGGATCATTGAGAAAACGGATCACCTGGATCGGTACGGCACCGACGCTGCTGCCGCCGCCGTAACTGGGCACGATCAGGATATAAGGCTGCTCCATCAGTACTTTTTTACTGCCAGCGATCGGGATGCGTATCGCTGGCAGTGCCAGCTTCTCAACGAATCTGTGGGTGTTCTCCGAACTGCTGGAGAAGTAGACCAGCGGATCCATGGCACACCTCAGGAGGTTAGGGCGTTGGCTAACGCGCCGATCTTGTCCGGGCGGAAACCAGACCAGTGATCGTCACCGGCAATAATCACCGGAACCTGCTGATAGCCCAGTGATTTAACGTGGTTCAGCGCCTGCTGATCCTGGGTCAGATCGACCACGCGATAGTCGATCCCTTGTCTATCCAGGGCACGGTAGGTGGCATTGCACTGGACACAGTCTGGTTTAGTGTAAATAATAATGCTCATGATTCGCATTTACCTTTTGTATTGAAGGAAAGGCGGATAAGTCAGAAAGTTGAGCATGATAGGGCGTTTCTGACGGCGTCACCAACCCAAGCGTTTCCCCCTGTGCTGATGAATGAATACTATATGTTGATATTTATATTATCAACATCACTATATGTGGTGTTTTTATGTTTTTGGTGCGCAGGCCGCGCCGAGGCTGGAAAAGCGGTGGGGAAATATTTTTTGCGATGCGGATCGAGCAGGCCGGGTTGCCCCGGCCAGCAAAATTACTGCCGCATGCTGACTGCCAGGCGGTTAAAGGCATTCATAATGCTGATGGCAAAGGTCAGATCGCTGATTTCGGCATCGCTGAAATGGGCTTTCAGGGTGTCAAAAGCGCTGTCCGGTGCGCCGGTTGCCGCAATCAGGGTGACCGCTTCGGCCCATTCCAATGCGGCACGTTCTGCCTCGCTGAATTCATGGCTGACGCGCCAGCCGGCCAGCGTATCCAGCTTGGCGTGGCTCGCTCCCCCTGCACGCAGCGCCTTGCCGTGCATATCCAGGCAGAAAGCGCAGCCGTTGATCTGCGAAACGCGCATAAACATCAGCTCAATGATCGCTTTATCCAGCGGGCCTTTTTCTAACCCGCCCAATGCGCTCACCATGGCTTTATAAGGGGCCGGTGACAGTTCGGCGTACTGCAAACGTTGCTTGATCATGTTCAAACCTCGGATTAATGACGTAACCAATGTATGGCGCTACTTTAGCCGCGATATGGTCTATGCTATAGAGCCATAAAATGATTATTTAACCAGGCCATGACACGTAGTGCTCATCAATTCAGACGGCCCATTTTCCCCTCACCCCAACCCTCTCCCAATGTACGGTTCGAGGTTCGTCACGAACACTTGTGTGGGGAGAGGGAGCCAGTCCGGAGTCGCCGTTGGGCGCAGGTGGTCATTTGTGGCACGGTATGTCCCCTCTCCCTGTGGGAGAGGGTTAGGGTGAGGGGGATTAAGCCATGACACGCCATATTTTTGCTTCCTTATGCCTGGATCACCAACAGGCCGAGCCCCTATACCGGCAGATCTATCTGCGGATTAAAGACGCTATCGTGCAGGGCACCCTGGTGGCCAACAGCCGTTTACCTTCGGTACGCGGCTTGGCTAGCGATCTGGGAGTAGCGCGTGCAACGGTTGAGAATGCCTACGCTGCGCTGGTGGCCGAAGGTTTTCTGCAAAGCCGGGGCCAGGCGGGAACCTATGTCTCCTCCCAGTTGCTGAAAATGCCTGAGCGCGCCGAGCTGTCAGCGGCTCCCCCTTTGGCAACTCCGGCACCTTCCGCATTTCAGTCTCATCCCGCCGGGCCGACTCAACCCTTCCAGCTTGGCCTGCCCGCGCTGGATGCCTTCCCACGGGCGGTATGGCAGCGCATCGTTGCCCGGCAGTTGCGTGGCACCACTATGGCCTCACTGGCACACCCACCACCTAATGGCCTACCGGAACTGCGCGAGGCAATCGTCCATTACCTGCACCTTTCCCGTGGCATTGTTTGCCGCCCGGAACAGGTATTTATCTGCGCGGGTTATCAGGCTTTGATAGAGCTGGTGATCAACGCGTTGTTGCAGCCGGGAGAGGCGGTCTGGCTGGAAGACCCTGGTTATCCGGTTACCCAGCCGCTGTTTAGCGCCGCCGGAATGCAAATTATCCCAGTGCCGGTTGATGAGGAAGGGATGAATATTGACGCCGGTATTGCCACCCGGCCAGACGCCCGCATGGCGGTGCTGACGCCGACTCACCAAAGCCCGCTGGGCGTTACCCTCAGCCTGGCCAGGCGTATGGCGCTGCTGGATTGGGCAACCCGTCACTCGGCCTGGATCATCGAAGACGATTACGACAGCGAATGTCGCTACTACGGCAAACCCTTGCCACCGCTAAAAAGCCTCGACCGTCAGGGGCGTGTACTGTACGCCGGGACCTTCAGCAAAACCCTGTTTCCGGCGTTACGCATGGCCTATCTGGTGGTGCCCGCAGAGCAGACGGCGGCTTTTGAGCGCTGTAGCCAGCTGCGAGGCTGCGGTTGCCCACCGTTACTGCAAGCCGGAGTGGCCGATTTTATCAACGGCGGGCATTTTTACCGCCATCTGAAGCGCATGCGGTTGCTGTATCGCCAGCGGCGCGCATGGTTGGTGCAGGCCCTGACACAGCGGCTTGCAGACTATTTGACGGTGGCACCACAGGCCGGGGGCATCCAGATGTTGGCTCATTTGAAGGCAGGGATCAATGACAGTGAGCTGGCCAAGAGAGCCTGGCAACAAGGGTTGTCGATACAGGCATTGTCGGATTGGCAGATGTCTTCGCCTGCCGATAATGGCTTATTGATGGGCTTTGGCAACTTTACCAGCTATAGCGAAGCAGAGCGCGCGGTGGACCGGCTGGCGGCAATTATCGAGAGCTGAAAATAAAGCGGCCCACGGAAAACCGTGGGCCAGACGCACATCTGTTTTTATGGTTAAAACCAGCTACATGGGTTAACGCCGTGCAAGCAAGACGCCGAGCACGATACCAACAGCGGCACCGATGCCTACGCCCTGCCAAGGTTTGTCTCGTACATAGCTATCGGCATTGCCAACTACGTCGCGAGCATGTTGTGTCAGGCTGCTGGAACCGTTGAAGCGTGCACGGGCATCGCGTAATATCCCTTTTGCCTTACTGTGCAGTTCATGCAGTTCTTCTTTGGTCTTGCTGCTGGAATCGCGTAATACTTCATCCAGCGTATCGGCCAGCAGGTTCACGTCCTGATCGATGTCTCGTTCTACTTTATCTGTCTTGTTAAACATTCGACTCTCCGTTACGACACATGTCCTTTAAGTGTAGACCATTTTGGGAAGTGTGCTGGCGATCACGAAAATTAATGGCTATCCCCGCGAATAACTAGGCTTTTTTTTGGCTTTATCCCAGCCTGAGGGCCTGGCTACAGGCTCTGTACATTTGGTTACTCAGCGAAACCAATCACTCACGGAAGCGGCGAATTGATTCCTCTATTATCTCTTCAACGGCCCAACCGGGCTTACCGAAAAACACAATCTGAGGATTTAAAGATGAAAAAAGTATTAGCGCTGATCGTTGCTGCCACCATGGGCCTGTCTTCTGTTGCTTTCGCTGCTGATACTGCGGCTGCACCGGCACCAACTGCAGCTCCTACTACTGCGGCTCCTGCGGCTGAGAAAGCTCCAGCTAAAGCGACTCACCACAAGAAAGAGCACAAGAAAGCCACCAAAAAAGCACCAGAGCAGAAAGCTCAAGCCGCTAAAAAGCACAGCAAAAAAGCGCCAGTAGCTCAGAAAGCTCAGGCTGCAAAAAAGCATCACAAAGCCGCCACCAAACCCGCTCAAAAAGCTCAGGCCGCTAAAAAACACCACAAAGCTGCCGCGACCAAAGCTCCAGTAGCTCAGAAAGCTCAGGCTGCTAAAAAGCATCACAAAGCCGCAGCTAAACCAGCTCAGAAAGCCCAGGCTGCTAAAAAACACCACAAATCAAGCAAGAAAGCCGCAGCTCCTGCAGCTAAATAAGTGAAGATAGCGGAGCCGTCAAAGGTTCCGCATCCTCTGCTGAATACTCTGACACCCGGTTTTCCGGGTGTCTTCTTTTTGAGGTGAGGTCATCATGATGAACCGCTACCTGTTTGAGGTGATCTTCAGTGCCGTCACGCTATGTGGTCTGGTGGTTGCCTGGCAATTGTTCCTGGCCAGCAGCTTCCTGTAATTATTGCCCTATAGGCGTTTCGTGCAGGTGCAGCCAGCGTAGCCCGTCGGCGCTCTGGGTAAAGACCACGGTAGAATAACGCAGGGTCGCAGGTTGGCCTGGCAGCGTTTGCTTCTCGCGATAGTTGACTACGGCCCCCGTTGCCCATTCTGCGACCATCTTCATTTCTTCGATCACAATCTCCAGCCCCGGCTTTGCAGCCCGATGCGCCTGGAAAAATCCCCCCAGTTCGTTGGACCCCAGCTTGCTGCCGTTTAGGGCAATCATGCAAAAATCTGCGTGAAACCGTGCCAAGAGCGGTTGCAGTTCCCCAGCCCCTTTTCCCAGCCAGTCGGCGATAGCCACATGGGCGTCAATCACTTCGGTAAAATAACGATTCATCAGGATCCCTGTTCAGCGTTGAGATGGCGCACGATGGCGCGATTGGTAATACGCAGGCACAGCAGCATCGGGAACAGCGTACTGGCTGCGGCGAGATAAAAACAGTAACGATAGGCCACGAGCGGTTCCAAATGGCCGAGCAACAGATTGAGCAACAGGCTGAGCAGGGTAACGCCAAAGCAAAAGCTCAACTGGCGGTTGATATTCCATAACGCGCTGGCATCGGCCAACTGGGTGTCGGCAACGGTGAGAAAGGCGCAGCTTTGTGCCGTGCTGCTACACAGGCTGCCACCCAGCCCCATCAAGGCAAACGCAAAGATTTGCCAGCTATGCTGCCCGGCATCGCCGATCTGCGATAAGGCTAGCATCCCCAGCCCTTGCAAAGCACAACCGGCAATAAACAGCGGGCGCGGGCCGCAACGGTTGAAAACCTTGCCGGTCAGGGTGATGGCGGCGAAAGAGGCTAGTGACCAGGGAACCATCAGCCCGCCAACCTGAGTGGCTGACATACCCAGCTGGTTTTGCAGATACAGCATCGCCACCAGACTGACGCCGATGAACAGACCAGGAATGCACTGGTAGACGATCATGGCGATGCGTAACTGCGGATCCCGCACTAGCCGCAGGTTCAGCAGCGGGTGTGGATGGCGCAGGCTGTGCCGCAGGTAGTAAGCAAACACCAACAGCCCAGCGAACAGCAAGATTGCGCCTTGCAACAGCAAATGGGGTTCGCTCAGACGGGTCAGGCCAAGCAGGATCAAGGTGAGTGCCAGGCAGGCGCTAATCAGCCCGGTGATGTCCAGCCGTTTAACCTCGCTGGGCGCAGGCTCGTTACGCAGCCAAAAAATAGCCAACAACAAGGCCAGTGCTGCCAGTGGCAGATTGCTGAAAAATACCCAGCGCCAGTCAAGATGATCGACAATCAGGCCACCTAATGCTGGGGAGAGCGCTGGAGCCAGCAGCCCCACCAGCATGATGGCGGCAGAAAGCCCGGCGCGTTCATGGCTGCGAAACAGCTGATAGGTGAGCGTTTGGCCAATCGGGATCAGCAACCCTCCGCCCATACCTTGTATCACCCGCCAGCCGATCAGTGTTTCGATCGAGCCAGCGCGGCCTGCCGCCGTGGTTGCCAGCATAAACAGCACCAACGACAGTAAAAAAACCTGCCGCCCGCCAATACGTTGCGCTAGCCAGGCGCTGAGCGGGATCACCAGCGTCAGGCCAAGCAGGTAACCATTGCTGATCCAGGCCAGTTGGCTGATGCTGGCCTGCAAAGCATGGCCGATCGCTGGGTAGGCGACGTTGGCGATAAACATGTTGATCAGATCGACAAAGAATCCGAGCAGATAGACGATTGCCACTTTAGTGCGATAAGCCATGAAGCCTCCGGTTGAAGGCGTGCAGTGTAGCGGGCGGGAAAGGGCTGATAAATCGGCGCTGAGCGATTACACTGTCAAAAATATTTTGACAGTTGGTGGGTGAAAGATGCTCAATTTAGCCAGGTTAGCGATGTTTGCGGCAGTGGTCGACACCGGCAGTTTTACCGCTGCGGCGGATGCGCTGGGGCAAACCAAGGCGGTGGTCAGTTTTAACATCAAGCAGTTGGAAAGCGAGCTAGGCGTTTCATTGCTGGTGCGCAGTACGCGGCGGCTGTCACTCACCGATGCTGGCGAGCGCTTTTACCCGCGTTGCCAACGGTTATTACAGGATGCGGAATACCTGCTCGACGATGTGCGCCGCGATCATCATGGCTTGAGTGGCATTCTGCGCATCACCAGCACGCCGGAATATGGTGCGCAGGTGGTGGTTCCGGCCTTGGCCGCTTTCGCGCAGTTGCACCCGCGCTTACGCATTCAGCACGTTTCTTCTTCTTACCATGCGGATTTGATTTCCGAGCGGTTTGACGTGGCTATCCGCCTGGGCCAACTGGCGGACTCCAATCATCATGCGGCACTGATCGATAATTTCGCTATCTTACCGGTGGCGGCACCGGCCTATCTGGCACAGCAGCCGATCGCGTCACTGCCCCAACTGGCTCAGGCTGCCTGGCTGGCCCACAGCCGTCTCCCTTCACCGCTGAGTTGGCAAGTACTCACCCCTGAACGTCAGGCGGTGTTGTTTAAAGTGGAAGATGACGCCAGGTTGATGGCCGATAGCGCCACTGCGTTGCTGACTTTCGCGTTACAGGGGGCGGGTGTGGCCCTGCTGCCAGAATGGCTGGTACGGCCCGTTATTGCTAACGGGCAGTTATGCCACCTGTTGCCAGATCACCAGTTCCCGGTACAGAGCATTTATGCGCTCTATCCCAACACGCGCCATGTGCCGGAGAAGGTCCGGGCGTTTATCGATTTCCTGCGGGCGCGGATAGCCATGGCTGAATAAAAGCCAGCACGGCAGCGATGGTTTGCTGGTGGGCGCGTTCACGCTCGGTGGGAGAAGAGCCACAGATAAAGGCTTCCCCTTCTTCTGCTAAGATCTCCGGGGCGGCTGGGGTGCAAAGCTGTAAGAAATCGAAGTGATTGCTGCCCGGCAAAACGACGGCCTTGATTGGCTGCTGCCCGCTGTGCGTTGCTAGCGACTCAGCTCCCAGACTTTCCGGATCGTTACCCGGCATAAAATGTTGTGCGGCGATGACCAGCAGCGGCGCGCTGATTTGGTGCAGGCTGGCCGGTTGCAGATAGGGCACCATGCCTGGGTCCAGAGCGATGGCGAAGCGGATGCGGGCATCGGTGTAATTAGCGTCAAACTGGGTGGCAGAGATACTGTTCTTGTTAACACCGGCATAAAACAGGCAGTTAGGCGAGCGTGGTTGATGTTGGCAACCGGCAATAAAATCCTTTAACGCGACCCGGCCACCAATCGCAGAGATGGCGCTATAGCCACCTTTGGAATGCCCCGCCACGCCAATGGCCTGTGCGTTGATCCGGGCCTGCCATGTGCCATCCTTGAGCATGGCGTCGATCAGCGCCGAGATATCGCGCGTTTGTTGCCACAGTTCGAGCGATTTTGCCGGGATGGAATCACCGCTGGTACTGCCCGGATGATTGGCTGCAACCACGATCATTCCTTGTTCTACCAGCGCCCTTGCCAGCCAGGCTTGGCTGCTATTGTTGCCACCGCTGCCGTGGCTGATGATCACCAAGGGAAAATGCCCGGTTGCTGGTGGGGCGTCTGGCAGAGCAGAGATACCTACAAATACCGGCCTGCCGCCAACCTGTTGCAGCTGGCCTTGAGCGTTTGTGGGGTAATAGATACGGGTGACCAATGGGCGTTCGCCGTTATAAAACGTTTGCAGGCGGCTAGCAACCTGCCAGGGCGCGGCGGTGGCGACACTGCTAAACAGCAGACACAGGATCCAGAACTTTTTCATAATTGCTCCTTTAAAGGGGAAAACCAAACCATGGCATCCGCGTTATCCTGGCGCGACCTAGATCGCGATCCAGGTCGTTAAGCGATTGTTTTAGCTGATTATGGTCTCTACACTGGGGCGTTCCCGAACAACCACAGAGGTAACATGCCGCTTATCCCGCTGTCTTTTCTCTTCAGCCTGTTGTGCCTGGCGTTGATCGTACGCCTTGGTTGGCCACGGCCACACCGTTGGCTGCTACAGCTGTTGCTGTTGATCTGCGCTTGGCAAAGCCTGCTGGTGGGGATCCGTTTTGGCTATCAGCAACCTTGGGTCGCTATTTTGCAACCGCTGGGGGCCGCCCTGATCCCGCCATTGTGTTATCTGGTGCTGATGTTACAAGCCCGTGGGCCGATGGGGTGGCGCGTCGTTGGGCATCTGACGTTCCCGCTGCTGGTGATATTGGTACAGTGGCGCGCATTGGCGGCGCTGGATGGGCTGATCGTTATTGGCTATCTCGGTTACGGCGCGGCTATTTTGCTGTACCTGCGGCGCGGCGAGAATGCTTTGCAGCAGGTGGCACTGGCGGACAGTTGGCTGAGCTATCGCTTATGGTGCGGATTGGGTGGCCTGCTGATCGTCTGCGGCCTGACCGAGTTGGCGATCACTCTGGATTATTCGCTGTTAGCCGGTAGGCATGCTGGTGCACTGGCGGCCTTTGGCAATGTGATGATGGTCCTGGGGGTAGGTTTGGTGCTTGGCCGTGAGCGTCAACAGCCGGAACCCGAAGAGCAGCCCTTGCCACCAGCGAAAACCGAGGCGCTAACAGAGGATGACGAGCACTGCTTTGAGCTGATCAACCAGCGGCTACGCCAGGACGATCTCTATCTGGAACCGGCGCTGAACCTGGCCCGGTTAGCGCGCAAGGTGGGCATACCGGCACGTAAGGTCTCCCAGGTGATTAACCAGCAGGCGGGGATGAACGTATCCCAATACGTGAATCAATTACGCATTCAGCAAGCGGCGCAGTGGTTGAGCAGCAGCGATCGCCCGGTGACCGAGATTATGCTGGAGGCCGGTTTCAGCACCAAATCAAACTTTAACCGTGAGTTTCTGCGGGTTCAGGGGATGAGCCCCAGCGAATGGCGTAGGCAACAGGCGGGTGGTCTATAGCTGCAGATTATTCCTAAACCAGAATGAGTGCGGATAAATTAATTGTTTCATCTCCTGATTACGGTAAGGTCGCAAAGCTAACCAGAACTGAGAGGAGAAATAGATGTATTTACGGCCGGATGAAGTGGCTAAGGTGTTAGAGAGTACCGGTTTTGAGCGTGATTATGTCACCGATCAGACCTACGGTTTTCGCAAGGGCGAGCACTACGTGTATGTGAATCGGGAAGCGCGAATGGGCAGAATGGCGTTGGTGATCCACCCGGCGTTGAAAGAGAAGAGCCTCCATTTTGCTACGCCGACCTCGTTGATGCGAAACAGCGAGCAGTATCTCGAGTTTCCTCTGGATTTAAGCGGTGATACGCCCAACACGCGTTACGGCATTCCTCACGGTTTCAGCTCCCGCGATGCGCTCTCGCGCTATCTCTACAGCATGTTCCTTTAAACTCTCCCCCGTTGCCGGGGGAAAGCTTCACCAGTTGCTCAGCGCTTCCCGGTTATAACGTTCGTTGTAGGCCCGGCGGAACTGCGCCAGTTCAAACGCATCCAGATCCAGTTCGGCAAAGTAAAACAGCGCCGCCTCGGTGTGCTCGGCATGCAGTTCCGGCGACAGCCCGGCGCGCAGCAGCGTTTCCCGCCACAGGCCAATCTGCTCATCGTCCGCCTGCTTGATAAACGTCAGGTAGATAAACAGCATATAGGCGGCCTGATGCATCTCTTCGGTATAGCCGTTGTTCAACATGCGGATAAAGCTTTGGCTGTGGCGGCTGCCCATTTCCTGCAGCATGGACTCCACCAACATCGGTTTTACTTTCAGCAAATGCGCCAGTGAATCTATCGCCTTGCGGGTGTCGGAAGTCAGGACACGATAGCCAATAATGAAAACTACGATCAGGGCGGCGATGATGATCCACGTCATGTATGATTTTTACCGTCTTGGTGCGCAGCATACGCGCCTGAAATTGTCAGTGTTGCTCGCCGCTGAAATTGTCTGCGGCCCGTTGTTTATTATGGACATGGCGATTAAAGGTCGCGGCATCTTGTGCCAGCGCATCCAAATGGGCACCCAGCATCTTGATCTGCTTGACCAGGGCATGCTGTTCCGGCACCGAACTGGCGGTGCTTAGTTTGTTGACCAGCTGTTCATTCTGCATGCGCAGCGCGGTTTCACGCCGTTGCGCTTCGGCCAGCTGTTGTTGCAGAGCCTGGTAGCTTTGTTGCCATTCACGGTGCTGCTGTTCGAAGCTGGCTTGTAACTCATTCATTGCATTCTGAAACTGGATTTCCAGCTCGCGCATATTCATGGGTTGGATCCTTTGCGGCACTCAATAATGGCCTGCAGTATAACGAAAACCGCTCACAACCTCACCCGTTGCCGTCAATTCCTTACTTGCAACCCTGGCAAGGCGTCTTACAATCAAGCCATTCCCACTAAAAGCAATAGTCCGCCGGTGGGTGAAATCTCCCGAGAGTGATGTGAAATGAGCAACGAAGAGAACGATTTTTTTGCCCAGGCGATGGCCGATGTCAGGCCGTTATCCGCGGGGCAATCCACGCTGTATCTCAAGGCGCAGGACCCCGTCGATAAACGTGCTCGCCGGGAAGCTCAGGCGTTACAGTTGGAGAATTTCCTCAGTACTGGCTTTCTGGACATTATTCCCTGCGATACCCCGTTGGAATATAAAGGCGAAGGTATTCAGCAAGGGGTGCTAGATAAGCTGCGTCACGGCCACTATCCGCCACAGGTCAGCCTCAATCTGCTGCGCCAGCCGGTCGAGAACTGCCGCCAGGCGCTGTTCCGCTTTATCATCCAGGCGGAGAAAGACAGCCTGCGTTCGTTGTTGATTGTGCATGGCCGTGGTCGGACAGATCAAAGCCATCCGAACATCATCCGCAGTTACCTGGCCAAATGGCTGGGGCAGTTTGAACAGGTGCAGGCATTTTGCCGGGCACTGCCACGTGACGGTGGTGAGGGGGCGTGCTACGTCACCTTGCGTAAGTCTGCTGCAGCCAAGGCGGATAACTTCGAACGCCATGCCAAACATAGTCGTTAAGGTGTGAGCATGGCGGCGCAGGGGAGCGCCGCCATAGAGGGAGCGTTAGCGGTTAAACCACTTATAATCCAGAGAGTAACGGCCAGCACCTGTGACGGCAAGCAGCAGCAGGCCAGCGATAATACTGATGTTTTTAAAGAAGTTGATCTCGTTGCCGATCATTTCTGCCCCGCTAAAACGCCAGAATGGGTGGCCGATAAAGGCGGTGCCCAGCACATAGAGCGCATAAATGATGGCTATTGGCCGGGTGAAGGCCCCCAGCACGATGAAGATACCGAAAATGAACTCCACCACCACGGCGACAACCGCGGCCAGGTAAGGCATTGGCGTGCCGTAGCCTTCCATTGCCGTGACCGTGGCACCAAAGTTGGTCAGCTTCATCCAACCGAAAATCAGAAACAGGATCATCAGCAAAATTCTGGCCAACAGAATGGTGCCGTCTTTTAAACTTTCGCTCATTGTGAACCCCTTAACCACTACCCAAAATAGGTTGCTGTACCTGGTAAATACTAGATCAACTTCACATTTTATCTAGCGAGAAGGCATGAGAGAGTTCACGGAATATCAGCAGACGCCGAAGTCGTCGTCTTCGTGATAGGGGTTCACTTCATTGGCCTGTACCTCGGTGCGTTGTTCGACCCCCAGTTCAACCCAACTGCATACCAACGCCTCTCCATCCTCTTCGATAACGGTCATTTTTGGCCCACCGGTTTTACGCTGCACAAAATCACCCACGTTAAATGACATATCGTTTCTCCAGATCTGTTAGGGGGAAAACTGAGTATAGGAGACCACAGGCATTCCTCTATCAACATTCCTCAACTGCCACCTTACCTAGGGGGGCGCCCGCTCAGATGCCCGGTAAATTGCCGTTTGTGCCTGAATTGGTTAAGTATTATGCTGGCAGCAGGAAAATCACTCTCTTTAGGGAACATCATGACAATTGAAATCCGCCCGGCGGTGAAAGCCGATGCCAAGCTAATTCTGGATATGATCATCGAGCTGGCCGTGTACGAAAAGGCTCGTGATGAGGTGCGCACCAACCAGGCAGAGATCGAAGAAAGCCTGTTTGGCCCCAACGCCTGTGCAGAGGCGCTGATTTGCAGTGTCAACGGCGAGCCAGCAGGCTATGCGGTGTTCTTTATGAGCTACTCGACCTGGCTGGGTAAGAACGGCATCTACCTGGAAGATTTGTATATCACTCCCAAGTTCCGTGGGGCGGGAACGGGCAAAGCCTTGCTGCGCCATATCGCTCAGCTTGCCTGTGAACGCCGTTGCGGACGCCTGGAATGGAGCGTGCTGGACTGGAATCAGCCAGCGATTGATTTCTATCTCAGCATTGGTGCGGCTCCGCAAGATGAATGGGTGCGCTATCGTATGGAAGGCAAAGTACTCGAGCAGTTTGCCATGTCTTGATCTGCGCCCGCTTCGGGGGAGGCATCTCCTCCGAAGGCTGATATTTAATGCTTTTTTCCACCTCTGGCGCTATCCTCCCGCAATAGTGCTGCACCAATACCGTCATTTTCTGCTCGTTTTTCCCCCTGTTTTGTCCTGTGAGGTTTCCTACAACACCCATCGATGGGCGGCTTTGCCTCGCCTGGTTACACTAGAGCCAATAAAAATAAGGAGGTCTTATGCGGGACATTCAACAGGTTTTGGGGCGTTGGGGCGTGTGGGCAAGAGAAAGCTCTTCTCTGGGATATTCGCATATCGCCGCCGGTTTTAAAGGATTGTTGCCGGGCAGTAGCAAACAGCAGGCCTCTTGCTGTGACGAGGACGGCTTGGTTGTTGATCGCGCTGTTGCTCACCTCCAGGCCCTACGTCAGCCGGAGGAGTTGGAACTGATCTTGCGTTACTACGTTTACGGGCAATCGAAGTCCGCCATCGCTCGCGGCTGGAAATGTTCGGAAGGCCGGGTAAGGCAGCAGATGCAGGTGGCAGAAAGTTTTATCGAGGGTTGTCTGGTCAGCCAGAATATTCGTTTGGAAATGGATAGATAAACTATTACCGATAATAAAAAATAAAGGTTTTTTTAAATTGAAGTAATTACTACCCCGCAATGCGGGGTGGTTTTGTTATTTTAAATTAATGGCGAAAAATAATTTAATAAAAATATATTCGCTACGAGTTTTATCTAGTAAATTGATAGCGTGGTTATTGCGTTTCGCAGTTGATAAAAATATTTTTTTAAATAAACTTCTCGCTACGAATTATATCAGCTAGAGTGCTATTACTGGTTTAATCCAAGGTGATGCACTCTTATCAATATGGTTAAACCAGGAGGCGCCATGAGCACCTTGCGTATTAATGATTTATTTGAGGCCAGGTTAACGGCCTGGGCTGAAGAGAACAATATTAAATACACCTTGGCTAACGTGACGTTTACGGCGGATGACGATCTTCATCTGGAACCGTTTATTGCTCCGGAGCCTGCGGTGGCGTTAGGTATTTCCCAAGAGGTGCAGACCTACAGCGGGAATTATCAGGTTAATATTGTAATGAAGAAAGGGACCGGCGCGAAAACTGGCTATCAACTGGCGGAGGAGATTATCTCATTATTCCCCCGGGGATTGGTGCTGGCGGACGATGCTTTTAACTGTTATGTCAATGCTGGTGGCAATATCCTGCCAGCGATTGCCAAAGATGAACTATATACTCTGCCGGTTACCATCGGTTATTGGGCCGGGTATTAATATACCCGTCGTCTTTCAAGCTGCAGCGTTGTTACCTGCACTATCCCACCCCAGTCACTTACTAAACGTAAGCTCCTGGGGATGAGATAGCTTGTCGCCTAGCTGCAGCTTGAAATCCATAGGGTATAAAGATGTATAACGTTGTAAACATCGCTGGGAGGGAACTCTCCAGCAAGTAAACCAAGCATACCGCCATCCGGCGGTTTTTTTATATCTGAAATTGGAGAATTACCATGGGTTTTGCATTACCAAATGGCGCCACCGTATTTGCTGGCGCGCCAACAGCACCAAGCGTAGTAACCACCGCAGTCAGCAATGCTAACGGCGCCGTATTTACCGTGGCCACCGGCCACACTCTGAAAGTGGGTGACATCGTAATGGTACGCTCCGGTTGGGGCCTGATCGACAGCCTGGTGGCCAAGATCACTGCCCAAGTGGATACCAGTATCACCATCGGTGCCATCAATACCACCGACGTGAGCTTCTTCCCGGCCGGTGGCGGCAAAGGCTCCTTGCAGAAGATCGCCAACTGGACGCAAATTCCTCAGATCACCGAGGTAGCGCAGTCTGGCGGCGATCAGCAATACGTGCAGGTTCAGTTCCTGGAAGACGATCGTCAGCGTAACCTGGCCACCTTTAAAGCGGCCAAAACGCAGACCTTTACCTTTGCACACGATGCTTCCCAGCCGATCTACAGTCTGCTGCAGGATGCCGATCGCAATGGCGTCACGCTGGCGTTCTACATGCACGTGCCAAAAGCCAAGGAGCTGCGCTACTGGTCTGCGGTACCGGCTTTTGATCCGCAACCGACCACTGCAGTTAACCAGGTTGAAACCGTGCAGGTGGCGCTGGCGGTGCAGTCTTGCGATATGACGTTCTATAAAGTGACTGCTTAAACAGTAGTTCATCAGCGAGCCCGATATTTTTCGGGCTCGCTTTTGTTCCGAATTATTTAACGATAGAGAGATAATCATGACCGATTTTAACCTGACACCGAATCCAACCTTTAAAGTCGACGTCAGCATTCCTCGCGCAGGTGACAGTGATGGTGTATTGACGTTTACTTTCAAACACAAAAAGCGCAGTGAATTGGAAAAACTGGAGAAAGCGCTTCGTGAGGCCAGCGAAGAGCAGTTGAGCTCTGGCAACTATAGCAATCTACCGATGGCCGACTTCTTACGTGAGATCTGCGCCACTTGGACTTTACCCGATGAGTTGGATCAGGAAAGTCTAATCACTTTGCTGGACAACTATCCACGTGCTTTTGATGCTATCGCTACGGCTTATACCAAAGAGCTGATGGCGGTACGAGAAAAAAACTAATCGCGCTTGCTGAAGCCTTCTATTCGCCGGAAACGCCCCGTGAAGAACTGGCCGCATTTGGTCTATCTCCCGATGACTATGAAACAACCGTTCTCGATGTTTGGCCGGATATGCAGCCTGCATTCCAACTTTTTCAAGCGATGGCAACCCAATGGCGTACCGGTATGGGAGGTATTACGGGGTTAGATTACAATTGCCTTCCCTGGTTAATGCGGGTTTATGCCGTGGAGGATGAAGCAAGCGTGTTAAATGACATCCGAATTATGGAAACCGCAGCGCTTAAGGTGATCCACCAAAAATAATCGTCTGCGATGATGCCAGCCTTGAGCTGGCTTTATTGTTATAGCCAGGAGTAAGGCATGGCAGATATTACAACTATGACGCTGCGTGTTAATGCCAGTGATTTGCAGCGAGCTAATAGAGATCTGGTTGATTTGCAAAGCAACATTTCTGTTGCAACGGGACGATTCGAAATGTTGAATCGTACGTTACGCAGCGGAATGCAGGAGATCAGCCGTTATAGCAATATTGGTAGACAACTGTCTCAGCTAGGAGATAGTACCAATGCATTTATCGTTAACTTGAGAAGAAGCACTGCAGCAATAGAAGAATACCGGCAAGCGCTGGAAGGGATGCAAGGACAAGCTTCGAATACAGCTTCCATTTCTGGCTCTACCTCAGGAGATTTTGGTTGGAAAGAGGCTTTGGACCAAGGTTCACAGCTAGTAGATATCTATGAAGGTGTGGAGAAAATAATTACTCCATTAGGAAAGATGGGACCTCTGATTGCTGTAGCTGTGGGCACTACAGCATTACTGGGAACCGCATATTACCAAGGTGCCAAAGAGGCCGAAGAGTTTAACAAACAGTTAATTCTCACCGGCGACTACGCAGGTAAATCATCTTCCCAGTTACAAGAAATGGCAAAAGCTATCTCGGGTGATGGAATTACACAGCATACTGCTGCAGGCATACTTGCTCAGGTAGTTGGTTCAGGTTCATTCAACGCAAGCCAACTAGAAACGGTAGCTAAGGCTGCAGCTGCAATGCAGGAAGCAACTGGCCAATCTGTTGACGTGACCATAAATAACTTCCAGAGACTTTATGACAGTCCGACTAAAAGTTCTGTAGAGTTAAATAAACAGATGCATTATTTAACCTCATCCCAGTACGAATATATTTCGTCATTAGAGAAACGAGGTTATAAGGAGGAAGCAGGTGAGGCTGCTGCGAAAGTATACAGTGAGGCTGAGCAGCAACGTAGTAGAAAAATTTTAGATAATCTCGGCTTGATAGAACGAGCGATTAAAGCTGTAAATGATGCTAAAAATTCTATGTGGGACGCGCTACAAAATATTGGGCGCCCTGTATCAATGGAAAATAAGCTTGCGGAATTACAGAGTGAGTATGATAATTTTCAAAAGACACTCTTACCCGAGCGTGAAACGTTACCTTCATATGGTTTTACCAACGCTATTGATGGTGGGCAGCTATATGGCGGTTATGATCAACAAAGGAAAGAACAACTTAATAAGAGCGATTCTCTAAAAACGCAAATTGATGGGTTGAAGAGAATTATATTTTTCACTGATATTATGACTACGGCCATAGAAAAGGGCAATCAAGCCGATGCAGCTAGAACAGAGTCCCTCCATTATCAAAATGGAGTGTTATCTAAAAACCTGTCATGGCAGCAAAAACGCAACGCCGCCTTAACTGAGCTTTGGCGGATGGTCGCAAAAGCCCCGAAAGATTGGAGTGATGAGGATCGTAAAAAAGCGGTTGACCAGATCAATGCAGATAATAAACCGTCAGTAGCTATAATTTCTCCTAAGTATTATGACGAACAGCCCGTGAGCATACTCAAACAAGAGCAAGAGCGGTTGGATTTATTGAATGATGAAAATCATGCGCTTATGATTCAGGATAATAAGCTTGTAAGCCTTACCGAAGGAGGGAAACGTCTAGCGATGCTGGATAGGGAAATAAATCATCTTCGTGGGGAAAACCGTCTGTCATTGCAAGAACAATCCATTCTCAAGGGTAAAGAGGCGCTAAGAACGGCAATCCTTGAAACTGAGCAGCAGGAAAAGTTTAATCAGGAAAAACGCCAAGGCTTGGAATTAGAGCTTAATATGGCTCAGTACGCCAGAACGGTGAAAAACCGTTCGGTACAAGAGTTGGGGAAATATGGGCTAAGTAATCGGGAACAGTCTCGCTTTGATGAGCGCAATCAACTGAAAAATGCTTTTATTGAGGGGGGCGGGAAATTTGGTATTGACGATAAAGCTACAGGACCTGGTGCAGAGAAATACAATATAGCTAGAGATACTCAGGATCAATTCTATGTTGAGGATGATAAAAAACGCGGGGATTGGCTGCTAGGAGCACAAAAAGGTTGGAACGAATATCTGGACTCTGCGACCAATGTGTATGATTCAATGGCTAATATCGGCCAAGCGACCTTTAGCGGTTTATCAGACATGCTTACCAGCATGGTGACTACTGGCAAAGCCAACTTCCAAGAGTTTACCGCCTCAATCCTTAAAATGATTATCCAGGTGATTAACCAACTGCTGGTGGCTTTTGTCATGCAAAAAGCTATGGGTTGGATTGGTGGTGCCTTTACTCCCGCCGCCACAGGCAAATCCAGCGGTGGTTATACTGGCGACGGCGGTAAATACGATCAGGCGGGCGTAGTACACCGTGGCGAGTTCGTGATGACCAAAGAGGCTACACAGCGGATCGGTGTGGGTAATCTCTACGCCATGATGCGCGGCTATGCGGATGGCGGCCTGGTGGGTGGCAACAAAGCCCCGATGTACGGCCTGGCAGCAGAGCAGGGGGGCGGCATTACGGTCAACAGCACCGTGGTCATGAACAATGACGGCTCGGCGAATGCGGCCAATAGCTCCTCTGCCGGTGACGGCATGGGCAAGCTGGTGCAGGGCATCGTTAATCAGGCAATCACCGAACGTTTGGGCAAAGAGCTCAAGCCAGGCGGCCTGATCTGGAATGCCTCAGCGGCACGCTGAATCTCTTTATCAATCATCAATAGTAACAACCGCAGTCTGGCATCAGGCCTCATTAATTGCTCCTTATCTCCCCCTCACCCCGACCCTCTCCCACAGGGAGAGGGAGCTGCTCCGGAGCTGTATTCAGGTGCAGCAATTAATCTGCAACAGGGTGATAGGGAGGATGAGTGCTGTAGCCAATTGGTGGCACATACAGTTCCCTCTCCCTTGTTCAGGCTGTAACGGGAGGATGAACGCATTAGTCAAGATGTGGCACGTACTATCCCCTCTCACTAAAGGAGAGGGTTAGGGTGAGGGGTAATTCTAGCCCGGTGACTGACGGTTATTACTGCTCGGAGTCTTTATGCTTATCGATACTTTCCAATGGCAAACCCAGGCCTCGCCTAGCGGTAACTTTGTCCATAACGTCAGAAGTGCGCAGTTCGGCGACGGCTATAAACAGGTCAGCAGCAATGGGCTGAACCAGGCGGTACAACAGTGGCAGTTGGCCTATACCGGCCATCCGGCCGTGACCCAGTCGATGCTGGCCTTTTTAAATCAACACGTGCTCGTCGCCTTTTTCTGGACGCCGCCCAACGGCAAGAAAGCGCTATTTCGCGTCAAGTCGGATTCAATCTCCGTCACGCCGCTTGCGCGCAATGTGGAGGCGTTGAGTTTTGCCTTTGAACAAGCCTTCGGCGTATAGGTGCAATCATGTCATTTAACAGTCAAGTGCAAAAGCTGGCGCCAGGGGAACTGATCCAGCTGATTGAAATTGATGGCACCGCCTTTGGCGCGGCCATCATGCGCTTTCATGCGCACAATATTCCCCACACTCAGGCCGAGATCGCGGTGGCGGGCAACGATGCCCAGCGGCTGAAACCGAAATCGATCTGGTGGCAGGGAAACGAGTATGAAGCCTATCCCTACGAGATCACCGGCCTGGCAGCAACCAGCGATGGTTCGCAACCAACGCCCAGGCTCAGCGTCGCCAACCTCAGCAATCTGGTGTCCTCACTGTGCCTGACCTTCAACGACATGGTGCAGGCGAAAGTGCGGGTACACGACACCTTTGCCAAATACCTGGATGCGGTCAACTTCCCCGAGGGGAACGCCCTTGCCGATGCTTCGCAGGAGCGAGTGCAGGTTTTCTACATCGACAGTAAAAGCACCGAAACCAACAGCGTGGTGGAGTTCCAGCTCTGTACACCGTTCGATCTGCAAGGCCAGCAACTGCCCTCGCGACAAATTCACGGGCTTTGCACCTGGTGCATCCGGGGTTGGTACCGCAGCGGCAGGGGGTGCGATTACAGCGGCGGAGCCTGTTTTGATAAGGACGATAAACCGATCGACGATCCGGCGTTGGACGTCTGTGGTGGCCGGGTGTCCTCCTGTAAAAAACGCTTTGGTGATGCACAACCCCTGGCCTTTGGCGGGTTCCCAGGATCCAACCTGTTGGGGAGGTAATGATGCAGGCTGAAATCATGCAGGCGATCTGTGAGCATGCCGCAGCGGAGTATCCCAATGAGTCCTGCGGTTTTGTGGTGCAGAACGGGCGTAAGGCGCGTTATCTGCCGTGCCGCAATGTGGCGGAAAACGCGTTGGATAACTTTGTCATTTCCCCTCAGGAATACGCGCAAGCGGAAGATCAAGGCGAGATCATTCGCATCATCCACAGCCACCCTGATGTGCCCGTATTGATCCCATCGGAGATGGATCGCCTGCAGTGCGATCACTCGGGCATTGTCTGGGGCATCGTCTCGTGGCCGGAAGGAGATTACACCGAAGTTGTGCCACGTGGTGAGCGGCCGTTGGTTGGGCGCAACTGGCTGTTGGGGCATGCCGACTGCTGGTCATTGATCCGGGATTATTATCGCCAGGAACACGGCATCGCGCTGAATGATTACTCGGTGGAGCATGAATGGTGGATCGACGGCAAAACCCGCCTGTATGACGATCATTGGTACGCCGAAGGATTCCGGGAATTTCAGGGGCCGATGCGCGCGGGCGATATGATCATGATGCAGGTTTCAGCCCCGGTTACCAACCACGCGGGCATCTATCTGGGGGACGGCATGATGCTACATCACCTGTTCGGCCAGCTCAGCCAGCGTTATCCCTACAGCGGATATTTTCAGGAGCGGACGGTACGCGTAGTCCGCAGGAAGGAACTTCTATGATGCAAACAACAAGACTGATCCGGTTGGGTGGCCAACTGGGCAAAAAGTTCGGTAAAACTCATCGGCTGGTGGTGGCGGATACTCGCGAAGCGCTGCGCGCGCTGTGTATCACCTTGCCCGGATTTGAGAGCTTTATGATGAATGCCCATAAGGACGGCGTGCAGTTTGCCTTCTTCAATGGCTCGCAGAATATCGGCCTGGCCGAGTTTGCTACCTCTAAAGGCAGCGCCGATATTCGCATTATGCCGGTGATTGCAGGCAGTAAAAATGCCGGGATGTTCCAGATTGTGATTGGGGTGGCGGCTCTGGTGGGGGCATTCTTCACCGCAGGCGGAACGATGGCAGCTTGGGGGACGGCATTAGCGGCTAAAAGTGCAGTGGTAACCGGTTTAACAATGATGGGGACTTCGATGGTACTCGGCGGTGTAACGCAGTTGATGACGCCACAGCCGAATTTCGGCATGTCTTCGTCACAGTCGGTGGAAAACAAACCCTCCTATGCTTTTGGCTCACCGGTCAACACCACGGCGCAGGGCTACCCGGTGCCGGTGCTGTACGGCGAACGGGAAATCGGTGGCGCGGTGATTTCCGCCGGTATTTACGCTGAAAACCAGCAATAACCCCCTTTAGGGCATTTTTCTACAGGTCGCATTCGCGACCTTTTTTGTGGGCGCAATATGACAAAGTTAACTATTCATGGGCGCAAGGGCGGTGGTGGATCGGCGCATACGCCGGTTGAAGCTCCCGATGATTTGCAGTCCAACGCTAAAATCAAAATCCTGCTGGCGCTGTCTGAAGGGGAAATTGCCGGTGAGTTAGACGGCACCCGCATTCTGCTCGACGGCACCCCGGTACATAACCCCGATGGCAGTGAAAACTTTACCGGCCTGAAGTGGGAGGTACGTAACGGTACCCAGACTCAGGATTATATCCAGGGCATGCCGGATGTAGAGTCTGAAACGCCGGTCAACGTCAAGCTGACCACCACTAACGTCTGGACCAAAACCTTCACCCGAACCGATATCGACGCGCTGCGTATACGCATGGGCTTCCCGGCGCTGTTCCAGCAGGAAGATAACGGCGATATGAACGGTTCGCTGGTGGAATACCTGATCGAGCTTTCCACCGACGGCGGAGCCTATCAAACCGTGGTCACCGGTACGCTAAAGGGCAAAACCACCAGCCTGTACGAGCGCGATCACCGGATTAATCTGCCAAAAGCGACCACCAGCTGGACGCTGCGCATCAAGCGCATCACCCCAGACTCCACAAGCAGCAAGCTGGTAAACACTACCCAGATCCAGACCTACACCGAGATCGTGGACGCCAAGTTCCGCTATCCCAACACCGCCTTGCTGTTTATCGAGTTCGATGCTCAGCAGTTCAGTTCGGTGCCGAAAATTACGCTCAAGCCGAAGGGCAAAATCATCCGCGTACCGACCAACTACGATCCGTTGGCGCGGACCTACAGCGGCAATTGGGATGGCAGCTTTAAATGGGCCTGGAGCAACAACCCGGCCTGGGTGTTTTACGATATCGCGCTGGACAAGAATTACGGCTTAGGCAACCGGGTTACTGCCGCCGAGATCGACAAATGGGGGCTGTACAGCATCGCGCAGTATTGCGATGAGCTGATTGATGACGGCTTGGGGGGCGGCGGTAAAGAGCTGCGTTTCCTGTGCGACGTGTATATCCAGTCGCAGCAGGATGCCTACACCGTATTACGTGATATCGCCTCCATCTTCCGCGGCATTACCTACTGGGGCAACGACCAGCTGTTTGCCTACGCGGATATGCCGCGCGATGTGGATTTCGTCTATTCGCGGGCCAACGTCATCGGTGGTGAATTTGCCTATGCGTCGGGGTCTTACAAGAATCGCTATACCTCGGCGCTGGTGAAATGGGGCGATCCGGCCAACCATTATGCCGACGCGGTGGAAGCGGCTTACGATAACGAACTGGTGAAGCGCTACGGCGTTAACCAGACTGAAATCACCGCCATTGGCTGCACGCGGCGCACCGAGGCTCACCGCCGTGGGCGCTGGGCAATCCTGAGTAACGCCAAAGATCGTACCGTGAGTTTCACCGTCGGCCTGGACGGTAATATCCCGCTACCAGCTCGGATCATTGGTATTGCAGATGCCATGCTGGCAGGCAAGACCAACGGCGGGCGCATCCATTCCGCGCAGGATCGCGTGGTGGTGCTGGATCGTGAAGTAGCGTTTGGTAAAGGCGATCGCCTGATCGTCAATTTGCCAGACGGCACGGCGCAGACTCGTACCATCGCCAGTATCGCGGCTGACAAGCTTACGGTGACGCTGACCGCACCGTTCCGCCAGCAGCCAGAGGCTGAAGCCGTCTGGAGTATCGATTCTGACAGCCTGGCGATCCAGCAGTTCCGCGTGGTATCGGTCCAGTCCAACGATGATGGCACCTTCGCCATTAACGCCGTTGAGCACGATCCGGATAAATACGCCTTTATCGATAACGGCATCCGCCTGGATGCGCCGCCAATCACCGTCACGCCACCAGGAGCGATGCCTGCTCCGGCGAATATCGCCATCTCGCGCTACGACTATGTCAGCCAGGGGATTAACGTTGCCTCAATGCGGGTGCAGTGGTGGGCCGTCGCCGGCGCGGTGACCTATGAAGCCCAGTGGCGTAAAGATAACGGCAACTGGGTGAATGTGGGATCGACGCCTTCACTCGGGTTTGACGTTAACGGCATTTATGCCGGTAACTACGACGTGCGGGTACGAGCGGTGAATGCGGTGGGCGTTTCCTCACAGTGGGGTCATGCCGAGCCGAGTTATCTGGCAGGAAAAGCGGGTGCGCCGCCCAAGATTGTCTCATTGGCGGCAACAAAGGATGTAGTGTTTGGCATCCAGCTTTCCTGGGGCTTTGGCCAGAACTCTGCTGACGGCCTGAAAACCACCCTGATGGTAGCCAGCCGGGCGGATTTCGCCGACGAACGCTTACTGGCCGATGTGCCTTATCCGCAGCATCGGTATGACATGCAGGGCCTGCGTGCCGGGCAGGTGCTGTATTTCCGTGCGGCTTTTACCGACAAAACCGGCAACCAGTCCGACTGGAGCGAGTTTGTGCGCGGGATGGCTTCGGACAGTGCGGACGTGGTGTTGGCGCAGATCGCACAAAGCATTACCGAGACCGAACTGGGCAAAGATCTGTTGGAGAAGATCAACAGCCTGCCTTCGGATCAGAACGTCCAGGATCTGGCCGAGAAGATCGCCCAGGCGCAGGCCGATATCGAGGCGAACAGGGATGCGCTGCAAGGGGATGTCGATACCCTGCAAGCAGCGCTGAACAAGGTTAACGCCGAGCTGGCGGGCCGAAATGCCGATCTGAGCAATGCTGTTGATGTGCTGCAACAGGATTTGACGCAACTGGGCAAAGCCGCCATCGAAAACAGCCTGACCATCGAGCATAACCGCCAAAAACTCGCCCAGGCCCAGGAGGCGCTGAATAGCGATATCAAGGATGCGCGCGGGGAAATTGATAGCACCCGAGCCAGCTTGGCGCGTGCAGATGCCGAACTGCAAGCCAAGGTCGATGCCCTTACCGGTGGCACCAACGCGGCCATGGCCGAGGTCGCTTCGCAGATCACTCAATTGCAGGATGATGATCAGCAACTGGCCAGCAAGCTAGACGTGGTGATTGCCAAGGCCGAGGGGAATGCCGCGCAAATCGCGCAGGAGAAAGCGGCGCGAGTGGATGCCGATGGGGCGTTAGCCAAGGATATCAGCTCGGTGAAAGCCACGGCGGATAATCAGCAGGGTTTGATTATCAAGCTGGAGCAGGCGCAGGCCGATGCCGATTCTGCTTTGGCTAAGGTGGAGTCCAACGTTTCCGCCAATGCCAAGGCAATCGGCAGCAACAAGACGGAACAGGACAAGGTTAACTCGCAGGTTACGCAGAAAACCGAAGCGCTGGCCGATCAGCAGAAAACGCAGGGCCAGCAGCTCAGTGGGCTGACTTCTGAGTTTAGTGAGAACCGAGCGGAGGTAACCCAGCAGCTGAAAACGCTGGCGGCGACAGACTCGGCTCAGGCCCAGCAGATTTCCGGTTTGCAGGCCAGCACGGGCAGTAACACTGCGGCTATCCAGGCAGAGGCGAAATCCCGTTCCGATGCCGACGGTGCGCTGAGCCAACGGGTTGACGTGATCCAGGCGACCAGCCAGGAAAACACGGCGGCCATCACCCGCCTTGGCATCGCGCAAACCGAAGCCGAAAGCAGCACGGCCAGCCTGCAACAGGCATTGGAGGCTACGGCCAAGGCGAATATCGAACAGGCGCTTAAGCAGGATAACGATGTTCAACGTCTGGACGAGAGCAGCGCCCGGTTAACCACGGCGCAAACCGTTTTCGCCGATCGGCAGCAGGCGCAGGCCCAGCAGATCACGCAGCTGGACGCGAACTTTGGTGATGTGTCTGCGCAGTTGCAGCAGGAGATCACCACCAGGGCCAGCGAGACCGGCGCGTTGTCGCAACGCTTTGACCATCTGAGCGCAGATGTCGGCAGTAATCAGGCTGAGGTGAATCAGCGTTTGCAGGCGCTGGTGGATAGCGGCAGTGCTCAAGCGTCGTTAATTACTGGCCTGGGGGCGGCCAGCGGCGAAAATAAAGCAGCGATCGCCGCCGAATCGCAAGCGCGGACCACGGCGGATGAAGCGCTATCTCGGCAATTGAGTTCGCTAGATTCCACCGTGGGGCAAAATACGGCGGCCATCAACGAGCGGCTACAGACGTTGGCCAATCAAGACTCGGCGATGGCGGAGCAGATTGGTTCATTAACGGCGACCTCTGGCGAAAACAGCGCGGCGATCGGCGAGCTGAAGCAGGCACAAAGCGACTCGGCCGGTTCGCAGGCTTCGCTCAGCAGTTCGCTTGAAGCCATTGCCAAGGCGGATATCGAGCAGTCGTTAAAGCAGGCGGAAGACGTTATCAGCAATGAGGTGGTCACCGCATCGATCAAGACCCAGCAGAACGTAATGGCGGACGATCAGCGCGCCCAGGCGCAGCAGATCACCGAATTACGCGCGAGCTTTGGTGATGTTGATGCGCGCTTGATGACGGAGCAGACGGTGCGTGCGGAAGCTGACAAGGCGTTATCCCAGCAGGTGACAGCGCTGGCAGGCACCGTGGGGGACAACAATGCCCAACTCAATCAGCAACTGCAGGTGCTGGTGGATACAGACAGCGCCCAGGCCAAGCTGATTAACGATCTGACCAGCCGAACAGGGGCGAATGAGGCTTCGGTTACCGCCCTGAGCCAAACGCTTACCGATAGCAATAGCGCGACGGCTCAGCAAATTGGCGCTCTGCAATCCGCTACCGGTGACAATACTTCGGCTATTATTTCGCTGTGGAAAACCGTGACCGATAACCAATCGGCAACGGCCAACGATATCAAGTTATTGAATACGGCGGTGGGGGATAACAAGGCGGCAGTCCAACAGGTGAGTTCTGCGCAGGCGACCTTGGATGGCAAGGTCTCTGCAACCTGGTCGGTAAAAGTTGAAACCAGTAAGAAGGGGGAAAGCAGCGTTGCCGGATTGGCATTGGGGGTTGATGACGCCGGTAACCGGCAATTCCTGGTGCGGGCCGATCGATTTGCCTTGGTAACCAAAGATGAAGGCAATGTGTCTGTTCCCTTCGCCGTGCAAAATGGCCAGACGTTTATTAACTCGGCGTTTATTGCTGATGGGACGATTACTAACGCGAAAATAACGGGTTGGATAGGCTCTGATAACTTCATTGATGGAAGACAGGGCTGGGCTATCAATAAGTCTGACGGTAACGCTCAGTTTAATCAGGTTTCTGTTCGTGGGCATATCGAGGCTTCATCTGGAACGTTTAATAATGTAGTGATAAATGAAAACTGTACTGTAAAAGGAACAGTCTATGCCGAGCGTATAGATGGTGAAATCTCAAACTCGGCAGTGATTCCGACAATATCTTATGAAAATAACTCAAAGGGTGGTTATTTTTATTTTGACCGTGAGTTACAGCTTTACGGACGCTATCGTTATAATATGATGTGCATTTTAGATCTTGGGGTTTTTATCACCTCCGTCAATAATTTTAATGGTAGTTCATGGTTAGAGATCGAAGTTTATAAAAATGGTATTAGTGCCTACAAGGAAAGGTTTGATGGCATGAAAACGGGGGATACATTGTCTAATATCGTTCCAATACCCATCTATCCAGGTGAAGCTGATATCCCTATTGTTATTGAGTTTCGTCAAGTTATTCACGGGTGGTTGTCTTACAAAATAAATAAAAAAATGTTATCTATTTTTAAAACAAACCCCTCATCTATTAACTTTAAATTCTAGTATTCAGTAAGAATGCCGTAATACTAATGGAGAATAATTCTATGTGGTACAAAACAGGTACAATCAATTTAATCGCTAGTAACGCCACCGTAACTGGTACAGGCACCGCGTGGGCCGATGCGAAGTTTGGCGTGATGCCAGGTATGATTTTATTGGCACCGGACAATAAGCTGTATGAAGTTAAACAGGTTAATAGCAATACCTCGCTGACTCTTAATAGCAACTATGCAGGCTCAACTGCCAGCGGGCAGAGCTACGCGATTATCACCACTTATGAAGGTGATATCAGCCAGTTCTCCGCTCGCTTTGCGGCAATGCTGACCTTCTTCCAAGGCAGCCGCAATGATACGGTGAGCTGGTTTACTGGCTCCGGGGATATGACCTTCACCAAGGATGATGGTACAAAGCTAACTGTGCCAACATTAGCGAAGATCCAGGCCGATTATCTGTCAAAAACAGCTACTGCAGATCAAGGCATAGCCGGTCCGGTATTGTTCTCTAAAGCCGCAACGTTTAATAATGGCTCAACATCACTCGGTGATAACGTTTTTCAAGCAAAAACTGCCGGGGCAAATGTGATTTTGCGTTATAAAGATATGGATGGGGTTGAACAGGGAGCAATATATGTTACCTCCGCGACAGGGCAGATGACGCATCGATGGGGCGGTACAGCTTTTAGTGCGGTGTATAAAAATGATGGCACAGTAATATTCCCAAACGATATTTATTCTGGTTCTGTGAAAGTTGCGACAAAAGCAACAGGGATCGGGGTTGCTGACTTAAACGACTTTAAAAAAGAGGGGGATTTCTACCAGCATAGTTCATCTAATGCGACTCAGTTAAGAAACTACCCTGTTTTATTAGCTGGTACGTTAAGAGTACTTGAGCCTAGAGCATCACAGAATGACCGATATACATGTAACCAGATTTATTATCCGTTCAGTATTTCGAATTGTTATTTCTCTCGCCATTATGCCGCTTATAACGACACATGGACAGCCTGGGAGCAATATGATTCAAGGAGTAATAATGATGCTCGTTATTTGCAAGTTGGTGCGTATGGTCTGGGGACAGATTATAGATCATCATTGACGGGGTATATATTAGCATCGGATTACCGTATTAATGGTGCTTTCTATGGTAATGTATCATCAATGACTGATACGTTTGATGCAGCGAATAACCATATTTTTAACGTATTTGGATATGCTAATAGAACATACGGATTCCAGATCGCCTTCCCATTCGGTGCCGACAAAATGGCATTCCGCCGCATTCAAAATAACGGCGTGGGTGCATGGAAAGAAGTTTGGCACAATGGAAATCTAGCCAACCCTCTTCAAACTGGGAGTTTTGGGTTAGGTTCAACACAACAGAATAGTAGTAATAATATTGATTTAGATACATCAAGAGCTGTAGGTTTTTATGCAGGTAGTGGATTTACCTCAACAACTGGAATGCCGTCCGGATGGCCCACCGGAACCGTACATGCATATCTTGTTGTTGAAAACTTGGCTGTTAGCTATGGAACAACGTGCAAACAAACATTAACCTCGCATCCTGGATCAACATTTACACCGAAAACCTGGTTTAGAGTACAAAGAACCGGTGTATGGGGACCATGGCAATTAATATGGGATTCTGCAAATACAACTGTAGATACTAATGGTTTTATTAAATCAGCATCCCCAATCGTTAAATTATACGGTGATGGAATAAGCAACTTAAATGATGAATCACAAGGCGTAACCACAGAGCGCATCGATTTAGGTGTATACGAGGTTAAAGGCTCATTAGGCTTTGCTGAGGAAGGCTGGAGCATCGAAGTCCCGCAGGACGTCAACGGCAATCGCCTATGCTTCGTCGCCACCGAAGCGGCCGAAGACGGTACGATCACGGTCAAGGTCAGCAAACGCCGCTTTGATATTGATACCGCAGCGATCGTTGCAGGGGAGGCGATGGATATTCCTGAAGGGCGCTGGATCGATCTGCGTTTGGAGATGCCGCCGGTTGAGGAGGTTCAGAGCGAGCCAGAACCGGAAAGCCACGAAGGCGAAATGGCGAGCGAGTAAGTTGTATCGACGGTGAAACGGTGTTGTCCTGAAGTTGCCCAGATCCGTTTGCTGTGAATAAGCTTGGAAAGTATTGGGGGGAGGCAGCCTCCCCAATATTGGATGTTTTAACGATGTTTAATAAAGCGAATAGCCATTACGCAGCGGGTTTTTGTACCGCCAGGATAAAGATCATCGGACGTTCTTTTTCTTCATCCAGTGCCGGGTTGTCGGCGATCTGCTGAGCCGAAGGACCCCACTCGTTAAGATAGCGTATGGTGAATCCCTGCTGGACCAGCAAATTGATATAGGTACCCAGCATACGGTGCTGCTTGATCACCCCTTCTGCCAGCCAGTTGGAAATACGTTGCCCTTCTTGTTGATAGCCATTGATTGGCCAGGATTTTTGCCCTGCCTCATCCACCAACCAGCCCTGATGCTTTGGCGCAGTATAAATCGGGTGCTCTGCGGTAAAAATAAACTCCCCACCATTCACCAATGCCTGATAAACCGTAGCGAACAGCTTGCCGAGGTCTTCGATATAGTGCAGTGTCAGCGAGCTATAGACCAAATCAAAGCTGGCTGCCGGGAGCTGAAGTGCTTCCAGATCCTGCTGGCGGTATTCAATCGCCTGATCCTCGGTCATCTCTTTCGCCTTGCCCAGCATCTTCTCTGAAAGATCCATTCCCAGTACCTGGGCTGCACCTTGCTCACGAGCACTACGGCAGAACCAACCGTAACCACAGCCAAGATCGACCAACTTTTTGCCCTGCAAATCTGGCAGAATGCTGCGGATGGTTGACCATTCCGGCGCGCCATCTAAACCCTGCACCGAACGGCTGAGCTGTGCATAGCCGTCGAAGAAGGTTTGATTGTCATAGATATTTTGCGACATAACGTCTCCTGTATTAAATAAACCGCATAACAGCGCGGCGCGTTAATGGTATTCGTTCAGCAAACAGACTGCCAACAAAAATAGGGCATAATGTAGTTACCACAGAATAAATCAGGAGTTTGGATGAACATTATTTCGGTGCGTCAGGAGCCAGCCTATCGCGATGTGGCTATCGATTATTTCCAGCGTCAGTGGGCATCACCAGAAACCATGATGCTGTATCAAGACTCGATAACCCGTTGTATCGAGGCGGTAAACCCGCTGCCACAGTGGTATTTGTTGCTGGATGGGGAAACCGTTGCGGGTTGCGCGGGTTTGATTACCAATGACTTTATCAGCCGCATGGAGCTGTATCCGTGGCTATGTGCGTTGTACGTCGATGAGCATTATCGTGGGCAGGGCTGCGGCGCATTGTTGGTCAACCACGTAGCCAAGGCCGCAGGCGAACTAGGATTTCCCCGTTTGCATCTGTGTACCGATCATGTGGGCTATTACGAGAAATTGGGTTTCAGCTTTGATGGGCTTGGTTATCACCCGTGGGGTGAGTCGTCACGGGTCTATTCGTTGGATCTTGCCTAGGGGCGTAGGGGTTAAGCGGGCGCAGCATGCAGCGCCCCAATAAAAGAGTGATCGGGTTATTTGGGCTGGTTCCAAGGCATTTTGACCAACAGCGTCGCCATCCCGCAAAATCCGCTGATACCGGCAAATAGCAATCCAGCACCGACAAAGCCGGACAACAGGAAGAACAGGGGAGAGATTACATACCCCAAGATTGTCCCAGCCAGAATAAGGGAGCCAGCAGCGATCTGCACCTGTCGCATGATGGGGAGTGGCTGGTTGTTACCCTTGACGACAGCCAATCCCTGTTGCTTCCAACCGTTAATACCGCCTTCAAGCAGATAAACCTTGGCAGGCGTTGCGGCTCCTGCCAATAGCGCTGCGTTTTCTGCCGTACGGCGGCCAGACTGACAGTGAAAAATCACCACATCCTGCTCACTAACCGCCTGCGGTTTGCCTCCTTTCTCAATCTCAGGCAGCGATAGCAAGCTGGCTTGGGCAATATGCTCGTGGGCATACTCATCCATTCCGCGAATATCCAGCAGTTGCGCTCCCTGCATGATTAATTTTTGCGCTTGCTGGGCAGTTATCGTTTCTATGTTCATGGTGTCCTCAGGGGCAATAGATGGCTTTTAGCGTGCCGATGACCTGCTGCACGGCGCTATTTTTAATCGAGTAATTGATGCGCTGCCGATCGCGGGTGCTTTCAATCAGCCCTTCCTCGCGCATCTTGGCCAGATGTTGTGAGGTCGCTGACGGGCTAAGCCCGGTAGCTAGTGCTAACTCACCGGCACTGGTGCCTGGAGCATCAACCAGCATACAAAGGATCAACAGGCGGCGGGGGTTGCTCATAGCTTTGAGCAACGTCGCGGCGGCATTGGCACTGGCAAGCAGCGAGGCGTTTTCGTCAGTCATTTATTATTTTAGTATTTGCTAAATTTAGTTAATGCTAAAGTAAATGGCGGAAAAATGCACGTGCTTTTTCAAGCGGCAGACAAAGGCCAAACTTGGGTTCATGCACAACGATATTTACCGGCTATAGGGAGCGGCGCGTGAGGCCTTCGTAAATCAGCTTAATGGCGAAAGCCCCAATCACCATACCGATCGCTCGGCTGGCTACCCGTTGCATGCTGGCATAGGTGCGCCGTACCGCTGGCAAGGAGAATGCCTGGCTGAGAAAAACGCGCCAGATAACCGAACTGAGCACTATTCCCAGCCAGGCACTCAGTTTGGCCCAGGTGGGCGTATTGGCGCTCAGGGTTACGGAGAAGATACTGATGAAAAACAGCACCGTCTGCGGATTGGAGAGATCGGTGATCAGGCCCCGGCGGAAGAAGATATACCAAGGCGCACTGAGCGGTTGTTGCAGCGCAGGGGAGTGTGGCGTTGCCTGCTTATTCATACTTTTATAGGCAAACCATAGAAGATATAACCCGCCGATGACCTTGATGAACGAGAAGATCCCCTCACATTGGGTGATCAACGTTGCCATGCCAAACAGGCCCAGCCCGGAATAAAGGGTGTCACCCAGCGCTACGCCAAGGCCGGTAAGCATGCCTGCTCGGCTGCCGGAAGCCAGGCTGGTTTGCACTACGACGAACAGGTTAGCGCCGGGGTTGAAAAACGTTAACACAAACAGGCCGATCGTCAGGGTGATTGCATGTAGTGGATCCATCTCGGCTATCCTTTCTGCGCTCAAACACCAATGATATGGCTAGTCCTGCACCGGAGATGCGAATCTCATCACATCCACGACTGAGTAATGATAGAACCCTATCCGGCCCACTATAGGGCGAGGATCTAAACGGTGAAAAACCTTTAAGCGGCAGTTCTCAAACTGTGCTCGATCTGATAAAAAAATAGACTTGTTGCTAGTGAAGGGACTCAACTATGACGTTTGATGAAAAGAAGGAACGGGCATTAGCGTTGATGGCAGAGAAAAAGATGTGGCGTTGCAATTATGCTCCACCGCTCTTGCGCCTGCTGTGGAGGTTAGGCGTCCAGATCCCACCGCCACCGTTTATGTCGTTCTGGCTGAATGTGCTTTGCTTCGGTGGCTTTTTTGGCACTATTTGGGGTCTGTTTATGTGGTTTACGACTTGGAAAAGCGAATGCTACAGCGTATTGATGGCGTTGCAGACAAGCTTGCAGGTTGGGTTGCCGTTTGGCCTGATGATGGCGCTATATCACTATTGGCGCAAGAGGGTAAACAAGCTGCCGGACTGGGACAGTCTTTGATTGGCGGATGGGGGCATAAGCCATTCGCCTGAGCCCCCAGCAAGCTGTGCTGTCAGCCTTTAGGCAATAAGGCACCAATCAGTGAGGTAAACACACCACCAGTGGTAAAGGCATGCGCTGTTTTGTATTCCTCACCCTTGATGTCTTTAAATCTGACAAGGGCCGCTTGCGGGGAAGTGGCTTGCAACTCTTCAAATTGCTTGGCATAGCCTTTATCTAACAGGTGCTTTTGATTATCTGCGAAATCGGGTACAGAGTTATCCAGTACCACAATCTGCTCGCCCTTCACAAAAAAACTGTAAATCACCATAGTATCTTCCTTAAGTTAGTGTCACGACGATCCCAAGATCGGATGAATGTTGTGCGGACTATTTTCGCATAGGTCGACAAATCACAACCATTGCTATCGCGCTGCAAAATGGGAAAAATGCCAGTTGTAGCCAGGGGGAAATGGCCTCATGGGAAGGGGCCAATGCGGCGTCAAGTTGGTTGCCGAGAAAGAAATTTCCCGCTAATACCGCACATCCTCCGGCTGAGGCAAGCGCACCATAGTGTGCGCCCAGCGTCGATTCGTTAGCAAACCATGGGATCAAGTCTTTCACTGACGGCACCAGCAGCATTTGCCCCAGGGTCAATAACGTCACAAAACAGGCCGCAGGTAAAAGCCGGTATCCGTTATCTGGCGGAGGGGTAGAAGCAAACAGCGCGACGCAAAGAAATGAGACGGAAATAAGCAGAAAACCCACGGGCAGGATGCGCGCAGCTCCGATGTGACGAGCAAAGCGTGCAAGCGGTAGCTGTAGGGCAATAATCAGCAGCGATGCCAGCATAAACAACGGGCCTAGATCTTTTTCGCTGCCGCCGGCACGTTGGATCTCCACCGGCAGCGCAAAATATAACTGGTTATAGCTTAACAGCCACGAGCTATAGGCGATAATAAAAGCGACAAACCGTGGTTTACGGAATGTCGTCCACCACGGAAGGATGATTAGTGTCTGTTTCCTGACATTCGTAGCTGGAAGGCAGAAAAACAACACCACCAGTGCTATCACGAAGATACCCGCCCCCGCCAGTGCAACCTGACGAAAACCCAACCCTGTCAACAATGCTCCTGCCACCGGCCCCAGTACTGCCCCCAGCTCTCCGCAAACCGCAAACAACGCAAACCACTCCGCCCGGCTGCGTTTCCCTTGTAATTCGCTTTGCGTTCCAGCCTTTGCCAGTAATGCTTCGATTGATGGAGAGAACAGGGCACCGCCGATGCCTGTAAGACAGGCGCCAATGATAATCGGAGATAATGACTCCCCAAGTGCCAGTAGCAGGTAGCCTGCCACACGGATCATGCAGCCGCAGAGGATAATGATACGTGCGCCGTAGCGATCGGATAACGCACCGCCAACGATAAACATGCCTTGCTGTGAAAACGTTCGCAAACCTAATATCAGCCCAATGAGTCCGCCGGACAGCATCATGTCGTCGCGTAAGAACACGGCCAGAAACGGTACAACGGCGTAAAAGCCAATATTAAAAACAAACTGGCTGCCCAATAATACAGGCGGCCAGACCTGAGTCACTGACCGCAGAATTGGCAAAGTCATGCGAATAACCTGGTATTAAGCGATGTAGTGGATATGTTTTTTTCCGTGGAAGGGCGAAATTTCAATCTTAGTCTCTACCTTGAATACATCCCAAAGCAGAGACTCTGTGAGGATCTCCTGCGGGCTACCAGCGGCGACGATCTGCCCCTGTTGCATCACAATCAACGAGTCGCAGAACATGGAGGCGTGGTTGAGGTCATGAATAGCCACAATGCTGGTCACTGGCAGTTCGCTGACGAGTTTCATCAACTGTATCTGATGACGGATATCCAGATGGTTGGTCGGCTCATCAAGGAGGATCTCCGTCGGCGATTGTGCGAGCGCGCGTGCAATGTGAACACGCTGGCGTTCGCCACCCGATAAACTCTGCCACCCCTGTTCACTCTTGCCAAGCATATCCACGCGCTGGAGCGCGGCGGTGACAGTATCGTCATCCTGCGCGGTCCAATTGGAAAATGGGGAGTGATGGGGAATTCGCCCCAGTTTGACCACGTCGACAACGCGCATATTGGCCTCGGTCATGCCGTGCTGCTCCACAAAGGCCACCCGGCGCGCCAACTGCTTTTTGGTTATCTGAGCGATATTTTGCCCGTCCAGCGTGACGGTACCTGAGTGGGGGCGTCGTAATCCAGCGAGGATCCGCAGCAGTGATGACTTTCCGCAGCCGTTAGGGCCCAGTAGTCCGACGGTTTCACCACTCGAAACGCTCAGCGAGACGTTGTTGACGATGTTTTTTTTACCCACACTCCAGGTAATATTTTCAGCGGCGATACTCATCACTTATTCCTTGAGCGGTAGATGATAACGGCAAAGAACGGCACGCCAACCAGCGCGGTGACCACGCCGACCGGAAGACTTTGCGGGGCTATCAGTAAGCGCGAAGCTATATCGGCCAGCACCATCAAGATGGCACCTGCCAATGCGCAGGTGATAAGTAACCTGCGGTGCAATGGCCCAAAGAAGAAGCGCATGACATGCGGAACGACCAAGCCCACAAAGCCGATAGAACCTGCCATGCTGACGATGGTTGCTGTGATCAGCGCAGTGATGGTGAACAGGAGCAGGCGGACCCAGGGCACGGCGATGCCCAGCGAGGCGGCTGCATCATCGCCAAAAGTGAAGGCATCCAACGCTCGAGAATAGTAAAGGCACACTGCAAGCCCTACCAACACGACTACCAGCACCAGTTGAAACTCAGGCCATCTCACGCCGCTGAAACTGCCCAACAACCAGAACATCACGTCACGCGCCTGCTGCGCGCTAGCGGATGTGCTGATGGTGTAAGCGGTAATCGCGTTGAAGAGCTGAGACGCGGCAACGCCCGCCAGAATGGTGCGCTCATTGCCTCCACGCGCGCCATTGGTCAAAAAGGCGACAAAGGCAAAGGCGGCAAATGCCCCCGCAAATGCCCCGGCGGAAAGCGACACGGCACCGGTGCCGATGCCCAATACGACCACTGAAACCGCGCCGGTTGAAGCGCCCGCAGAAACGCCAAGCACATAAGGTTCTGCCAGCGCATTTTTCAGCAGACTTTGCAGCACCGCACCGCATATGGCCAACCCGGCACCGCAGCAGGCCGCAACAAGCGCACGGCTCAGGCGAAAGTCCCAAATCACACTTTCGTAAATGCGGCTAAGGGGTACCTCTGTCAGTCCGAGTTTATTGCTTATGGCGTAGAACACGCTTCGCAGCGGGATAGAAAGCTCACCTACGCTAACGCCAATCGCGATCACCAGCACTAGCAACACCACTGAAAAAACAGTCGACGCGGCTAGCAGAAATGTCTGTTTCATCGGTTGCGCCACTGCTGTCATTTATCTAGCCCAAGATTTCTGAGCTGTTCGCCAACTTGTTCTGCACCATAGATGGTACGAATCGTAGGGTTCATTGCCTGGCCGTCCATCACGACGATGTGGCCTTTTTTCACCGCATCTAATTGACTAACAGCAGGATCGGTTTTGAGAAATTTAATCTTTTCTTCTGCGCTATCGAGCGTCCAGCGGTTGCGGTCAAGGCTTGAAACCACAATCACATTAGGGTTAGCGGCAATGATGCTTTCCCAACCGACGGTTGGCCACTCAGTCTCTGAGGTGATGGCGTTATGGCCGCCTAACAGGTTAGCGATAAAACCGGAAGCGCTGTTCTTGCCGCCGACATAGGCGTCAGAGGAGGGGGAAGAACTAGAGAACCAGAAGACAAACGAAAGGTCTTGGTTGTTTTTTCCGAACTCCCGGCGAAGGTCTGCTTCGCGTTGTTTAAAATCGGCAATTAACGCTTGGCCGCGATCTTCGACATTGAAGATTTTGGCAAAGTCTGCAATCTCTTGATAAAGGAATGTCATGTCCCACAGTTTTTGGCGGCTACCGTACATATCGCCAATGTCTTTTTTGGTTGCGCACATACCAGGAGACATGTAGCTATTCACGCCAACGGTGGCGAGATCTTCGCGCTTGGCGACTTTACTTTCTGGACCGAGCAGTAAAGGCAGTTGTGCGGGAATAAAATCAGGGTTTTGCGCAAGAATCGATTCCAACGTCGGTATTTCTACCGTCAGCGTTTTGATTTTCTCATTCTGTTCAGCCAGTTGCGGTAGCACTTTAGTCGGCCAAAACGCACTGGCGACCATCTTGTCCTGCAACCCCAATAGCAGCAGAATTTCGACGGTATTTTGTCCCAGTGCGACGACGCGCTCGGGGGCTTTGGTAAACGTCTCTTTATATCCACAATTCTCAATCGTTAGAGGATACGTGGTTGCCATAGCTGAGCTGGCCGAGGCGAGCACCATTCCTAACGCACAGATGACCTTTTTCATTTAACACTACTCTTAGCGGGATGAGTTTTGACTGCGGAAACGCAATGATAATGAAAATTATTTATTATGCGATAAAAATTTACTGCTTAACCCATGGGAAAATACGCATTAAATACACATCAAGATTAGGGATTAAGCGGCGAAAAACACGTCAAGTAGGGCATAGGGCATAGGGCATGAGGGCATGAGGCCGGTGAAGATGGAATGAAAATTGCTTGCGTATCTTACACGTGCCAACTTGCTGATGTATCAAGTTGGGGTGATAAGAAAGTAAAGGGATGAATGAACCTGCGGAGGGTGTCTGGTACTTTTCCACAGTAGTATGCGCTTACTGTTATCCTGCTGGCTTTTGGCCTATCTTTTCTCATTGGCATATCAACAGACATAGCAGGAGCTGTTATCAGTTTGCTAATAATCGTAATAGTCGGTTTTGTGGCTAAGAAGGCGATTTTCTATGAAAATGTTATATTTAGACGATGAATATCATATATAAACAAAAAATAAAAAAATATCATATATATCCTAATGTTTTTTTATAATTTGGTATCATTTTAAGCCCTATTTTAAAGAGTGAATTTCATAAAAAGTCTAACTACTTTGGTTAGTTGGTGGCTTATGTTCGAAAAAAAGTAATTGATTTTAATGATTGTTTGATTGTAGTATGAGTCAATCATAAATAATAAAGCATCTAAAAATTATGAACGTAATAGATATTGTAAAAGATTCATGGCTATTCGATGAGCATTTCAAGGGGATCACCGGGCCGCTGATTGTAGCAATTTTTTTATGGTCAATTAGATCCATAAGAAGAGTTTTTTCCCCATTCTTCTGGATCTTCAAAAATAATCTTTCGTCTGGGTTTTTAAAACTATCGGTAGACGATAAAATTAACGCCTTGAAATTAATAAGTGAATATAAAGAGACTGATGAGGAATATGATGTTTTAATGAAGGAATTAAAGCTAAAACAGTATGGTTTATTTTACCCATTGCCTATACTACAAATCTTATTCAACTATATTTATGATAAAAATATCCGCATGAATAGTATAGGTTTTTTGTCTTTTCTTGATTGCAATCAGATTTTTGATTATGACAGAAACACAATGCCAACACATTCATTAAGAAAAATAATATTATTTATGATAGCTCACGCCGCATTTGTTGCTCTTTTAGTTTGCTACGTTTTTGAAGTATTCGAGTTAGTTGGGTCATTGTATCATGCTCGTGTAAATTTCATTAATATAATAACGATGCTAGCAATGTTCATTATTGTTATCTATACAGTTAGAGTTATTTATATTATTGTCGAAAATTCAATTTCTTTCATCTGGGCTATTGTTTTTTCAAAAAAATTAAATGACTATTCATTTTTAAGAAAAAGAAAAGAATTAATTGACAAATACAAAGTAACACCTAAATAATTCTGATAATGAATCATTAAAATGCTGCTTTACTAACACGATAGGTGATGTTTTAGATGGCTTTATTTTCGGGAGGCGATCTTTCTTATCGACTACGAATTTGAAGCTAAGGAAGATGTGTGATTAATTTCTGACTGAACATACATAGGGCGACTTGGGAAATTAGTGTTCTCTTGTTCTATAGGTTTGTGATTATTATTAAACCTTATTAGTTTCTTCAAGGCAGCGCGGGAAAAGTAGATACCTCCACCTTATCAAAGACGTAGTTTTCTGATACGTAACCGAACGGTTACCTCGCGTTGTACGATTAAAATAATGTAATAAGTTGAGGAGGATTAACTGAAGCGGTTTTCGGCGTAAGGTAATAGATTGTTGATCCGACTGTTAGGCCAGGTCGGCAAGCGGGTCAGCACATCACGCAACCAGTTGTAAGGGGCGTGGTCGTTTAGTTTGGCGATTCACAACAGACTCAGGATAGATGCCATCCGTTGCCCGGCCTGCAACGACTAGGCGATGAATCAAAGCGAAAGGAGAGGGTGTTGATATCAGGCATTGCACCCCAAGGCCGCTTTCGCGACCTTGGGCTACTGTCTACAGCCATTAATTTTCCACTGTTTCGCTAACAATAATCATTGTATTTTCTCTCCTCAGAATACCTTCATTCAATAAAACTTCTATGACTTCAGATATTGTCTTTCTCAAGACACTGCTTGTTGCTCTGAATCCCAACATTCTGGAAACAGATGAAATGATCTCGTCATCTGTGGCCCCTAAGTTTCTTGTCACCACTGCATTGATGCCGACGGCTATTTCTTCAGGAGCAATCATTTCAGGTTTTCTCAGACCAGATGACTGAACGTTCTGTCGATTTCGGAGCGTGACTTCTGAGGTGCTACACATAAGGAAATTCCCAGCCTGCAATATCGTTCCTTTTTTGCATGCGATATTGATTGCCTGATTTACTGCCGCTTCTATTCTTGCCCCGGCACGCTGTAACCCCCATGCGGTTCTTAGGCGTGTAACGACTTCACTGATATGAATTGGTGACTCTGTTTGAACAATTTTTTCAATCAGGTCTACCAAAATGCTCGCTGGTGTTTCATGCAGTTGCCAATTGGCATGAAACTCTGGGGTAGACTCGATATAATTATCAACATTCTCAAGACTCTGTTCAGCATCGACGAGACCAATTTCTGTTACAGACTCACGTTCAATAGTGATAATTTCAATGGGCACAGCTCTGGTATCAGAACTCCTGCGCTCCGAACGAAGGGCAAGTTCATTTTTTGCTGTTTCGATTGCTTCGACAGTACGTTGCAACTGTTCTTCTGGTCGCTGGAACCAGTCTGAACTCCAAATTCGGTGAATAATCCACCCATGATCCTCCAGCACGGATTGGCGCAATCTGTCACGTTCACGGGCGGACCGAGAGCTATGATAGGCTCGACCATCACACTCAATGCCAATCAGATATCGTCCTGGCATATCAGGATCTGCAATGGCTAAATCGATAAAGAATCCAGCAATGCCAACTTGTGGATGGACCTGGTAACCTCTCTTTTGAAGTGCATCAGCCACCTGTTCCTCAAACACACTATCCATTGTACGATCGGATTTTTGAGCCAGGGATAAACGTCCTGTGCGAGCGTATTGAAGAAACAGTTTGAACGCAAAGACACCTTTGCCTTTTGCCCGCTCAAGATCGATATCTTCGTCAGTGATTGACGCAAAAACCTCACAACGTCGTTTTGCTCGACTTATCAGAACATTCAAGCGGCGTTCTCCTCCCTCCGCACCTAGAGGGCCGAAACGCATCGCCATGTAACCATTGGTATTTTTGGCATAGCCAACGGAAATCATAATAACATCGCGCTCATCTCCCTGAACGTTCTCTAGGTTTTTAACAAAGAATGGTTCATTTGGATGGGCATGGAAGAAATCTTCCAACTCCGGATTCAAGCGGCGTAATACCTCTAGTTCATCCTGGATTGCTTTTCGCTGTGAAACCGAGAATGTCGCAACACCCAGAGACAGCCCTTTATGATTTTGTGCGTGTTCCATTATTGCTGTAGCTACACGCCTTGCTTCCACCGGGTTAGAGCTGCTGCTTCCCGACTCAAAAACACCATTTTGTACATGATGAAATAGCAACCCCATTCCGGCTTCTTGAGTGTACGGGCTAGGTACTATAAAGAGTTTATTCTCATAAAATTGGCTGTTAGATACAGCAATTAATGATTGATGGCGGCTACGATAATGCCAACGCAACATTCTCTGCGGTAACCCTCTGGCGACAAATAATCCCAATACACTCTCGATATCTGCCACCTGTGAAAGTTCATCATCATCCTCATTATCCGATTCCGTCATTCTAGAGAAGAAGCTGGTTGGGGGTAATTGTCGTTCATCACCTACGACAACCACTTGCCCACATCTTGCAATGGCGCCGATGGCATCAACAGGTTGGATCTGGCTAGCTTCATCCATCACGAGAAGATCAAATTTTTGGCATCCAGGTACCAGAAATTGTGCAATAGATAATGGACTCATCATCATTACTGGTTTTAGAGCTTGTATCGCCATGCCAGCCTTTAGCATTAGCTGCCGGATTGGCATGTGCCCCCTCTTACGTGCCATTTCTGCACGCAGAATACCAACAGGGCCCGCACCACCTATTTGAGATGGAATTCTACGATGATGTGCTCTAACCACTTCAAAGCTAGCTGCTTTGATACGTTTACGATCCAAGTCAGAAAACTTTTCCACTTCTCGGGAGTGAAGCTCTCCATCAAATCGAACAAGCTCAGGCTCTTGCTCCACCATTAATGCCATTAAGGATTCATAATAAGTACGTTCAACAGCGGTGAAGCTGTTTTCTTGCGTAAGGCTTCCATTTGCAAGTTTTTCAATAAACTCGCTCATGCCTAGCTTTTTAGCTAAAGAAGCTCGGTATTGCCAAGCAACCCATTTGGAAAGCTGTTCTGAATTATCCATCCACAATAGCAACTTAGTGCCTGCTGCTAGTATTGATAACTCATCAATTGAAGCTACTTTAAACAGTGTCTCAGTTTTTGAAGCTAATCTTATCGACAGGTTATCGATAGTGTTGATAAGTTTAATGCCTGTCTGCTTATATTCCTTTGCAAGTACCGCTATTTCATTTCGATCGTTGATGTTGGCTGCAATATAACGTAAATCCTGATGCTGCTCTATCCAGTTGGATGCTTGCATCAATGATTTCCAATCGGAATCACTTTTCATCCAGCTATTAGCAAATGCCTGAGTGCCTAGAGTATCAAAAGAGTCTATTGTCTGAGATAGTTGCTTCAACTTTATTGTTTTCGATAGTAAGCATCGCCTTTCACTTAAGTTTTCTGGAGGGTTTTTAAATAGCTCTCTAGATCTTTCGTCAACCCAGATTAACTTTTTAACATATTTCTCGATAAAATTAAGAGGTGCGCGACTTATAGAAAAGTTATTTTCAAAGAATTCATTTGGAGTCGAGCCGAAAGCGTTCCATAGAGTATCTAACTGAACACTTACCTGTTCAAATGTGGTGTTAAGTTGTTCAACTTGGTATTTGACTAAATCACGATCCGCAAGGCGGCTAGCAAGAACCCGAGTTTCTGTATTGAATTCTTTTAATGTCTTCATCCAATCGATAAGTGCTAATAATAGTTGGTTATTGCTATTTTCCCCACGCCAATCACTGCCAAATGCGGCTTGTCCAAATGCATCGAGTTCTTTTATTTTTTTTCTTAACGATTGTACTTCCAGCAGTTTATCTAGTAATTCAACTTGCAATGGAATTGGCATTGAAGGGTCGCGAATAAGGGATCGCACAAAAGCCCGGGATTTTCGCCATTCACTGCTGAAAAACCGAAGTGGATCTGTTTGTACTGCTAAACTGTTTCTCGCAGTAATAACGTCAGCTTCCCAGGCAACCCCTTGTAGTTGGTGTTCAATATTAGAATACGTTTCGGTTAATCGTATTATCGAGTTAACGAGGTCTGAAGCTTGTTCAACACCTTGCTCCCAAACGGATGCAATGAGGGCTTCGGGGCTGACATCGGGCACAGAGGCCACTTTTTCACCTAGTTCGATCAACTGCTTGATATCTTGGCAAGTATCCCGTCCGGTTTGGGACCCTAATTCAAGCTGTAGTTGACGTGCTTCAGCCAGCAGTTTTGTCAACGACCTCTGAAGAGGAATTGCAGTGGCAAAGCCTGAGGGTAATAAACTATCCGGAAGCGCTTTTAATTCAACCTCAAGTTCAGTAAGAGGCATGTTTAAATTTCCAACTACAATCTCACTCTCAAGTTCTGCAAAGCTCCTTTGATAATCAAGGCCTAAATTAATTAGATTATTGATCTCTACTAGTTTAGTTTTCCATATTGGCGAGGTTAAGGCTTCCACAGAGAGATTTGGGGCGCTGTTAATGTGCTCCGTAACCACCACGAGTTCATCAATATCTTTGAAGGTGTTAGGAGCAGGAAATAGCGCTACATTTCTTGCTAGCGCTACAGTTTTAGAATAAAAATCTGCAAGTTGGATTAGCACTGCGTTAATATCAGGGACTAAACGTTCCACCTCGCTGGGTATTATTATTTCAAGACCAACGCCATGCCACGGGTGATTATCAGGTATCCCAATATCATTTACCCTATCTAAGAGTTCTTTTGTAAGCTCTAAGCGTTTTGTAACATCATTGCTGCTCCATAATTCGATACCGTGCAAACGGAAATTTGTTGGGGTTTGGCCAACCTGGCGTAGGCGGACTAAGTGACCCATGACTTGATATGGAGTGAGCTCCGAAGGGCTATAAACCTTATGGATCCTCGCAGGATGCTGGTTTAATAGGTCTCGAACTTCGGTCAGATTATCTATCAATGTGTCTGAGAATTCTCCGCGGGGGGAACCTAATTCCCAAACTCTTTTAAGTTCTTCCAGGAAGGCGCGCTTGTTTGTTTTGTTGCTGTGTAACTCTAGACAAGCATCGCCAACGCCGTACTGATCAAGGCGACGCTTAACAACCTCTAGAGCAGCCATTTTTTCAGCAACGAAAAGAACTGTTTTTCCATCCGCTACAGCAGAAGCAATGATGTTTGCGATAGTTTGTGACTTACCTGTTCCAGGTGGCCCCTGTATGACTAAACTTTTACCCCGACGGACCTCATGAATCGCAAGAGTTTGTGAACTGTCACTATCCATGATGTGCAGCATATCTTTTGGTGGAATAATAGGGTCGATTGGTACATCTTCGGATAGCAGACTGTCATCTTCATCAAACCCATCCGACATCAGTGCACGGATAATCGGTTGGGAAGTAATACTATCTTTGGCGGGCCAATTAGCAGGATCTAGATCGCGATACATTAAAAATTTAGCGAAGGAAAATAAGCCCAAAGAGATATCATTTTCTAGAACTTGCCAATCAGGCTTAAGGCTGACTGCTTCAGCGATATCTGACATGTAACTAATGATATTTAATTCATGATTATCATCTAGTCTCATCTCTGGAAGAGTAATTTGGTGAATTCTTTCTAAAAAAGCCTCAAGGGAAAGGTTGGCGATAATTTCTTCGTTCCTTGCTCGTAGTTTAAACCTTTCACCAACATTGCCACGTTCAAGAGTTACAGGAATTAAAATTAACGGTGCATAGCGAATATTTTCTTTATTAGCAGGATCTATCCATTTTAACGTTCCCAGTGCTAAATAAAGAATATTGACACCTTGTTCTTCCTCTAACGTTCTAGAGTCGTGATAAAGGTCCAATAGCCTTTTTTGTAACCCTTTAGCCGTTAGCCTTGTTTGGAGTTTTGTATCTAAATGCTGCGCTTTTGGAGTATCATCTTCTTTGAACGGATAGAGAAATGTTTCAATGTCATCATTCACTTCTTCACTTTCCTGGCTATCATCATCTTTGCCAGTTTTTCCATGCAGGAAGGTAAAGGTTTTAGCTTCAACCACTAATAGCTTATAAATATCTTCAGAGCGCTCATCACACACATCAAGAAATTTTGACGTCCGTGCTCTGGGAATGTTGAGCAATCTATTTCTAGCACCTAAATCAAGCAGTTGCGCTCGTGCTCTTTCAAGTTTTTGCTCAAGGGAGAATGCATTGCTTTGAAATAGTGTCCCTTCGTTATCATTCATACAATTATTAGTCCGTCATATTGTTCTTGTTAACCCCTACGCTATCTGAGATATCATTGCGGTAGGATGCTATGAAAGAGTGCTGATGAATATTTTATAATAATTTAATAATGACTTTACTCCAGCCCCGAGAGGAAGTGAAGAGGGGTATTCTGGTTTAGGTCTCTGTTTTCGCGTCTTTTGCCGATTGGTCGCAAGATTACCTTTCTAAGTTTCGATGAGACAGAGGGAGGGATAGGGTGCGGACCACACGTTAAGATAGGCTATTTGATGCTATTAGGAAAATTCTCACCCATTAAAATTTTCCTCCATAAAGTCGCTAGCCTCATCTTCTAGGGGCGTAGGTTTCAAACACAAAAAAGCCCGCAACGTGAATTGCGGGCTTTTTCGTCACTGTCGCCGGGTCTATCTGGTATCACTGGCGACCTATTTGGTGGAGCTGGGGGGATTTGAACCCCCGTCCGAAATTACTACACCGTCGGCACTACATGCTTAGTCCAATCTTTACATTCGCCGGTCAGCTGCGGATGGACACGCCACTAACAAACTAGCCTGATTAGGTTTAGCACTTTAGCCCCAGGCAGGACTTCCATGCGATCTCTTTTGGGTTTGACCTCTCTTTATCCCCGTCTTAAGAGCGGAAGCTAGGGAGAGAGGGCTCTAAGCAGGGTATTAAGCTGCTAGTGCGTAGTTTTCGTCGTTTGCGACTATTTTTTTGCGGCTTTTTACGAGGCAAACCGCCCCTCGGCATGCTCCTAGGGCTTCGCAAATCCCGTCGAATCCAGAATCAGCCCCAAGTACTTTGTGCAGTATAACAGAAGATTACCCTGTTAAGCCAGCGGCTTAACGATTGGCATGCTTCATGATACGGGCTTTCGCCGTCTGCCACTCACGATCTTTGATGTCATCGCGCTTATCGTGTTCTTTCTTACCTTTGGCTACGCCGATCTTCACCTTGCTCCAGGCATTTTTCCAATACATGGAGAGAGCGACGACGGTATAACCATCGCGGGTAACGCGGCCGATCAGTGAGTCTAGCTCACGTTTTTTCAGCAGGAGTTTACGGGAACGTGTTGGATCGCATACCACATGAGTTGAAGCGACGTTCAGCGGCGAAATGGTGGCGCCAAACAGATAGGCTTCACCGTCGCGGAACATCACATAACTGTCGCTGATGTTAGCTTTGCCAGCACGCAGTGATTTTACTTCCCAACCTTGCAGGGCCAAACCCGCCTCGATCTCCTCTTCGATGGAGTATTCGAAACGTGCTCGCTTGTTTTGTGCAATGGTCGCGGAACCGGGTTTGTATGCTTTTTTCTTTGTCATAGTGCGCTCATTATACTGGATGGCGCAGCGAAAGAAATCCTTTCCCACTCAGCACCTGCGCAATTTCTCGCATTTTGGATCCGCGCCGCGCGTAGCAGATTTTTTGTTTGGCGCCAGATAAATGGTATTATCTGTACGTTTTTTGCCTCTCAGGAAATGATATGCCCCAGATCAGTCGTTCTGCATTAGTGCCATTCAGCGCTGAGCAGATGTATCAGTTGGTTAACGATGTTCATTCTTACCCCGATTTTCTGCCAGGATGCACCGGCAGCCGGGTGATTGCCGCTTCCCCTAATGAAATGACCGCCGCGGTAGAGGTGGCAAAAGCCGGCATCAGCAAAACCTTTACCACGCGCAATACGCTGCTGGATAACCAAAGCATCAATATGCAGCTGGTCGATGGCCCGTTCCGCAAACTGATGGGCGGCTGGCAGTTTACCGCGTTAAGCCCCGAGGCGTGCAAGGTCGAGCTGCACCTGGATTTTGAGTTCACCAACAAACTGATCGAGCTGGCCTTCGGTAAAGTGTTTAAAGAACTGGCCGGTAGCATGGTGCAAGCGTTCACTCAGCGCGCCAAAGAGGTCTACAGTGTCTGAGATACGCGTTGAGGTGGTCTATGCGTTGCCAGAACGCCAGTATGTGCGCCAGGTTAAGTTGGCCGCAGGCAGCAGCGTTGAGCAGGCCATCCTGGCTTCAGGGCTGTTAGAGCTACGGAGCGATATCGATTTGGCCAGCAACAAGGTGGGTATTTACAGCCGACCGGCTAAGCTGAGCGATGCGCTCAATGATGGCGACAGGGTAGAGATTTACCGGCCATTGATTGCCGATCCGAAAGAACTGCGCCGTCAGCGGGCGGAAAAGGCAAAAAAATAAGGCGCTTAATGCGCCTTATCTTCATCAGAACGTTGTCTTCCGAGTTGCAGCCTGCGACTGTCATGAAGGATCTCACTCTTCCCCCACGGGCCGGATGACAGCTCCGGCTCGGCTTACTCGGTCAGTGCCGGTTTATTCTGCAGATCCGTCAACACGCCTGCGCTGTCGAACGTCAACGTCAGCGTTTGCTGCGTGATCTTCTCATGGCCTGGCTCTTGGCGGAACACGTAGAACCATGTCTGGGTACCAAACGGATCCTGCATCATTGGCGTGCCCAATGTGTAAGCAACCTGTTGTTGCGTCATTCCCTTGTGGATTTTTGCCACGTCGGTTGGTGTCAGGTAGTTACCCTGGTTGATATCAGGCCGGTAAACCACCTTCTCAAAAGTAGAACAGCCTGCGGTCAGCATCACAAGAACCACAGCGGCAGCTGTCAGCATTTTACAGCGCATAATAATCACATTCCTTTAGGGCATAGGATGCCGATGATAATAGACCTTGCAGCAGTTGGGAACCTTTACAGGGCCTCATTATGACCTCAGGAAAGTAAAAAAGTTATGCGGCCAGCAATTCTTTTGCGTTTGCCAGCGTATTTTTAGTGACTTCACTGCCGCCGAGCAGGCGCGCCAACTCTTGCAGACGGGCACGTTTGTCCAAGGGGGACATCTGGGTTTCGGTTACCGTGCCGTCGGTTTGCTTGCTGACAAATAAATGCTGATGACCGCAACCAGCTACCTGCGGCAGGTGGGTCACGCACATAACCTGAGTTGATTCACCCAACTGACGCAGCAGGCGGCCAACAATGGCGGCCGTTGGGCCACTGATGCCTACGTCCACCTCATCGAAGATCAGCGCCGGGGTTTCCATTTTACGGGCGGTAATGACCTGGATCGCTAACGCGATGCGGGAAAGCTCACCGCCGGAGGCCACTTTTGCTAACGGCTGCAGCGGTTGCCCCGGGTTGGTGGAGACGCAGAACTCAACGCGGCTGGCCCCCTCACTGCTCAGGTATTCCGGTTCAAAGCGGACGTCGATATTAAATTTGCCGTGCGGCATCGAGAGCGCATTCATGCTCTCGGTGATCAAGGTAGTTAACTCGGCCGCATAGTGCTGCCGCTTCTGGTGCAACTGTTCAGCCAGCGCCAGTGCCTGTTGATGATGCAGGTTGACCGCTTCGCTCAGGTGTTGCTGATCGCTGGCCTGTTGGGAAAGCAGCTGTTGCTCATCCAGCAGTTGTTGATGCAGGCCGGGTAATTCTTCCGGTGAAACATGGTGCTTACGTGCCAGGCTGATTTGGCGCGACAGGCGCTGTTCCAGCTCATGCAGGCGGTTAGGATCGAGATCCATGCGGTCTGCGTAATGGCGCAGTTCATCGCTGGCTTCGCTGATTTGGATCGAGGCCTCTTCCAGCATATCCAGCAGGCCGCTTAACTTCTCATCCATGCCGATCAGGTCCAGCAGCAGGTGCTTGGTGGTGTAGAGCTGGCTGAGCATGTTGTGTTGTTCGTCATCGGCTAGCAGTTGCAGGGCCTGCTGGCTGAGGGTCAGCAACTGGCCGCTGTTGGCCAGACGCTTGTATTCGCTGTCGATCTGCTCAAATTCACCGGCCTGTGGGGCGAATTCGTTCAGCTCTTTCAACTGGTATTGCAGCAGTTGCTTGCGGGCATCGCGTTCGAGAGATTGCTGCTGATGGTGCGCCAGTTCGCGGCAGCTTTGATGCCATTGGTGGTAAGCTTGGTGCATGGCTGCCTGCAAGGCCGGTTCTCCAGCATAGGCATCCAGCAACTGTTTTTGGTGTTCGGATTTTAGCAGCAACTGGTGAGCATGCTGGCCGTGGATCTGGATCAGGCGCTGGCCAAGTTCCCGTAATTGGGAAAGGGGAACGGCGGTGCCGTTGATAAAACCACGGGAGCGGCCATCTGTCCCGATCACGCGGCGCAGCAGGCACTCGTTGCTGTCATCCAGCTGGTTTTGCTCCAGCCATTCGCGGGCGGATGGGGTATCTGCCAGTGAGAAGCGGGCACAGATATCGGCACGGGAGGCCCCCAGACGTACGACGTTGCCGTCTGCGCGGTTGCCGAGGCACAGGCCTAACGCATCTATAGCAATCGACTTACCGGCACCGGTCTCACCGGTGATTGCCGTCATACCCGCTTGAAAGTCGATCTCCAACTCACGAACGATAGCAAAATTGCTGATGGTTAATTGCGCCAACATAGGGACCTTCCTGTGTATAAACACATAACTGTGATTTCATACAGTATAAACTGGTTTTATATACAGTAAAGCGGTTGGCGCCATTTTTAGAATAATTTTTTTGACCAGCCCAGTTTGGTGCTCAACGTATTGAAATAGCTGTAGTCCTTGGGGTGGATCAGGTTTAAGTGGAAGTCGCTGCGGCGGATCAGTACCTCTTCGCCTTCCTGGATGGGCAGGGCGATCTGGCTGTCGCAGCTGATTTCCAGATCGCTGCCGATATGGGAAAACTTCAGGCGAATGGTGCTGTCGCCGTTGATCACCAGCGGCCGGGCGGAAAGCGTGTGCGGGAACATTGGCACCAGCGCGATGGCTTCCAGTGATGGAGTCAGAATGGGCCCACCTGCGGAAAGTGAGTAGGCGGTAGAACCGGTTGGCGTGGCGATGATCAGCCCATCGGAACGCTGCGAGAAGGCGAAGCGATCGTCAATATAGACTTCGAACTCGATCATATGCGCCACCTTGCCAGGGTGTAGCACCACTTCGTTAATCGCGGTGCTGACGCGGCATTGCTGGTGCTCTTTATGGACGATGGTTTCCAGCAGGAAGCGTTTCTCGTCGATATATTCCCCTTCCAGCACGTCCGCCAACTGCTGGAGTGCGTTGTCCGGGTCAAGATCGGTCAGGAAGCCGAGATTGCCACGGTTTACCCCGATCACCTTGATGTCATAACGCGCCAATACGCGCGCTGCGCCCAGCATGTTACCGTCACCACCCACCACGACGGCCAGATCGGCCCGTTGACCAATCTCCGCCAGGCTGCCGGTATCTACGTCTTTCATGCCCAAATCGTGGGCAATCTGGCGTTCAAGGATCACCTTGTAGCCACGGGCAACCAACCATTCAAACAGCATTTCATGAGTAGCCAATGCGGAAGGGTGACGCGGGTGCCCAACAATGCCAATACATGCAAATTTTTTCTTCATCGCTGCCATTTTCCTCACCAGGGACGGTTTATGCCCCACATTGTGACCGGTTGACTTGAAACCCCGGTTTTGATCCCCATAATAAGCCAAGTTGCGAGATTAATGCTAAAACGCGGAGATATTCATGAGTAGTAAAGAACAGAAGACGCCAAACGAGCAAGCCTCGGAAGAAATGGAACAGCAAGCACAGCACGAGGAAGCCATGGCGGCAGGCGCCGATCTGCGCGATGATCGCATTGCCGAGTTGGAAGCCCAACTGGCTGAAGCTCAGCAACGCGAGCGTGACAGTGTGCTGCGTGCCAAAGCCGAAATGGAAAACGTTCGTCGCCGTAGCGAGCTGGATGTCGAGAAGGCTCACAAATTCGCGCTGGAAAAATTCTCCGGTGATTTGCTGCCGGTGATTGACAACCTGGAGCGTGCGCTGGATCTGGCGGACAAGAACAACCCTGAACTGGTCGCGATGATCGAAGGGATTGAACTGACGCTGAAGTCACTGCTGGACGCGGTACGCAAGTACGGCATCGAAGTGGTAGGCGAGCTCAACGTGCCATTCAACCCGGACGTTCACCAGGCGATGAGCCTGATGGAATCAGCCGACCATCAACCGAACCATGTGATGATGGTGATGCAGAAAGGCTACACGCTGAATGGCCGCCTGCTGCGCCCTGCGATGGTAGCGGTATCCAAAGCCAAGTCTTAATAAGATCTGGCGAGGATAAAGGCACCTGAGCGGTGCCTTTTTTGTGCCTGGATTATTCTTGCGGCAGGTGTGGTACCCAGTCAATCGGTGCCAGGCCTTGTTGTTCCAGTAACTGATTGGTTTGCGAAAAGTGGTGGCAACCCAGGAAACCGCGATGGGCAGAAAGCGGGGAGGGATGCGGCGCTTTCAACACATGATGGCGCTGGCGATCGATAAAGCTCCCTTTCTTTTGTGCGTGTGAACCCCACAGCAGGAACACGACACCCTCGCGATTTTCGTTTAGCGCGGCAATGACCTTGTCGGTAAAGGTTTCCCAGCCCAGATTGGCGTGAGAATGCGCCCGGCCACCTTCAACGGTTAATACGGTATTGAGCAGCAGTACGCCTTGCTCGGCCCAGCTTTGCAGGCAGCCGTGTGTCGGGCGTTCAAAGCCGGGGATATCCGTCACCAGCTCTTTGTACATATTGACCAGTGAAGGCGGCGCAGGGATGCCTGGGCGCACGGAAAACGACAGGCCATGGGCCTGGTTCGGGCCGTGATAGGGATCTTGCCCCAGGATCACCACTTTGACGTCCGCCAACTCGGTAAAGCGGAAAGCGTTAAACACGTCTTTCTGCGGTGGATAAATGGTCTTACCAGCCTGGCGTTCATTAGCTACAAAGGCGAGTGTATCCAGAAAGTAAGGCTGCTCTTTCTCTTTGCCGATGACGTCGTGCCAGGTGAGGGAGGTAGACATAAGCACTCTCCTTTGTTTTTGTTAGCAATTCATGGTGCATAGCTTACCGTTAACCTCTGCTCGGCGAAACCCGCTTTTTCAAAGGGTATGGCGAGCGAGAGTTACAAATATTTTTGAAAATTTACAAAAATAATTTTAACGAGCAAAAAGGTAAAATTGATATAAAACATAAATTTGCCTCTGTCTCTCATTTCAGTACCCCGTAAAAATTGATTTTAGTCAAAGAATTGACCCGGTTTGACTGGTATACAGAACAACAAGACAACATTGGTTTTACCAAATGGCCGGGAACCACAACCGAGTTTTCGGCGACGTAGAAATTTTTCTCCCTATTACGGAGGCAACAAAATGATTACTGGTATTCAAATCACTAAAGCGAACAATCAAGCACTGGTGAACTCTTTCTGGCTGCTGGATGAAGAGAAATCAGAAGCGCGCTGTGTCTGTGCCAAAGCGGATTATGCTGAAGATCAGATCGTGCCTGTTAGCGAACTGGGCCAGATCGAGTACCGCGAAGTGCCGATGGAAATGCAACCTACCGTGCGCGTAGAAGGTGGTCAGCACCTGAACGTGAACGTGCTGCGCCGTGAAACTCTGGAAGATGCCGTTAAGAACCCAGAAAAATACCCGCAGCTGACCATTCGTGTTTCTGGTTATGCGGTGCGTTTCAACTCACTGACGCCAGAACAGCAACGTGACGTGATCGCACGTACCTTTACCGAAAGCCTGTAATTTTCGGCTAGGTAGACAAAAGGGAGCTTCGGCTCCCTTTTTTAATGCCTTTACGGCAGAAAACAGATTTTGATCACATTACCCGCAAAAAATAATCATTCTCATTACAGAACTCGTATGACTCGCCGATAGCTAAATCAGTTCCATTTGGGGCTGTCTATGGATAAGGAGTCTTTATGAGTTTGCCTTTGAGTTTCATCTCGACGATGACGCCCATCACCGCTGCATCTGCTTCGTCACTCCCGCTTCAAGACGCAATAAAACCAGTCCACACCGACGAGCCACAGGTGACAAAAGTTGCTGTGTCGCTCCCCTCTGAAAATAGTCGTAATGCACAAAACCTGTTGGATTCACTGACTCGCGATCTCTCTGCTGCGGTACCTTTGACTGCAAGGCTGGAGATGTCTCGTGGGAAAGAGTCTCAGCAGGGCGATTACTCTTTGGCGCTATTGGCCAAGGATGTCTACAACCTCTCGGGGCAGGGTGCAGAGGGCTTTTCGCGCATGAGTGATAACGATTTGCTGAGTGTTGGCATTGACCCCGCAAGTTTATTGGATACAGCCTCGGGGTTACAGGCGGGTATTTATTCGAATAAGCAGCACTATGTGCTGGCTTTCGCTGGTACAAATGATATGCGCGATTGGCTGAGCAATGTGCGTCAGGCTACGGGGTACGACGATGTGCAGTACAATCATGCCGTGGCGATTGCCAAGAATGCCAAAGCGGCGTTTGGTGACGGGTTAGTGATCACCGGCCATTCGTTGGGGGGAGGGTTGGCAGCAACCGCGGCGTTGGCAACCGGTTCTCTGGCGGTAACATTCAACGCCGCTGGGGTTTCCGATCATACTCTGAACCGTTTCGGTATTAATCCGGCTGCGGCAAAGCAAGATGCAGAATCTGGCGGGATCCGTCGTTACAGTGAACAATACGATATGTTGACGGGGACGCAGGAGTCGACCTCTCTGCTTCCAGATGCTATCGGGCATAAAATAACCATTGCCAACAATGAGACTCTGAGCGGCACTGATGCTTGGCGGCCGAGCAAATATTTCGATCGCAGCATGACGGCACATGGCATCGATAAAGTAATCAGTTCAATGGCGGAACAGAAGCCATGGGAGATCAAGGCGAATGCCTAAAAGGTGGTGCAGAGGCTGCTGGATAGCGGCTCTCGTTTTGCCCCTGTTTGGGATCGCTGGGTTATTGATGGTAGCCAAGGAGCACTTTATGGAACAGCAAAATTCGCCATTTGCGGGTACCGATGTCCTGTCTTTATCACAGGCGGTGGCTGAGGATGATGTTTGGCAAATTAGCCAGCAAGCAACAGCTGAACGGCAACATGTGCGGGGAGATTTGCAGATCACACTGTTGCAATGGGCGATTCTGCAGCAGAGGCCAGGCAGTGTACAGGCATTGATACAGGCGGGGGCAGATATTGGGCAACCTGGTATGGAGGGCAACGGGGTATTGCATACGGCGGCGATGGTTAAGGATGCGCAATATTTACGCTTGTTATTGCAACAGGCTCCCCAGGTTAATATGCGTAATCTGGTCACTGGTGCTACGCCATTAGCCGCTGCAGTGCTGGCGGGGCGGGAGGAGCAGGTGCGTATGCTGTTGAATGCCGGGGCTGATAGTACATTGAGTGACAGAGTAGGGGATACGCCCTTGCACCTGGCCGCAAAAATCAACGCACCACAGTTGGCGCTGCTCCTGTTACAAACGGGGGCTGATGCCAAGGCACAAAATCAGCAAGGGAGAACGTTCCAGTATTACTTTACCCAGACGCCAGTGCATTTGCAGAATAGCGAGTTGCGTGAGCAGTACCGTCAATTGGAGAGCTGGCTCAAAAGTCAGCAATTGGCCGGGCACTATACTCAGCCTTGAAAATAAAAAAACCGCCTTCAAAGTGATGGCGGTTTTTTGATGGCAGAGAGATTATTGTGCGTCTGGTTTGGCTTTTGGCTGGCGGCGCTTACCGACGTTTTTCGCGTCGCGATGGCGTACCTTCACCTTGGCCTTCTCTTTGTTCTTCAGCTTGTCTTCGATGCGCTTGGCCAGCACCTTCTTCGAAGGTTTACCGTTGCTCTTCTCGCTAGGTACCTTGGTGGACGGACGCAGTTCGTCGATCACACGGGCTTTCAGTGGCTCATTGAGGTAACGCCCCACTTTACCCAGCAGCAGATGGTCGTGCGCCTCTACCAGCGAAATGGCGGTGCCTTTACGCCCGGCACGGCCAGTACGGCCAATGCGGTGCAGATAGGTATCGGCGGTGCGCGGCATATCGAAGTTGAACACGTGGGTGATATCGAGGATATCCAGCCCGCGCGCTGCAACGTCGGTGGCGACCAGCACGTTGACGCGGCCATCCATCATGCGTTTTACCGCTTCGTTACGCTTGGCCTGCACCATTTCCCCTTCGAGATAGCAGGTATTGATGCCCGCTTCACGTAGCCAGGCGGCCAGCTCATGCACGCGCTCACGCTTACGCACAAAGATCACTGACTTCTGCACGTCCGGCTGTTGCAACAGATGCACCAGCAGGGCGGTTTTATGCTTCACGTCATCGGCGCGGTAATACCATTGCAGGATCTTTTTACGTTCGCGACGTGATGGATCGGCTTCAACCTCAACCGGTTCCTTCAGGATGCGCTCGGCAAACTCGCGGATGGCTTCGCCTTCCAGCGTTGCGGAGAACAGCAACGTCTGGGTACGCCAGCGGGTTTCGGCCGAGATGGTTTCGATGTCTTGCGCAAAGCCCATATCGAGCATGCGGTCGGCTTCATCCAGGATCAGCGTTTCTACCGCGCGGCAGTCAAAGTTTTCTTCTTTGATGTATTGCAGCAGGCGGCCGGTGGTCGCAACCACCACGTCCTGGTTTTCACTAAAGACTTCGGCGTGGTTCATATACGCCACGCCGCCGGTGATGGTGGCGATATCCAGCGAGGTATGCGCAGCCAATTCACGAGCCTGATCGGCCACCTGCATTGCCAGCTCACGCGTCGGGGTGAGGATCAGTACGCGCGGTGGGCCAGACTTCTTGCGTGGGAAATCCAGCAGATGCTGCAGAACCGGCAGCAAGAATGCGGCGGTTTTGCCCGTGCCGGTCGGTGCCGAACCTAATACGTCGCGCCCGTCCATGGCTGGCGGGATCGCCTCGGCCTGGATAGCGGTGGGGCGATCGTAGCCTTTATCACGCAAAGCGAGGATCAGGCGCTCATCGAGTTCGAGTTCGGAAAAATTGGTTGCTGTCATTATCTACCTCTACTTGGGGCGCCGATTATAGACGGGATGGCCGCAGGGTTCACCCTTTTTAACTTTTACCCTAGATCAGTTTGCCTTATGCTACGCCAGTTTTGTCTGCTGGTGGCCATTGTGAGTAATCAAATTAAAACTAAATCGACCCCGCGGCGCGGCGGTTTTACCTTTAAACAGTTCTTTGTCGGCCACGATCGTTGTGCGATGAAGGTGGGTACCGATGCGGTTATGCTCGGCGCCTGGACTGCCGTGGATAACGTGCAGCGGGTGCTGGATATTGGCTGCGGCAGTGGGCTGATCGCCCTGATGTTGGCGCAGCGCACGGCTAGCGAGGTCATCATCGATGCGGTTGAGCTGGATAACGCCGCCGCCTTGCAGGCACGTGATAACGTGTTGGAGTCACCTTGGCCGCAGAAGATCCAGGTGCACAGCCAGGATATTCATCATTTTGCCCAGCAGCATGCCCATTGTTACGATCTGATCGTCAGCAATCCACCGTATTTTGAGCCTTCCGTCGCCTGTCGCGATCTGGCCCGCACCAACGCCCGTTATACCGAAACCCTGACTCACGACGCCTTGCTGGATAGCGCCGAACGATTGATAACGGCGGAGGGGCAGTTCTGCGTAGTGCTGCCTTACGAGATTGGCGAAGCTTTTGAAGTGAATGCCCACCAACGTGGCTGGCACACCGCACGGCGGCTGAACATCAGCGACCGGGCCGAGACGCCAAAGCACCGCTTGATGCTGGCATTAGCGCGTAAACCGGTGGCGAAAGAAGAGGCGGAGTTGGCAATAAAACTGGCGGATGGCAGCTACACCACCGACTTCCGCCAGTTGATTACCGATTTCTATCTGAACTACTGAAGCCTCAGGGTTGCAGAATGGTGGGTTTTGGCTCCGGCAACATGTCCGGGTAATCCAGCGTGTAATGCAGCCCACGGCTTTCCTTGCGCTCCATCGCACTGCGCACAATCAGTTCCGCCACCTGCACCAGATTACGTAGCTCCAGCAGATTGTTGGAGATGCGGAAGTTGGCGTAATACTCGTCGATCTCCTGTTGCAACGTATTGATGCGGCGTAGCGCCCGCTCCAGACGTTTGGTGGTGCGCACGATCCCGACGTAGTCCCACATAAACAGCCGCAGTTCGTGCCAGTTATGCTGGATCACCACTCGTTCATCCGAATCATCCACCCGGCTTTCATCCCACTGCGGCAACTGTTTGGCCAGCTTGATGGCAGGCAGGCGCGTCAGAATATCTTCGGCGGCGGACCAGCCATAAACCAGGCATTCCAGCAGCGAGTTGGACGCCATGCGATTGGCCCCGTGCAGGCCGGTGTAGCTTACTTCGCCAATCGCATACAGGCCGTCCAGATCGGTGCGGCCATGCTGATCGACCATCACGCCGCCGCAGGTGTAATGCGCCGCAGGGACGATCGGGATTGGCTGTTGCGTCAGGTCAAAGCCCAGCGTCATCAGCTTTTCGTGGATCATCGGGAAGTGTTGAGTGATGAATTCCGCCGGTTTGTGGCTGATATCCAGATACATGCAGTCCGCACCCAGGCGCTTCATCTCATGGTCAATCGCGCGGGCGACGATATCGCGTGGAGCCAGTTCACCACGGGGATCAAAGTCTGGCATAAAGCGGCTGCCGTCTGGGCGTTTCAGGTGGGCACCTTCGCCGCGCAGCGCTTCGGTCAGCAAGAAGTTACGTGCTTGCGGGTGGAACAGGCAGGTTGGGTGGAACTGGTTGAACTCCAGGTTGGCCACCCGGCAGCCAGCGCGCCAGGCCATGGCGATGCCGTCGCCCGAAGAGATATCCGGGTTGGTGGTATATTGATAAACCTTGGCCGCTCCGCCGGTGGCTAACACCACCGTTTTGGCACGGTAGGTTTCCACCTGCTCCCGCTCACGGTTCCAGACGTAAGCGCCCACTACGCGCTTGGTGCCTGGCAAGCCGATCTTGTTGGACGTGATCAGGTCGACCGCATTGCGGCGTTCCATCACGCAAATATTGGGGTGAGCACTTGCTTTCGCTACCAGGGTAGTCTCTACTTCTTTGCCGGTGGCGTCGGCGGCGTGCAGGATGCGCCGATGGCTGTGTCCGCCTTCCCGCGTCAGGTGATAGCGTTCTTCACCCTGGGAATTGGTTTCGGTGTCGAACAGCACGCCCTGATCGATCAGCCACTGTACGCAGTGGCGTGCATTGCCGGCAATAAACTCGACGGCGTCTTTGTCACACAGGCCGGCTCCGGCGATCAGCGTGTCATCAACGTGTGAGGCGATGCTGTCCGTTTCATCAAACACCGCGGCGATCCCGCCTTGGGCATAAAAGGTGGCGCCTTCATTGAGCGGACCTTTGCTGAGTACAGTAATCTTGCAATGTTGCGCCAAGCGCAACGCCAGGGAGAGGCCAGCAGCACCGCTACCGACGATCAATACATCGCTAACATGTTCAGATGATGGTTGCATAACGTATGATGTGTGCAGAAGAAGAGTGAAATTCATGTTAGCCTACTTGTCCGGGCAAAAGCCACGGACAAGGTGACATCAACAAAAAAACAATGGCGGTATGGAACTTAGCGTTCCGTATGAACTCCAAGCGAGTGCTTGCTCAGGAAAATAATGTATGGCTGGCGGTACAATTTCACGCGTGGAGATAGATTTGGGGAGAATTTACCTCGGATGAGCGAGCAGTTAACGGATCAGGTTCTGGTTGAGCGGGTCCAGAAGGGCGATCAGAAATCGTTTAACTTACTGGTAATTCGTTACCAGCATAAAGTGGCGAGTCTCGTTTCGCGCTACGTACCACAGGGCGACGTGCCGGATGTGGTGCAGGAGTCGTTTATTAAAGCTTATCGCGCACTGGAGTCGTTCCGTGGCGATAGCGCCTTTTACACCTGGTTGTATCGAATTGCTGTCAATACAGCAAAAAATTATCTGGTTGCTCAGGGCCGGCGCCCACCATCAAGCGATGTGGATGCCAATGATGCCGAAAATTACGAAAGTGCGGGTGCACTGAAAGAAATTTCGAACCCTGAGAACTTAATGTTGTCAGAAGAACTGAGACAGATAGTTTTCCGTACCATTGAGTCACTCCCAGAGGATCTTCGCATGGCGATTACCCTGCGGGAGTTGGATGGTCTAAGCTACGAAGAGATAGCCGCCATCATGGATTGCCCGGTCGGAACCGTACGGTCACGTATTTTCCGTGCTCGGGAGGCTATCGATAATAAAGTTCAACCGCTGATCCAACGTTAGCGATAGCGGACACTGGAAGGGTACTTAGGCATGCAGAAAGAAAAGCTTTCCGCTCTGATGGATGGTGAAATGCTCGACAATGAGCTGCTGAGTTCATTGAGTAAAGATCGGGCGCTTCAACAAAGCTGGCAGAGCTATCACCTAATCCGTGACACGTTACGGGGTGATGTCGGGCAAGTCATGCATTTCGATATCGCAGACCGTGTTGCTGCCGCATTGGAAAAAGAGCCCGCTCGTCTGGTTCCTTCGGCAATCCCCGAATCTCAACCGCAACCTCACACCTGGGGTAAACTGCCGTTCTGGCACAAGGTTCGTCCTTGGGCTAGTCAGCTAACTCAAGTCGGCGTTGCCGCTTGTGTCTCTCTGGCAGTGATCGTGGGTGTGCAACAGTACAATCAGCCAACGGCCCAATCAGGCGCGGCTGAAGCACCAGCGTTCAATACGTTACCCATCATGGGGCAAGCTTCCCCGGTCAGCCTGGGCGTCCCGGCAGACAGTTTCTCAACCGGCAGCGGTCAACAGCAGCAGGTGCAGGAACAGCGTAAGCGTATCAATGCCATGCTGCAGGATTATGAGCTGCAACGCCGTTTGCACTCCGATCAGCTGCAACTTGAACAAAGCAGGCCACAGCAGGCCGCCGTTCAGGTTCCTGGAACTCAGTCTTTAGGAATGCAACAGCAGTAATGAAGCAAATCTGGTTCTCCGTTTGTCTTTTAACGGGCGGCCTGCTCAATTCAAATATCGCCTCGGCGCAGGAACCTGCGTCCGGGGCGTTATTGCAACAAATGAGCAGTGCCAGCCGTTCACTCAATTATGAACTCGCCTATATCAGCATCAGCAAGCAGGGGATAGAGTCGTTACGCTATCGTCATGCGGTGATCGATAAGCAGCCCCTTGGGCAGTTGCTGCATATGGACGGCCCTCGTCGGGAAGTGCTGCAACGTGGCGGTGGGATCAGCTACTTTGAGCCTGGTCTGGAACCGTTCACGCTGTCTGGCGATCACATCGTCGACGCTTTGCCCGCCATCGTATTTGCCGATTTCGATTATCTGGCGAAATACTACGACTTTATCTCCGTTGGTCGCACCCGCATTTCCGATCGGCCTTGTGACGTTTACCGCGTCGTGGCTCGTGACGGTTCCCGTTACAGCTATGTGGTCTGGATGGATATGGAGACCAAGCTGCCGCTGCGGGTCGATCTGCTCGATCGTGATGGCGAAACGCTGGAACAGTATCGGGTCATCTCGGTCGTGGTGGGCGATCAGGTGAAAAACGTCATGCAACCTTTGCTCAAGGCCAATCTGCCACCGCTATTGACCTTACCCGCGGCTGAAGATGTTAAGCTGGCCTGGAATGCTGGTTGGTTGCCCGCTGGCGTTAACGAGGTGGCGCGTAATCGCCGCAAGTTACCGAATGTGGCGGTGCCGGTTGAATCGCGGCTTTATAGCGATGGCTTGTTCAGCTTCTCGGTCAACATCAGCCCTTCGGGCAGCAATACCAGCCAACAGTTTTATCGTCAGGGCCGCCGCACCATCCAAACCGAAATTCGTAATGGCAATGAAATCACCGTGGTGGGGGAATTACCTCCTTCAACGGCGAAACGCATTGCCGACAGCATTACTTTCAAGGTAGCGCCGAAATGATGAAAGAGTGGGCCACGGTCATCTCGTGGCAACAGGGCGTGGCACAGCTGCGTTGTGAGCCTAAAGCCGGCTGTGGCAGCTGCACCGCGCGCTCTGGCTGCGGTGCTCGCGCATTCGACGAACTGGTGCCTGAAAGTGAACATCACCTGCAGGTGGCAATTGCCCAACCTCTGGAACCCGGGCAGCGCGTTGAAGTCGGTATCGCCGAAGGCAGCCTGTTGCGCTCGGCGATGCTGGTCTATCTGACCCCGTTATTAGGCATGATGCTAGGTGGTGGCCTGCTGCAATGGTGGTTGGGCAGTGACGCCGCGGCGGCACTCGGTGGGATTTTAGGGGGCGGCCTCGCTTTCCTGATCGCACGCGCCTTGGCAAAACGCCTCGGCGAACAGGCCAATTATCAACCCGTGGTGCTGCAAATCGGTTTGCCACCCGGTGCCTTGCGGTTGCATACCGAAACCGAATCCCCGATCTAATACGGCGGCCGCGTCATCGCCGGGTTGTTATAGGCGGGGATGCGGTTGTTGATCATATGCTCCATCAGCGCAATAAACAGATCGGCGCTGAACAGCGAGTCATAACCCAGCGAAAACAGCTCATTGCCTTGTAGATCCAGCAAACGAAGGGTGCCACGTTGCTTATTGTTTTCCAGCCGGTGGATCTTTTCGATCTGAACCTGAGCCTGGGCGGAACTCACCGTCGTAGCGCTAAGCCGTAATGTTTGAGTCGGCTTCTCTTGCCACGAACCAAGCCAGCCCCTACCGCTAATGAGATAGCCGAAGGTCAATATTTCCCCCTGATAAAGCGAATTTAATGCCAGTGGCCCACGCTGCTGGATCTGTTGCTGGATCAGGGTTTCAATCAACTGCCGGGAGTGAGAGATATTGCTCTTGATGCTGTACCAGAACGCCGCCTCCGAGGTACGAAATGCCATACTGTCGTTTAGCCCGCCAAGCATCCTGTTACCGCGAGAATGGTAGATATCGGCAATCTTTTCAAACGCAATAAACCGTTCTTTATGACTGTGGTGATCCAGCACGCGTACGCCGTGCTCATACAGGCGATAGGTCAGCATTGGTCGCATATAATTGCGCAATGCCAACAACGTAGTGCCTAACAGAATGGTTGCCGTGCCGGCTTGCAGTAAGGCCAGAACGTGAGGATCTTCCATGTTGCTCAATAACGGCATTAACAACAGCGCCGCACCGAGAGTGAACAGCAGCGTTACCGCTGCCAAAATGCCCCAGTTGACCTTGGAAAAATCGTGCCGGCTCAGCATTTGCCCTTTATCGATCATGATAAACCTTCCAATCAATGTTCAGAGGAGATGCTGGTGAACTCTGGTGGGCTTGCCGATGTCGTAGTGCCCTGAAGTCTGTTTTTATCCAAAGTTCTTGCCACTTGTAACCGAGGGGCAAAGGAGCGTATATCAGGTTTATCCTAAAGCGGTTGCATTGTGGTTTAACTGTAAGTTATTGATAAAAATATTATTTATTAAATAATTAAGATTGGGTTTATTGCGTAATCGCGTAATATGTATTACCACGGGTAAATAGTGTCTGGCCAAGAGGATTGGCGCAATTAACCCACAATTTTTATCAGGCCTTCGCCGCGTTAATATCTGCTTTCATCAACTGCGGCGCGTTGTAACACTAAACTACGTATAATCGAATCGCTTCCCTACACCGATTGCTAGGTTTTCAGTGTTGTGGCATGTAGAATGCTGCGATTCAGGCGAAAAATAGCCGACCCATTCACCGTCGCTTTATGTCCATGCGGGTTCCATAGGCGAGTAATTCAGAAATACCAAGGCAGAAAAACTAATTAAATGAAACACATAAGAAATTTTTCTATCATTGCCCATATTGACCACGGTAAGTCGACGCTGTCTGACCGTATTATCCAAATCTGCGGCGGCCTGACCGAACGTGAAATGGCCGCACAGGTGCTGGATTCTATGGATCTGGAACGTGAGCGTGGTATTACCATCAAAGCGCAGAGCGTAACGCTCGACTATAAAGCCAATGATGGGCAGGTTTACCACCTTAACTTTATCGACACCCCTGGGCACGTTGACTTCTCCTATGAGGTTTCACGCTCACTGGCCGCCTGTGAAGGTGCATTGCTGGTGGTGGATGCCGGGCAGGGCGTAGAAGCCCAGACCTTGGCTAACTGCTATACCGCACTGGACATGGATCTGGAAGTGGTGCCGGTGTTGAACAAGATTGACCTGCCTGCCGCCGATCCAGATCGCGCCGCACAGGAAATCGAAGATATCGTGGGCATTGATGCGACTGACGCGGTGCGCTGCTCGGCAAAAACCGGCGTTGGCGTGCCTGAAGTGCTGGAGCGTCTGGTGCGTGATATCCCGCCACCAGAAGGTGATGCGGATGCTCCGCTGCAGGCGCTGATCATCGACTCCTGGTTTGATAACTACCTTGGCGTTGTCTCCCTGATCCGGGTGAAAAACGGCACCCTGCGCAAGGGCGATAAAGTTAAGGTCATGAGTACTGGCCAAACTTATAACGCCGACCGTCTGGGGATTTTCACCCCGAAACGTGTCGATCGCGACGTGCTGAACTGTGGCGAAGTGGGCTGGTTGGTCTGCGCCATTAAAGATATCCTCGGCGCGCCAGTGGGCGATACCTTGACGTTGGCTCGCCAGCCAGCAGACAAAATGCTGCCAGGCTTTAAAAAAGTGAAGCCACAGGTGTATGCCGGCCTGTTCCCGATCAGTTCCGACGATTATGAAGCCTTCCGTGATGCGCTGGGCAAGCTGAGCCTGAACGACGCCTCCCTGTTCTATGAACCAGAGAGCTCTACCGCGTTGGGCTTTGGCTTCCGCTGTGGCTTCCTGGGTCTGCTGCACATGGAGATCATTCAGGAGCGTCTGGAGCGTGAATACGATCTGGAACTGATCACTACGGCACCTACGGTAGTGTATGAAGTCGAAACCACTGGCAATGAAACCATCTACGTCGATAGCCCTTCCAAGCTGCCGCCGTTGAATAACATCGCTGAACTGCGTGAGCCGATTGCAGAGTGTCACATGCTGATGCCGCAGGAATATCTGGGCAACGTGATCACGCTGTGTATTGAGAAGCGTGGCGTACAGACCAACATGGTTTACCACGGTAACCAGGTGGCGCTGACCTACGAAATCCCAATGGCCGAAGTGGTGCTAGACTTCTTTGACCGTTTGAAATCCACCTCGCGCGGTTACGCGTCACTGGATTATAACTTCAAACGTTTCCAGGCCTCCGACATGGTGCGCGTTGACGTGTTGATCAACAACGAACGTGTAGATGCGCTGGCGCTGATCACTCACCGTGATAACGCGCAGTATCGTGGCCGTGAACTGGTTGAGAAAATGAAAGAGCTGATCCCACGCCAGCAATTTGATATTGCGATCCAGGCGGCGATCGGCACGCATATCATCGCTCGTTCTACGGTGAAACAGCTGCGTAAAAACGTGTTGGCCAAGTGCTACGGCGGCGACGTCAGCCGTAAGAAGAAGCTGCTGCAGAAGCAGAAAGACGGTAAAAAACGCATGAAGCAGGTGGGTAACGTTGAGTTGCCGCAGGAAGCGTTCCTGGCCATTCTGCACGTGGGTAAAGACGGTAAGTAAGAGCGAAAGCTCGCGTAACTAGGGAGTTTGCATGGCGAATATGTTTGCCTTGATCCTGGCGTTAGCCACTTTGGTGACCGGGATCATCTGGTGCTTTGAGCGCTTTAAATGGGCGCCGGCACGCCGGGCGAAAATCGCGGCGGTCAATGCACAGGCGGCTGGAACGATCGACGAAGCGGCCTTGGCGAAAGTGGCCAGGCAGCCGGGTTGGGTTGAAACCGGGGCTTCGGTGTTCCCGGTATTGCTGTTGGTATTTGTGGTGCGTTCGTTTATTTACGAACCGTTCCAGATCCCTTCAGGCTCAATGATGCCGACGCTGTTGATTGGTGATTTCATTCTGGTGGAAAAATTTGCCTACGGCGTAAAGGATCCGATCACTCAGACTACGCTAATTGAAACCGGTCATCCCAAGCGCGGCGATATTGCGGTATTTAAATATCCACGCGACACCAAACTGGATTATATCAAACGCGTGATTGGCGTACCTGGCGATCGCGTGACCTATGATCCGGTGAATAAGCGCGTGACGGTGCAAGAGTCCTGTAATAGTGGCCAGGCGTGTGATACCGCCTTGGCGGTCACCTACAGCGATATGCAACCGAGCGATTTTGTGCAGATGTTTACCCGCAGCGGCATGGGCGAAGCCAGCAACGGTTTCTTCCAGATCCCACTGACGGATAACGTGCCACAGGGCGGCATTCGCCTTGGCGAACGCAAGGAAACTCTGGGCAACGTGACTCACCGCATTCTGACCGTGCCCGGTGCACAGGATCAGGTCGGTGCTTACTATCAGCAAGCAGGCCAGCAGTTGGGCGAGTGGGTAGTGCCAGCTGGCCATTACTTCATGATGGGCGATAACCGCGATAATAGTGCAGACAGCCGTTATTGGGGATTCGTACCTGAGAAGAATCTGGTAGGTAAAGCCACTGCGATCTGGATGAGTTTTGAAAAGCAGGAAGGTGAATGGCCAACGGGCGTCAGATTGAGCCGTATCGGTGGTATTCACTAATAGCGTTTTGCAAACTGCAGCCAATTAGGCTGCAGTTTGACAGGCAATGGGTCTATATAATCGCAGCAATATATTTCCACTCGTTGTAGAATAGCCCCTCGAGCGATAAAAGTTGGCCCCTTTTGGGCGCCACTGCAAACGAAACAGCTTTGGATTGGCTTTTGGCAAAGCAGGCCTGTTCCGTATGCTGCAAGTTTTTGACGCATTCTTGATCTATTGGTAACTCATGAACCCCATCGTAATAAACAGGCTACAGCGGAAGCTGGGCTACACTTTTCAACAGCAGGAGCTCTTACTGCAAGCGTTAACTCACCGTAGCGCCAGCAGTAAACACAATGAACGTCTTGAGTTTCTGGGTGATTCGATCCTTAGTTTTGTCATCGCCAATGCGCTCTACCAGCGTTTTCCTCGCGTAGACGAAGGAGACATGAGCCGCATGCGTGCCACGCTGGTGCGGGGCAATACGTTGGCGGAGATGGCACGCGAATTCGATCTGGGCGAGTGTTTGCGCCTTGGGCCGGGTGAGCTGAAAAGTGGTGGATTCCGCCGCGAGTCGATCCTGGCGGATACGGTGGAGGCACTGATTGGCGGTGTGTTCCTGGATAGCGATATTCAAAACGTTGAGCGACTGATTTTGGACTGGTATCGTAGCCGGTTGGACGAAATCAGCCCCGGTGATAAGCAGAAAGACCCGAAAACCCGCTTGCAGGAGTTTTTACAAGGTCGTCATCTGCCGTTGCCAACATATCTGGTGGTGCAGGTTCGCGGTGAGGCGCACGATCAGGAGTTTACTATCCACTGTCAGGTGAGTGGTTTGAGCGAGCCCGTCGTGGGCACCGGCTCAAGCCGCCGTAAAGCCGAGCAGGCGGCAGCGGAACAAGCGCTGAAAAAGCTGGAGCTTGAATGAGCGAAGAAAAACAATACTGCGGTTTTATTGCGATCGTAGGTCGTCCCAACGTGGGCAAATCCACGTTGCTGAACCAATTGCTGGGGCAAAAAGTCTCCATCACCTCGCGTAAACCACAGACGACCCGTCACCGCATTATGGGTATCGATACCGATGGCGCTTATCAGGCCATTTACGTCGACACCCCGGGTCTGCATATCGAAGAAAAGCGCGCCATCAACCGTTTGATGAACCGCGCGGCCAGCAGCTCAATCGGCGACGTCGAGCTGGTGATCTTCGTCGTAGAAGGCACGAACTGGACTGCCGATGATGAAATGGTGGTCAACAAACTGCGCGGCCTGAAAAGCCCGGTGCTGCTGGCGATCAACAAGGTCGACAACGTTACCGACAAATCCAAGCTGTTGCCGCATATTGCGTTCCTCAGTCAGCAGATGAACTTCCTCGATGTGGTGCCGATCTCTGCCGAAAAAGGCATGAACGTGGACACTATCGCGGCTATCGCACGCAAAGTGTTGCCGGAAGCGGAACACCACTTCCCGGACGATTACATCACTGACCGTTCCCAGCGCTTTATGGCGTCGGAAATCATCCGTGAAAAGCTGATGCGTTTCCTGGGTGAGGAGCTGCCTTACTCGGTGACGGTCGAGATCGAACAGTTTGTACCGAATGAGCGCGGTGGTTACGACGTGCACGGTCTGATCCTGGTTGAGCGTGAAGGCCAGAAGAAGATGGTTATTGGCAACAAAGGTTCGAAGATCAAGACTATCGGGATTGAAGCCCGTCAGGACATGGAACAGATGTTTGAAGCCAAAGTGCATCTGGAACTGTGGGTGAAAGTGAAATCGGGTTGGGCGGACGACGAACGTGCGCTGCGTAGCCTGGGCTATACCGACGACCTGAAGTAATACCTCCTATGGATGGCTGGGAGCGCGCTTTCGTCCTGCATGGGCGACCCTTTAGTGAAACCAGCCTGATGCTGGACCTGTTCACGGAAGGTCATGGGCGGGTGCGCTTGCTGGCAAAAGGCGCACGCAGTCGCCGTTCCAATCTAAAGGGTTGCTTGCAACCCTTTACTCCTCTGTTAGTACGCTGGGGCGGTCGTGGCGAAGTCAAAACGCTGCGCGGTGCCGAAGCGGTCTCCCTTGGTTTACCCCTCAGCGGCATGATGCTTTACAGCGGCCTTTACGTGAATGAACTGTTGTCACGGGTGCTGGAGCAGGAAGGCAACTATTCGGTGTTGTTCTTCGATTATCTGCAATGCTTACAGGCCCTGGCGGCGGAAGACAGCTCCCCGGAGCATGCCCTGCGGCAATTCGAGTTGGCGCTGTTGGGGCACCTGGGTTACGGGCTGGATTTCCTCCATTGTGCTGGCAGCGGCGAGCCGGTGGATGACGGCATGACCTATCGCTATCGCGAAGAAAAAGGCTTTATCGCCAGCCTGGTGGTGGATCATTACAGTTTTACCGGCCGTGAACTCCGCGCCCTGGATGAACGCCAGTTTCCCGATGCAGAAACCCTGCGTGCAGCTAAGCGCTTTACCCGCATGGCGCTGAAACCCTATCTCGGCGGTAAGCCGCTGAAGAGCCGTGAACTGTTTCGCCAGTTCGTGCGCAAACAACCCGATACCCCCGTCGACGAAGCCTAAGCGGTTTCTGCTTTTGCCGTTTTGCTCGCCCGTGTAAACTGCTGCTACTGAAAATGACTTAGTAGAGGGTTGTCATGGCTGATTTACTGCTGGGCGTCAATATCGATCATATTGCCACGTTACGTAACGCGCGCGGCACCAACTACCCGGACCCGGTGCAGGCGGCATTTATTGCCGAGCAGGCGGGGGCCGATGGCATCACCGTTCACCTGCGTGAAGATCGCCGTCATATCACCGACCGCGACGTGCGTATCCTGCGCCAAACCATCCAGACCCGTATGAATCTGGAAATGGCCGTCACCGATGAAATGCTCGATATCGCCATTGAGCTGAAACCTCAGTTTTGTTGTCTGGTGCCGGAAAAACGTCAGGAAGTAACTACCGAAGGCGGGCTGGACGTGGCCGGGCAGCAGGACAAAATGGCCGTGGCGGTTGAACGCCTGGCACAGGCTGGCATTTTGGTTTCGTTGTTTATCGATGCCGATCACCGTCAGATCGACGCGGCGGTGGCCGTAGGCGCACCTTATATCGAGATCCATACCGGTGCCTATGCCGAAGCGCAGGGCGATCTGGCCATTCAAGCCGAGCTCAAGCGCATTGCCAAAGCGGCCACCTACGCGGCCAGCAAAGGCCTGAAGGTGAATGCGGGCCACGGTTTGACCTATCATAACGTGCAGCCGATCGCCGCGCTGCCAGAGATGTATGAGCTGAATATCGGCCATGCCATCATTGGCCAGGCGGTGATGAGCGGTTTACCTGCCGCGGTGGCGGACATGAAACTGCTGATGCGGGAAGCGCGTCGCTAATGGCGGTACTGGGCTTGGGAACCGACATCGTGGAGATGGCGCGTATCGAAGCAGTGGTGGAACGCAGCGGCGATCGCCTTGCTCGCCGGGTGCTAAGCCCGGCCGAATGGGAGGTGTATCAGCAGCATCAGCAGCCGGTACGCTTCCTGGCGAAACGCTTTGCGGTCAAAGAGGCCGCCGCCAAGGCGTTCGGCACTGGCATCCGCAATGGCCTGGCGTTCAATCAGTTCGAAGTGTTCAATGATGGCCTGGGGAAACCCAATATCCGGCTGCATGAACGTGCTGCCGAGCTGGCGCAGGAGATGGGGGTGAAATCGATCCACGTTTCTCTGGCGGATGAACGCCGCTATGCCTGTGCTACGGTGATCATCGAGGGGTAATTGCCCAGAGTGGTTGCCAGGTGCCGGAGTTAATCTGTTGAACGCTCAGTCCCCTCATCCCAACCTTCTCCCACAGGGAGAAGGAGCTAGTTAGGTGTCGCCGTCTGTTACAGAAGTAAGTCTGTAGCACATTCGTTGGAAGAGCAAAGGTGAGCTCAGTAACGATAAATAGCTCGATCGGTCCCCTCTCCCTTTGGGAGAGATACCGTCTTGTCGGCTATCCGGCAAGCGGTATTTCCGCATTAAATG
>ENA-OFCE01000036-OFCE01000036.1-metagenomes-genome-assembly--contig:-NODE-36-length-102915-cov-4.935903_pt1 | contig 102915 bp, 99 predicted proteins | sample MGYA00153388_OFCE01 | MGnify analysis MGYA00153388
AACCAGTAATTGTTTTAATTTTATTGGTAGATGCTCCAGAATTTGCTGGAAAATAAAGATTGGTTGTAATACCTTCTGGTTTTGTATTCGTTTCTACTCTTCCTAAATTATCATAAACTATACTGGTAGTTTGTCCAGCAGGGTTAATTTGAGTTATTAATTGTCCATAAGCATTATAAACATATTGTGTAATTCCAGCATTTGCATCGTTTAATTTTTTCTGCCGACCATATTCATCATATTCATTTATAACTAATACTTGTGTTGCGTTAGCAATTTAAATTATATTACCTTGAGAATTGTACAAATAACTTAATGTACCTCCATTGTCAGTTGCTTTTTTTAGTTTTCCAGCAGCATCAGTTTGTTTACTTGACACGGTCAAATCTCATGCAGTGGTTGTTGTAGTTTGTTCACCCGCAGCATTATAAATGTAAACTACTCCAGTACTACCTAATGTATTTGAGCTTGTGGTTATTCTATTAAACTCATCATATTGATTAGTTGTAGTCAAAACAGTTTCACTTGCTTTGTAAGGTGCTGTGGTTGTTGCTATATTTCCTTTGGCATCATAAGTGGTTTTGATAGTAATCCATTCATTTAAATGTCCTTCGATTTGTCGCTTACGTTCTCTACCAAGTTGATCGTACCATATTTTTACGTCAGGTTTACCTGGGTGTGTTGTAAGATTAAAATAAACTGTGCCTTCCGATGGATTGATATCCCAACCATACGAATTTAAAATACTATAACCTTCTGGCAAATTGGTTTTTATTATCCGTCCCCAGCTGTCATATTCATAGCTAGTAATCAAATCATCTAAATCTTTTTGGGTTAGTTGATTCCCAAATTTGGCGTTAAAAGTTTGAAAGGATTTTTGGTTTCTTGTATTTGTAATCTCAATTGGAAATCTACCTTTGGAATCAAATAATGTAGTATTAATTCGATTTGCAAGTCCAGTTGCTGAAACAATTATTGAAGTATTATTTCCAAGGTTTGGATCATATCCGTATTCGGTTTGAACTTGTTTTGGTAAACCAAAGAATTTTATCTCATTAGATAGCTTTCCAGTGTTGGTGTACGAGTAATCCGTGGTGAAACTATAACTCGGTTCCGTTAACCGTTTCATGGAGGTTGTAGTGCTTTCTATTTTGTAAGGAACTACATTTGGAAGGGTTGTTTCAATTATATTTACAATTGAAATTTCTTCGATGTCGTTTATATTTACAACTTTAGTTAAATTATTTCCGAAATCATCAAAAGTAAATGAAGAGTATTTAAAACTCATTTCAAAGCTATTATTTTCAATTATTGAGGAAGTTTTAATCCAAAAGGATTTCAATCCCGATAAGTTGCCGATAAAGGAATTGGTAAAAATAGTCTCTGAAAGTAAAGAGTTATCAGAAATTCTATAATTAGATGTTTTCTTTAATGCTGGTGAAAAGTACAATGAACTAAATTCATTTTCCTGAATCGTTTTAAATCCAGTTGTTATATTATTAGTTATTATTTTGGTAAATCCCAAAAAACCTTTTCCTGTTTTATGTACTTTTAAAGCTTCATATTGATAGTTTAATATGTTGAAACTGCCGATTCCATTAGATGATCTATACTCAGAAACCATTGGAATGCTTGGTTGTATATTATTAAAAGGAAAACTTAAAATGGAAGTTCTATTATAGAAAGAACCTCCTTCAGTTAACATTTGGTAATTAAATTCATCAACCTTTCCTATACCATTTTTTACCTTATGTAGTAAATGTTCCTTTCCACCCTTATTAAAATTTAAAATATCAAATGTGGGATTCCCAATAAAATTACGGTTAAATATATCAGATCTGCCATCAGCATCGAAATCTAAAGTGAAATTTAATCCTGGTTCTGATAAAAATCTATCATTATAAGAAGTTTGCTCTTTATAAAATGAATTACCATTGCTATAATATATATCTATTTTTGAATTGGTTTGGGATCCTGAAAACCACATATGAGCGATATCAGATTTACCATCACCATTGTAATCAGAAATTAGTATTTGATCATTATAATAATTTGTAATGTTCGGAGTTTGATCAAATGTAAATGAAGTTGTTACAATATTAACTCCAGTAGATTTGCCTATGTTCCAACTATAATTATTATCCGTTTTACTTCCTCTTGTTAAAAAATCAGTTTTTCCATCTCCGTTAAAATCTCCTTGATAAATAAGATCATACTTTGTAGGATAACCAAAATAAGAAGTAAAATATATTCTTTGAAATGAATTTGTACCATGATTGTAAGTCTGAATTTCACATTCATTTTCTCCTATTAACATAATATCATCTCTTCCGTCTCCGTTAAAATCCACAACACTAACAGATTTTGCATTATGCCAATTTATAGTACCAAACGTAACTAATCCATTAAAAACTGGGCTGTAAAAAAAATTTGTTCCACCTAACATTATTTGGGTTTGCCCACCTCCACTTGGCCAAGTTAAGAATGTTATAACATCAGTTCTTCCATCACCTGAAAAATCCCCGCTAATTATCCAGTTACCGTTCGGACCAATATTTTCTAATTTTGCAGAAGATTGTGGATAAATTGTTGGTAAAATTATTGTTGGACTTGAAAACGTATTTCCATTATTTGTGCTCTCAAATATAGCTATTTCTTTGAATTGATTTGATTCTGTTTTACCAAAAAGTAGATCACTTTGTCCATCACCGTTGAAATCATTAACAAAGTTTTTATTACTTGTTCTACCTCCACCTACGTAAGCTATATAATTACTGGGTAAGTTATAAGGTTGCAATGTCGTATAATTATTGCTTGAAGAATTAGGAGTTTTCATTAAAACCTTGAAATTAGAGTAACTAATTTCATTTCCATTTCTAACTCTTGTAAGTGCTATTAAATCAGAATAACCATCCGCATTTAGATCTGCCGGAAAAATATCTACACTTTCATTTTGCAAACCTACTGGCTGAACTTTTTGATAGTTAATTAAATTTTCCCCATATTTAAAAATAGTAGAATTTTTTATAACGTCAAAAGAATCTTTTTCTAAAATTTCATTAAGATAGGAAGCAGTTTTGTTATATCCATAGTTCAAAATATAACTTTTTATTGGACGATTAAAACTTGGATGAATTTGAAAATTATAATTCGTTTAAATAAGGATTTTATTTTTCAAACTACCACAAGTTATAGATTTATTATTTTTATAAATTGTATTTATATCAGTTCTACTATCTGAGCCAAATAATATCACGTTATAAGGCAAAATATTTAAGTTTGTATTACCTGTATATCTTATTTGATAAAGACTAATACATCCATAATCGTTTGTATATACATACTGAATATAATTCCCATCTTTATTTGTTACTTTATTTAAATGCCAAGAAAGAACTTTTGTTCCATTATCATTCAATAACTTTGAATCAACTGAGTTACCATATTCCATAATTGTTCCGTCTTTACTTTCTACTTTAAAATATTCAGGACCGCCTCCTAAATTTCCGTAAGCCGTAGTTAAAGAGAAGTTTTCAACCTCTAATGTATAAATGCTATTTGCTTCAGCATAAACGCCAGATTTCACGATCAATCTTTTACCGTCAAGTGCGAATTTATCATTAATATCTAAGTTCACAGAGCCTACGACTCCATCTTGAAAAATATTTTTACCAATTCTAGTAATTGAAGATGATGCAACTAAATCCCAACCTTGACCTAATGGTCCATTTCCAGCTAAAGAATTATATACTAAAGAAATATCTGGTACAACCCCATTAGTTCCTATAGGTACTTGAATGGGAATTGTGTAAGAAGCGGCACCATTTGAAACTTCTGCATGACCACTGATAGCACCAACAGGCAAAGTAACATCAATTGATTTAGCGTTAAAAGTTGCATCTGTAAACAAAGGTGTATAGTTTTGACTATACCCATTTTTTTGAAAGTAAAAAAGTAACGCAATAAATAAAGTAAATGATAGGTAGAAATTCTTTTTCATTTGATAGATTGATAAATAGTAAAAGTCAAGATTTAATAGAAATGTTAATAATTTGTAAATCCTATGTTAAATAAATGTTAAGTTTAAAAATACTAATACCATTTATTCTTAATAATTATAGGACATTACTCATATATAAATTAAAGGTTAATTTTTATCTTTAGAATATCAAATAAATTTTAAGTATTTTTTAAATCTTGCTAAAAACACATAAAAACGAAGAAATGAAATTGAAGAATGAAATACATGTTTAAACACCTAATCTCAAATAATTCCATTTTCCATACTTTCAATCCAACAAAACCCTCCCTACCTTTCCATTACTTCCAGAAAAATACACATATTTCCCATCTTTTGCAATTTGGCAGACAAAAAAACTATCCTTTGAGATTGATTTCCAGGTTTTACCGTCATTTTTTGTAATTTCTATTCCGCTTGGGCCAGTCGTAATCCAGCTTTTATTTTTGAGGTAAATTACACAACTTCGGTAGGTATTTATGTTTGAAAGAAGTTTCATTTTCTTTAAACTTTTACCTTTTAATAAAACTCCATTTTTATTTTTGATAGAATCTGAATTAAAGTCGCCGCCAACTACCATTATTTTTTGCCTGGTTAAAAATGTTTTTGGAGAATAGGCAATTGAATTAGCACCTGTAGTTTCTTTCCCTTTTTGAATTGGAAGATCAATGATCCTATTATTAAAGAATAAATTAGATTCCATTCCACCAGAAACAAATATATACTCAGCAGGCTTTTTTAATAGAATATTAGTTCCGCTGGAAGCAAAACATGCCTCTCCTACTTTTGCCATAGGTCTGTTTTCAACTAATTTTCTACCATAGTCACTTGGTTCTTTTGAATCTATTCCTAATTCACGCCAGTTTTTACCAAAATCTATCGTCTCGGCAATAAAGAATCTTAATTCATCATTAATTTTAATCGGATCACCAATTAATATTCCTTCGCCTGAAGGGGAAAAGTCAAATGCATCTAAAAACATACCTTCTCTATTTATAGTAAAAACAGTATTCCAAATTCTACCGCTGGTGGTAGTTTCAAAAATCATAGCAGGATTTCCTATCGCCATTACAATTGCTTGTGATGAATCAAACGCTTGAATATCTCTAAATCCAGCTTTTGATTGATTAGGAATTGTAAATTGTTTCCAAGTTCCCCCTCCGTTTGTGGTTCGTAAAATAACTCCTTCTGAGCCACAAGCCCATATAATTTCATCCGAAACAACAGAAAGTCCTCTCAATCCTGATGTGCCTTTCGTTAAATATTCGAGTGTTTGCGATTGAGCCAAATTTGGAATAAGCAATAAAATTTTTAAAAAAATAACTAAAAATACCTTTGAAAAGGAAAATGAAAAAATCCGTTTAATGGTTAAAATATTTCTGTTCATTTTGCTAATAATATTAGTATTATTTATACTTTTATAAAGTTATGAAATCACGTATTCTTTATGCAATTGTAGATATTGAAACCACCGGTAGCTATGCAGGTGGCAATGGTATTACAGAAATTGCCATTAGAATTCACGATGGTGAAAAAGTAATTGAAAAATTTGAAACTTTGATTAATCCCGAGCAAAAAATTCCTTATTTTATTACTTCACTTACTGGCATTGATGATGAAATGGTTCGTAATGCACCTATTTTTCAAGAAGTTGCAGCACGTATTTTTAATTTACTCCACGACAAAATTTTTATTGCACATAATGTAAATTTTGACTTTTCTTTTGTCAAAAATCAATTGGCAAAATACAATTATCATCTTACCAATAAAAAATTGTGTACGGTACGTTTAGCCAGAAAAGTTTTGCCTGGACATGCCTCTTATAGTTTAGGTAAACTTTGCCGTAGTCTTGATTTGCCTTTGCAGAATCAACATCGGGCGGCTGGTGATGCGGATGCTACTGTTTTGCTTTTTGAGCGAATAATAGAAAATGACATTCAGAATCACATTTTAGAAGCATTAAAAAAGAACTCGAAAGAGCAAATGTTACCTCCACATTTAGCGAAAGCGCAAATAGATAAATTGCCACAAACTGCTGGAGTATATCAATTTAAGAATGAAAAAGGTGTAATTGTGTATGTTGGGAAAGCAAAAAATATTAAACAACGAGTAATCAGTCATTTTTCTTCGGATGATACAGGAAGAAAGCGACAAGATTTTCTAAAAAGTATTTATACTATTGAATTTAAAGAAAGCGGTACCGAAATAATGGCTTTAATAGAAGAAGCTAATCTGATAAAAACTATCTGGCCTATTTATAACAGATCATTAAAATCTGTAGATATACAATTCGGTGTTTATAAATATGAAGACGTAAATGGATTTTTTCGATTGGTGGCTGATAGAAAAAGAAAACTTTCGCATCCTGAATTAATATATGCTACAATAAGTTTGGCAATGGAAAATTTAAGAGCTTTAGCCGAGGAAAATTCTTTGTGCTTTTTTATGTGTGGACTACAAAAAAAATCAGACTTATTGGAAATTTGTTCCTCTCCTGATTGTTTACTTTGTTATAAAAAAGTAAGTAAATCGAAATACAACAAAAAAGTTGAAACAGGTTTAAAAACGATAAAAAAATCCTTGGATAGTTTTGTAATAAAAACAAAAGGTAGAGTGGAAAATGAAAATGGATATGTGATGATTGAAAATGGACATGTTACTAAACTTGGTTTTTTAACCTGCGAGAATGAATTATTATCCAAAAATTTTTTAAGCGATCAACTTACTCCTTGCCCATTGAATTTTTATAATAGAAATTTAGCCTATCAGCATGCGAATGAATTCCCAGAAGAATTGATATTTTTTTGAACCACAATTTTTGAACAAAGGTTTTGAACCACAAAGACTCGAAGGACGCTAAGGCTCACAAAAAAGAAAAAAAAAATTGGGCAAAGGGTTTTGAACCACGAAGAAACGAAGGCATAAAGAGAGAAAAAAGAAAAATAAAAGAAAAAGTTAAGTGAAGTTTTTGAGCAAAGAGTTTTGAACCACAAAGACTCGAAGGACACTAAGGCTCACAAAAAAGAAAAGAAAAAAATTGGGCAAAGGTTTTTAAACCACTAAGACTCAAAGAACACTAAGGTGCACAAAGAAGAAAAGAAGAAAAGAAAAAATTAAAGTCCAGTTTTAAATTACCGTTGATAACTATGAAGTTGCGGAGGAAGGAAAAGAAAGAAATAAAATAATTTAGGTAAAAGATGGAATTTTTTTTAAGGTCTTATTAATTCGTAGAAAATTGCATTGGAACACTGGTAACAAATCGCTTGGTATGTAAAACGCGTTCGTGCTGAAGACCAACACTTAAATCTATCCAATCTGGATTTAATTTTCTAATTAATTTTTCTTTTTGAGCTTTTGTAAACTTTTTCACTTGTTTCTGACGCTCAAATAAATGAGCTTCGTTCGTATATTCTTCAAAATAAACCAATCTATTTGCTTGAGATAAAGGCTCGAAAAATAAGTTTTTTGATTGATGAATGGCAGAAATAGTTCTCAGTAAATCAGAACTTGAATCAACATGAATAATAGAACGGTTTTTATCAGTCAAAAAATAAAGGAAGCTTTTCATATAATGTTTATTAAATCTGAATTATTTGGCAACAGTCAAAAATTTTACTAATTTTATACGCAATAATACTAATAATTTTAGTAATTCAAAATTATCAATGAAAAAAATTGGAAACAATCTAAAATTCCTTCGAAGGCACAAAAAAATAACTCAGGAGCAACTTGCTAGTGACTTATCAATTAAAAGATCGCGAATTGGTGCTTACGAAGAAGGGCGAGCAGATCCGAAAATGGATGCCTTGCAAATTATCGCAAGCTATTTCAAAGTCGAAATACAAGACATTATTAATGAAACGATTAATGAAAAATGGCTAAAAGGGAGACAATTTAAAGAAAAAAAGGCAGTATCTGCAAATCTAACTGATACTGTTAGGGTGTTAGCAATAACGGTAGATAAAGAAAATAATGAAAACATAGAAGCAGTTGGTTTAAAAGCAAGTGCTGGCTACCTTAATGGATATGCTGATGCAACGTTTGTTGAAGATTTACCAAAATTCTCCTTGCCAATATTTAAGAACGGAACATTTAGAGCTTTCGAAATAAAAGGAGATAGTATGTTGCCAATAGAAAGTGGTAGCTATATTATTGCCGAATACATCAGCAATTGGAAGGAAATAAAATCAAATGAAACCTATATTATAGTTAGTAAGGACGATGGAATTGTTTATAAGCGCATTCAAAATAATTTAATAAAATCTGGAACGATTACTTTGCAATCAGACAACAAAACTTATGATGACTATTCTATGCCGCATGGATCTATTTTAGAGGTATGGAAAGCAAAAGCATTTTTAAGTACTGCAATGCCTGATGCTCCAAAGCTAGGCGACGAAAAAAATATTGACACTATTATACACGATTTACAACGCACAATTGATTATTTGAAAAAATAAGTTGAATTTGAAATTTTGCAGAATATTTAAACTTTTATGCGTTTTAAATCAATATATTAGAATTCAACATCGGATGGATTAGGCTTAGGGACTAGCGGTCTCGTCATTTCTGACTAGATCCTTTAAAAACAATTTAGTCAAGATTCTTCGTTTCTCTCAGAATAGCAAAAAAGCGAATAGCCCTGTCTCGTCTCGTCATTTCTGACTAGACGAGGTAAGCCCAAAATAATTTTCAAACTCATTGTTTATTATTTATTAAAAAAAAAGTCAATCAAGCCAAATAATAGATAATAGTTAAATTTTAACTATCAGTTAACTCAATTTTAAATAATTAGTTATTTCAGGTTTAAATTTTAGGCAAAAAAAAGCATCCTAAATAAAAAACATATAAATAACATGAGAAAAATAATTGTTGAAATTGCCGGAAGTTTACTTCTATTATCAGTTTCGATAATGGCTCAATCTAAAATGAGTGCTGAACAAAAAGCAAAAGCTTACACAGAGCGGTTGGCACAAAAAGCAGGTCTAGATGATGCGCAAAAAGAGAAAGCATACGCAATAAATCTGGAAGCTGCTCAACAGAAAGAGTCAATAAGACCTGAAGGAGGAGGAAAACCAGAAGTAAAAGGTGCAGGGGCAGAAATTGAAAAAAATCGTGATGCTCAATTAAAAACCTTGTTTAATGATGATCAGTTAGCAAAGTATGAAACCTGGAAAGCTGAAATGAAAGCAAAAGCAAAAGAAAAAAAAGGGAAAAAGTAAGTTTTAAATTCCGGTAAAAGCCGGAATTTTTTTTTCGATCCATACTCCTATATTTGACGCTTTAACCAAATGAAATGAAAAAAATTGCAGTTATCGGTTGTGGAGCAATGGGAAATGGAATCGCTCATACATTCGCACAGTTCGGGTATGAAGTTGCTATGATTGACACCTCGGAAGATGCGTTGAAAAGAGCCATGCAAACAATTGAAAAAAATCTGGATCGAATGCTGAGTAAACAAAGTATTAGCGAAGAAAAAAAAGTAGAAACTCTTTCAAATCTCCACATTTTCAACGATTTAGCTGATGGTGTTCACAATGCTGATTTAGTCGTAGAGGCTGCATCAGAGAATTTAGCTATTAAACTTTCTATCTTTAAACAATTAGATGAGTTTTGCAAAGCTGATGCAATTTTAGCCAGTAATACTTCATCCATTTCCATTACTCAAATAGCAGCGGCTACTAAAAGACCACATCAAGTGATTGGAATGCATTTTATGAATCCAGTTCCGGTGATGAAGTTGGTCGAAATAATTCGAGGGTATTCTACAGATAATTTTACCTGTAGCACTATCATGAAATTAGCAGAAACGTTAAACAAAATACCAGTTGAAGTAAATGACTATCCTGGTTTTGTAGCTAACCGAATTTTAATGCCAATGATTAACGAAGCTATTTATACATTGTATGAAGATGTGGCTGGTGTTGAAGAAATAGATCAGGTAATGAAATTAGGAATGGCACACCCAATGGGTCCATTACAATTGGCTGATTTTATAGGATTGGATGTTTGCTTGGCAATTTTAAAAGTATTGCATGATGGTTTTGGAAATCCAAAATATGCACCATGCCCATTGCTGGTAAATATGGTAATGGCTGGAAATAAAGGAATAAAATCGGGAAATGGATTTTATGAATATATGGCAGGTAGCAAAGAATTAAAAGTAGCAGCCAGATGGGCAAAATAAATTTAACGCAATAATTGTTCATAAAAACCACCAAATTCACGCTTTTTGTTTACAAAATGGATTTCTAAAATCCAATTACGGACGTTTCCATTTGTATCAGGCAAAAATAAATCAAGTTTGTTTTCGGGATGAATGTAATTGTCTTTAATTTCTGTTTCTAAACTTTCATGCGGAAATTGACCAATTAAATGTCCTCCTATTTCACCTCCAAAAATCCATCCGTATTGCTTGGCTAACTCACATAAATAATCATAAAAATCTGAGCCTGTTAATGATTTTTTTGAATTGAAAAAAGCCTGACCATCTAGCCAGGCTTTTTCTAAATCTCTTGTAAGTTTTAATTTCTCCTGATCGTTTCCTATTACATACGTTCTTCCGAAATCTGCTTCGAATTCTTCGAAAATAGGCCCGAAATCAAAAAAAACGATATCATCATCTTGAATTTTTAAATCAGGAGGATTTTCTTTGTAAGGCAAAAGGGTATTTGCACCTGCTCGAACAATTCGTTTATGCCAATATTTTGTAATTCCAAACAAATTTTCTGCTAAAATAAATACTTCTTTATTCAGCTCATTTTCAGTTTTACCAGCGCATACAAGTCCTCGCTTTTCGATTTCTGAAAACAAAAAAATTGCTTTGCTTTCAGCTTCTTTTAATCGTGATAAAATTTCACTTTCAGTTCTCAAGTTCTTGTATGTTTATTCAACAATAAATCTTTTTATTTTAGACCACCGAGTAATTTCATGTAATCTGATTTGCTTATGTAAATCAAATCTAATATTTAAACTAATTGAATTTCCAATTATTTTATTAATCAATTAAATATATCGTAAAATTTAATGAAGACGTATTAATTTGATTTAGCAATATAATCATCGTATTTGAAATTCATTAAATTCATAATTCGAATAAATTCAGATTGCAAGTTTGCCTTGATGGTAATAATTTCTTTGCTAACTGGATGCTCAAATTTCAGGGAAGCAGCATGTAATAGCATGGTATTTAATTCAAAATTTTGAAGAAAAAAGCGGTTTTGTTTATTGCATCCATGTGGTCTATCTGCTATAATAGGATGTAAAATATGACTTAAATGTTTGCGAATCTGATGCATTCGTCCGGTTTTAGGTATAATTTCTAACAGCGAATACCGGGATGTTTCGTGTTGACCAGATGAATAAGGAATTTCAGCAATCTCTAACCTGACATATTCTGTTATGGCATCTTGTAAAGTTCCATTTTCTTTTCTAAGTGCATAATCTATAATTCCACTTTCAGGAGTATAACCTCGAACAATTGCCAGGTATTTTTTCTCCATTTCAGCATTGCTAAATTTCTGCTGCATATTTCTTTCTGTTTCTTTATCGAAAGCAAAAAGTAATACACCTCCAGTTTTCCGATCAAGTCGATGAACTGGCATTACCATTTTACCAACCTGATCTCTAAGTAATTGCAAAGCAAAAATTTGAACATCAGCGGCAATAGAAGAACGGTGTACCAATAAATCATGTGGTTTATTGATTGCTATTAAATATTCGTCCTGATAAATAATTTCGAGCATAAATTTATTATAAGGAAGTTTAAATTTAAGATTAAAAGAAGGTTACATTTTTTCCGGAACTTGAATTCCAAGCATAGAAAATCCGTTTTTAAGAATAGATGCAGTTGCACTAGAAATGGCAATACGTAGATTTTTCAAGTCCTGATTACTTTCTGTTGATATCGGCGAACTATGATAAAAGTGATTGTATTCTTTAGCAGTTTCAAACAAATAATTGGCAACTACTGCTGGGCTACGCTCTTTTGCTGCACTTTGTATAATTGCTGGAAAATTAGCTAATTGAACAATAATTTCTTTCTCCGCTTTTGGCAAATCAATCGTATTTAGCTTAATTTCAGAAACATCAACATTTACTTTACGAAGCACAGAATTAATTCGTGCATATGTATATTGTATAAATGGTGCTGTATTCCCTTGCAAATCAATAGATTCCTTTGGGTTAAATAATATTCTTTTTTTAGGATCAACTTTTAAAAGAAAATACTTTAATGCACCTAAACCAATTTGGCTATATAAAACTTCTTTTTGTTCATTTGGCATATCGTCCAACTTACCCAAACTTTCTGTTTGTATTTTAGCTTCATTAATCATTTCCGCCATCAGATCGTCAGCATCAACTACGGTTCCTTCCCGAGATTTCATTTTACCAGATGGCAAATCAACCATACCATACGATAAGTGATATAAACCCTTCGCCCAAGTTTTACCAAGTTTAGCTAATATTAGAAACAAAACTTTAAAATGATATTCCTGTTCGTTTCCAACTACATAGATAGATTGTTCCATTCCAAAATCATGGTATTTTTGCTCCGCTGTGCCTAAATCCTGAGTAATGTAAACAGAAGTTCCATCGGCTCGCAAAATAATTTTTTCATCCAAACCATCAGCAGTTAAATCAATCCATACTGAATTATCTGGTTTTCGGAAAAACACGCCTTTTTCTAAGCCTTCTTCTACAATTTCTTTTCCTAGCAAATATGTTTTTGACTCATAATAATATTGATCAAAATCTACTCCTAGTTGCTTATACGTTATGGCAAAACCTTCATACACCCAAGAATTCATTTTTTGCCATAATTCTATAACTTTTGGAATTCCATTTTCCCAATCTAACAACATTTGCTGCGCTTCTTGAATAATCGGAGCCGTTTTTTTCGCTTGATCTTCCGAAATTCCGCTATCAACTAAGTTTTTAATCTCTAATTTATATTCTTGATCAAAGCGAACATAATATTTCCCAACTAGGTGATCTCCCTTTAATCCAGCACTTTCTGGTGTTTCATCACTGCCAAATTTCTGATAAGCAACCATTGATTTACAAATATGAATTCCTCTATCATTAATCAAATTTGCTTTGATCACTTCAAAACCTGCCGCTTTTAAAATTTCACCCAAAGAAAATCCTAATAAATTGTTGCGTACATGTCCAAGATGTAAAGGTTTGTTGGTATTAGGTGATGAATATTCAATTAAAACTTTCTCAGCTATCGTTTTAACATATCCATATTGTGTGTTCAAAAATTGTTCATGAAGAACTTCTAGCCAATAAAAATTAGCAATAGTTAAATTCAAAAATCCTTGTACAACATTAAAATCAACAATTAAATCTGTGTTTATTTTTAGCCATTCTCCAATTTCCAAAGCAGTTTGCTCTGGTTTTTTGCCAGATGTTTTACCTAAAGAAAATACAACCAAAGTAATTTCTCCTTCAAACTCTTTACGGGTTTGCTGAAGTATAATTTTTTCAGTTTCAATGTCTTTTTGATAAAGTTTTGAAATACATTGAATTACTAAACCTGATATTTTTTCCGAAATATTCATTCCCTCTCAATTTTTGAATTGCAATTTTACCAAAAAGATTTAGTTTAGTGTGGTAAATGAACACCTAAGAGTAAACTTTTAAATTTATGGAACCAGAAAACCTACACGCCCTGCAATATCCTATTGGAAAGTTTGAAGCTCCGGAAACGATTAGCGACGATATGTTAAAAAATTCTATCCAACAAATCAGAGATTTGCCAGCAGATATTGAACAAGAAATTAAAAATTGTAACAGAAAAGATCTGTCTAAAATTTATCGCCTGGGCGGATGGTCAATCAAACAAGTAGTGAATCATTTAGCAGATAGCCATGCGATTTGTCATTCAAGATTCAAGCTTGCCTTGACAGAAGATTTACCAACCATTAAACCCTATCAGGAAGCTGATTGGGCAAATCTTGCCGATGGAATTATGGATGATTTATCGGGGGCATCCATGATGTTGGCTGGCATTCATATCAGATGGGTGATACTCTTAGAAAATATGAGTAATGATGATTTTAATCGAAAATTTTATCATCCAAAAAATAATAAAGAATATAGTTTGCGTTTGGCAACTGGATTATATGCCTGGCATGGAAACCATCATTTAGCACATATTAAAAATGCTTTAGCAAATAATTTTTGAAAAATGAATAATTTTTATTTTTAATAAAGCATTTATGCTTATTACTATTCTATTTAGTAAGCGTTTTAAATCAATGTATTAGAATGTAAAATCGGAGGTAGGAGGCTTAGGGATAGTAGCGGCATCCTTTTTTTCCTTTAAAAAACAATTAAATCAAAAAAGATATAGCGGATAGCCCGACCCGTTTTTCAGGGTAAGCCCAAAATAATTTTAAAACTTATTGTTTATCAATTAAATAAAAAAATAAAAATTAAATTAAACCTCGCAACGGGTGTTAAAATTCTTTAAATAATTTAATAACTATTAATCATTAATTAACTGATTAGTAGCTCGTACCAAAATTTCAAAAGCATTTTCTGCCATTAAGTTTTCTTTATCTAAAGTTGGGTTTACTTCAACCATTTCAAAACAACAAACTTTATTACTCTGCATTAAACGGGCAACTAAATTACCTGCTTCTTTTTCAGTTATTCCATTCGGAACGGGTGTCCCGGTGCCTTTAGAAATTGCTGCATCCATGCTATCTACATCAAATGAAACATAAATCAAATCGCAATGATCGAGCATCAATAAAGTTTCAATGGCTACTTTTTCTACTCCTTTCCTCCTAATTTCTGCGGTAGTGAAATTTTTGATTCCGTACTTTTTTATTAGGTAATCTTCCTGTGGTTCGGTATCCCTAACATTGATAAAAACCAAATCCTGATATAAAATTTTAGGGGCAATACCTCCCAAATTTTTTAATTGATACCAATAATTGATTGTTTCCTGGTCGGGTTTATTTACTTTTGATTCTACATTATCTTCAGAAAGTGAAACTGCAATTGGCATTCCGTGCATATTTCCAGAAGGTGTTGTATAAGGAGTATGCAAATCTGCATGTGCATCAATCCAGATCACACCTAATCGTGCTTTAGGATTTGCAATTTTTATTCCAGCAATTGTGCCTGCCGCAGTACTATGATCACCTGCAAGTATTATTGGGAATTCTTTTTGTTTGATTGTTTTTGAAACTTCCTCACTTACTCTCTCCAACATAGTAAGTACTCCTGAAATCCTTTTCGCATGCGGGCTGCCGGTTGATTCGAGTAACAAATGGTTTTCATTCGGCACTTCTACCGTTTTATATTGCTTAAAAAAACGACTGCCAAAATCCAATGCTGCAATTTTTACAGCGTCTATTCCCATACTTGCTCCTCTTGTTCCAGCTCCCAGTTCAGATTTTACTTCAATAATTTTAAGATTGCGCATATTTAATAGTGAAAAATAGAATGTTTTATAAATAATAATTTGAACGTAAAACTTTGGTATTAAATGTCGGTTGCAAGTATGACAGAAAAATTATCTTTGTCCAAAATTACAAACAATGCAAAGTTATCAAGAATTTTTAGATTTAAGTGTAGGGTTTCCACAGGATGGATTTGAGGTACATGAAGACGAACTTTATTTTCATGATCTGAATTTAATGGAAATGATAGAAACGTATGGTACGCCACTCAGATTTACTTACCTGCCTATAATTTCTAAAAAAATTCAGCAAGCAAAATTGCTATTCCAAGCAGCGATTGTGAAAAATAATTACCGTGGAAATTATACTTATTGCTATTGTACAAAAAGCTCACATTTTCGGCATATCGTAGAAGAAGCATTGAAAAACGGTGTTCAATTAGAAACATCCTCTGCATTTGATATGCCAATGATTGATGCCTTGGAAAAGAAAGGAATTGTTGATAAGAATCTTGTGGTTATTTGTAATGGTTTTAAAAGTTTCCAATACAAACAATATATAATTGACATGATTCATGATGGGTTTAATAATATTGTACCTGTACTTGACAATAAAGAAGAGTTTAATTTATACGATGACGAATTAGATTTACCTTGCGATCTTGGAATCAGAATTGCCTCTGAAGAGGAGCCCGATTCACAATTTTACACAAGCAGATTAGGAATTCGTGCTGATGATATTATTGATTTTTATCATAGCAAAATAGAAAAAAATGAAAATTTCAAAGTGAAACTTTTACATTTTTTTATTAATAGTGGTATAAGCGATTCGCCATATTACTGGAATGAATTGGAAAAATATGTTACGCTGTATTGCAAGTTCAAAAAAATAAATCCCGATCTAACCATGTTAGACATTGGAGGTGGAATGCCGTTCAAAAATTCATTGGCTTTTGATTTTGATTATGAATACATGATCAATGAAATTGTGAAACGTATAAAAGATATTTGTGCTGAACACGATGTAGTTGAACCAGATATTATAACCGAATTCGGAAAGTACACGGTTGCTGAAGCATCAGGAATTTTATACAAGGTATTAGGGAGAAAGCAACAAAATGATCGTGAAAAGTGGTTGATGCTGGATGGAAGTTTTATCACAAACCTACCGGATGTTTGGGCTATGAATCAGCGATATATTTTATTACCAATAAATAATTGGGACACGGAATACGAAAAAGTAAATCTTGGTGGGATGACGTGTGATGGACAAGATTACTATAATCAGGAAGCTCACATGAATTCTGTATTTATGCCGAAAACAAGAAAAGTTCAATATTTAGGTTTTTTTAATACGGGTGCTTATCAAGAAGTTTTAAGTGGATATGGAGGTATTCATCATTGCTTATTACCAACTCCAAAACATATTTTAATTCGTAGAAACCGTGATGAAACATTTAATTATGAAGTTTTTGGTGAAGAACAAAATAGTAAACAAGTAATGAAAATTTTAGGATATTAATTTTTCTTTTGCTAAAACTTTTTACTGATTAAATATAATTTTCCAACAACTTTAAAAATTAATGAATTGAAAATTGGAAATTTAGTTAGCAATTGAAATTGCAATGATTTTCTTTGATTAATCGGTATAAGTATTTCATTTTTAATAACGTTTCTAACTATACCAATTAGTGATTCAGCTGAAAAGGGCTCATCCCTTTTTAAATTGGAATCACCTTTTGTAAATAAAAATTTGGAATTATTAATATTTGATATGCTAATTAAACGATGAGCAACTAATCGATTATCTTGTTTAAAAACAACAATATCACCAATTGCAATTTGTTCAATAATGATTGGGTCAATAATAATAACATCGCCAGGCCAAAGCAATGGCAACATGCTTATGCCTCCAACTTTGCACCTTATTGGAATTCCATCCTTCAAAATCTCATGACTGGTTTCAAGAATTAAATACCGAGTATCAAGGTTTAAATTATTCATTGTCTAAAATAAAATCAACCACTTTTGTTGTAGGTACAAAACCAATACTAAAAGCAGGTATTTGTTCAGAAATTTTCTTAATTAAATTCAAATGATTATTTATATGACCTTCATTATACCCGTGTTGAATAATGTATGCAAATAAATTTTTAAACACCTCTGGTTCAGTTAGTTTTTCAATTATATTTTCTTTGGCGTGATAGGGAAAATAAATGAAATCTAATGTTGTTTGAATGGGTTTTGCTTCATAAAACATGGGTGTGTTATACATCCAAAACTTATTTTTGATCTCGCGAATTAAAACTCGATCGTCGTTAATTAACGTTGCCCCTTTCTGAGTCCATAAATTAGCCATTGTACTTTTACCTTTACCAGAAAAGCCACTAAAAATTTTCCCTTTATTATTAAAATTAATTCCTGAAGCATGAATCATAATGGCCTTGTTTTGAGTTCCAGTATAATACCAAATGAGTGGCCCTAATGGATATTGAAGCGGGCATAAAACCGATTCAATTGCTGTTTTAGTAGGTTGGCAATAAATTTTCCAATCCTTGAAATTAAAATCTGCTATTTGTTGAATAGAAGTTCCATCTGTTTGTGAAAAAGTAACAATTCGATAACCATTGGGTAATTTATAAATTGACCAGAATGATTGTTCGTTGCTTTCGGCCGAATAAACCTTTTCAAAATCATTCTCTAGCACCTCCGGTAAAAAATCAAATACTTCTATTTGAATAGTATTAAAACTTTTCTCATTGGTAAGAAATGAAAAATAGCCTTCTTCTATAACCAGTTGTATTTCTGATTTAGAGAAAATTGTAAAGTCAAAACCGGCAACAGAGAGTTGAAAAGATTGCAATTTGAATTTATTAATATTGGAAAGTAAAGCAATTAAATTAAAAAAACCTTCAATCGAAGGTTTTTTTAATTTTAAAAGTTTATTGTTTAAATTATTTTAATCAAGCAACCTTCGACATGAATTTCATTAATTCAGTTAAAAATACAGAAACATCTTTTTTATAATCTGACTCCGAAACATCGAATTCATTTTCCAATGATTCACAAAGTTGAACTTCAGTTGAATTATGATCAATTTGATAATACAGAAAAGCAGCTGTTTCGTTCATCGAAAACATTTCGTCCATATTGGCAACAGATTTTTTAAGTGGGACCAACATCAATTCATTTCCAACTAACTTGGTTACAAATTTTAATTTTTGTTTATTAATTTTTTCGAAATCCATTTTCCTTCCCATTTACACCTGCAAAAATAAATTTAACTTTTAAGTGGTAGTTTAATTAAATTCAAAAAAGAAAATTTAACTCCATCATCAGGCGGTAAAGTAAGCATAACCAATGATATTTGATTATCTAATTTAATTCTTTCAATTTTTGGTGCTGAATAGGCTTTTTTCCTATTTGCAGAATTTGTGATCATGATATTTTCATTGAGATACTTACAGTTACAATAAATATAACTGCCTGTACAGATTTGTATTTTAATTTTTGATTAGACTTTTGCTCATCGAATTTACTCCATCATAATAATTAACAGAATATACGCCGTTCGGTAATTCATTAATAGAAATTATCAATTGATTGGAGTTAAGTTCAGGTTTTACCGTTTTTACTTTTCTACCCAATCGATCAACAATTATGATAAGTGAAGTGGAAATAGCAGTTGGATAGTTGGCTGTAAATTCATTATTTGCTATGGATGGATAAACGTTCCAGCTTGAATTTTCTACTTCATTATTAATACTAATCACATTAGAATAATCAATTTCGCCATTAATGCTAATAGACTTTAACCGATAATAATTTATTGCTTCTGGATGTTTGGTATGTGAAAAAGAATATGATTTACCAGATTCAGTATTCATATCAAAATTAGCAATGGTTACAAATTCAGAACCACTCAAATGTTGTAATTCATAGCTTTTTGTGAATAATTCCGTTGCCACTTTCCAATTAATTAAATTTGCATCTTTTATTTTTTTACCAGAAAAAGAAAGTAAACTCATTGGTAATGGCTGATCAAAAATTAACGTGAAACGATTACTTGTATTGGTAACTGATGATGAAAAATTATAAATTGGATTAAATGATAAATTTTGAAAAACGTTTAACAATTTATCTTGTAAGGTAATTGATTGAGTTCCGAAATTTATTTCGGTTGCATTTATTTCGTATAGACCAGCAACACCAATCTTTATCCCAAGATCCATTTGAGAAACACTGGCCGTTGAGTTTATTCCATTGATTGTAATGGAAGTATTGCCTGCGGTTGTGTAAAACTGTGGTGCTAATGGATCTGATGAAAATAATTTCGGAGAATCATAATTATCAAAACCATTACTAGCTCCTTGATTTACAAACACAATTGTTTCATCAGATAATGTTGGATTCGATAATTTCAAGCGGATAAAATCGGAAGTAGAACTTGTAGATCGATATATTCCTTTAGCAACATGCTCTCTCATAGAATTGTTAAAAGTAAGTGAACCTGTTAATCCATCTGATTTTACCTGAATCCAAAACGATTGCATTGGTGGAATTTTTCCAGTAACTGCTCCATTTCCATTATTATTTGTTCCTAGTTGCGAAGCTGGATTGTATGTGTCAAATACGTTTACATTACCACTGGTTGCAGTTCTGTACCATATTGTTGAATTCAAATTTACTTTAGGCGCTAAATCCCAATTTAGATGGGATGGATACGGATTTCCCATTAAATGAAAGCCACGTTGAGAATTTAATACGCCAGTTCTTGAAAGCGCTGAATTAACAATTGGACCGGTGTTAAATTGACCACCTGTAAAGTTTACTACACCTGTTGATCCAACTCTGGTTTGATAACCTCGCATCGGAACTAACTGAGTAGAGTTATTTAAAATAGATGTATAAGAAAAAGTTGGTTCATTCCAGAATACTAATTTTTGGGTTAATGCTGGATTTAATGCTGCACTTGAAGCAGTTGTTAAAGGAGATGAAACAAACCAAACTCTACCTGTTGGATTTGCTCCACCTGTTCCAGTTAAATATTGCTCAACATTATAAACTCCTGAACCAGAAATTGTTCCATTGTCGATAAAGGAAGCAGTACGGGTACTACTAGATTTTAGCGTTGTAGTACCATTATTTTCAAATGAACCAGTTAAGGTGACTGTTTTATCAGCATTTACGGTAAGTGTGTTTGGCGAACTAACAACCAATGTAGCAACTACCAGATTTACTCCTCCATCATTTACCCCGACTGTGTAATTTGCAGATAAAATAATATTAGAAGATGGATTTGGGCTACCATTGGTCCAAGAAGTTCCATTCCATTGAGTCATAAAAGCATTATTTACCAACACAAAATCTCCAAAAGATGTTATACCAGCTAAGGAAGTAGCAGAACTTGTTCGGGTATTAATGGTTGGATATGTCCATGATGAGCCATATAAACCGGCATTAAAGGTTAGTGGAGTAGCTCCATTTAATAAACTAGCAGGATTTTGAAAACTTAAAGATGCAGAATAAGTAGTAAAACTCACAGGACTTGAAACGTTGTTGCTTACTTTGTAATAATTAGCTAAATTTTGAGTTGCTGAAAATAAAGAACTTGCAATGTTTGGCTGCTGACCAGAAATGGAACGTACAATTACATCTCCTGCAGTACTCACACTTGCAAAATTTAGCGTTACTGGAGTATAATTAGTTCCATCTCCTACTTCAAAAGTTCTGGTAACGTTTGACCCTGTTGCAAAATTCTTTTGGAAATTTCCATTCACAAATCCTAAAGTTCGTCCAGAAGTTGCACCTGCAGCAAGAATAACTTTATTGCTTCCAGTAATTAATTGACCGCTTGCTAAAATCAAATCGTTATTAACTTGAATATCTGTGTTCAATGTTAAATTTGAACCTAATGTCTTATTAATATTCAAAAAAGTAAATGCCTGAGTTGATGTTGCTGAAATTGATGCAGAATTTGTACCAACAAAAGAAATTGACCTATTATTTGTTGTTAAAAGGCCGTTTGTATTTCGAGTGAAATTTCCCAGCAGATTTAAATCACCACCAAATGCAGTCGACAAAATTAATTCGCTAGTAGCTGGGCCACCAATTGCTCCTATAACTAAATTTCCTCTAACGGTTAAGTTACTGTCCATGGCTAACATAGTTAATAAACCTCTAGAAGCTGCCGTCCCAATTTCAAGATTTCCAGCAATTGCTCTATTTTTTTGACTACCGTTTGCTAAATTAACAGTGCAGCCATTTTGTATCATTACATTATTTGGATAACCTGCCCCAGATCGATTTTCCCATTCTAATCCTCTGTTATATGTTACGTTTAAAGCATTATATACTAAAGTTGAAGTAGATGAATAAGTAACCGGATTAACGTTTACAAATCCACCTGTATTTATCTGTAACCTTCCATTTATGGTAGTAGCTGTTCCAAAATTTACTCCAAGATTTATATTTACGTTATTGAAAACGGCTGTTCCTGTAACTGTTCCTACTCCAACAAAATTAACTGTACCACCATCCTCTCCGTTAGTACCTGTAGTAGCCAAACTTCCTGGCGTAAAAGCAACAGTACCACTCCCAGAAATATTAACCGTATTTGCTGCTCCAATTCTAAATACGCCATTTAATAATCGCAATGAATTAGTAGATGAACTTATTCCAAGGGTTGCATTACTTAATGTTACAACACTACCACCTGATGTATTTATTGATAGCGTTGCAATTGAAGCTGGTAAAGCTGTACCTGTTATTTGATTTGCAGAACCGTTAAACGTGAAATTTACTCCTGCTGCAAATGTTCGTGTTGTGGTAGTAATTGAGCCATTAATACCATTAGTATTTGCCGTTGTAAAATTAGAACCAGTGTTTGAAATAAATGAACCTGCTCCACTTAATACTCTTGTGGTTGCATCAAGAGTTGCACCACTAGCTACAGTTACACTTCCAGTTGCGCTTACTATTGCATTAGCCGATAAAGAAACAATGTGAGGCAATACAATAGAAACAATGTTATCAGTTGCTGGGGAATTTATCGCATTTACATAAACTCCATCTCCAGCTTGATCGTATTCCCAAGTAGTTAAGCTATTGTAATTTCCTGTTTGTCTGGATCTAAATAAAGCTGTAGAATTATTGGCCAGATTCAAAATTATAGGATTGCTATTGGCAGAAGTATTAGAACCATTCGTAGAACGTACTTTATAAAAGTATCTACCAAAAGTTGGTAAAGTAACAATCTGTGATGTTCCAACCACATTTAAATCATTATACCCACTCACATAATTCGAGCTTCCGAAATAAATATTGTCAAGATAAACTCTTCTGGTAGCCGCTGGACTAGCAAAGTTGGTATATACTCCAAAAAATGAAGATGTGTTGTAGGTATTATCTGTTAAAGTTCCTGCAGAAATGGTAGGAGCTGTGTTGTATGTAAAGCCAACTGAATAAGTAACAGAAAAAACACCAGAAGAGGATCTTGAAACTCTCAAATTAACCCCATCTCTAGCGGCATTAGCTTCAAAACTTGGTCCAGCTGTATATTCACCTATTTTTGTTTTTGTAAGTCCAGCACTTCTCCAAAGTTCTAAACGATCAGTAACTGCATCAATCCCGATTCTTAAAAAATAACCGTTAAAATTATCTCCAATTGAACTTACCGCAACGGTAGACATTAATATAACACCAAAATGATTCCCGGTTGATGGTGTAAAGTTTGGAGATCCCAAAGAAAACAACCATTCAGTATTTTCTGTAGATGGTGTTGTTAATGCTGAATTTCCGACACTGGAATTACTGGCTAAATAAAAGCCATCTGTTGCAGCTGATCCACTTGGCAATGTTGCAGCATTTTGAATGGTATAACTTCCGGTACTGCCAGACCAAACTGGTGAAGAGGTGAAATTATTATCTGTAAAGCTTTCAGCGATAGTATTTACATCTAATTTATAGGCAGTTGCACCAGATACTGTATTCCAACTAGACGTGAAACCATACGTGGTAATAGCAGAAACAGCATTTGCAACCGGTGCCAAAATTGCTGCTACAGTAAATGTGGCCTTATAGTTTGCTCCTCCATTATTGGCAAAAACTGGATTAGTTGGGAATCCTGGTGCATCGGTATATACTTCCAGAAAATAAGTGCCAGCACTAAGCGAAGCTAAAACATTGGTGGTATTATTATTTACCTCCCAAGTTTGATCACCGTTTCCACCATCATTACTTACAAAACCCATAGAAACTGGAGCATTAAAACTAGGAGCACCTGCAGAAGTTAAATATATTCTAAAGTGTAATCTGCCACCAGTAATATTCCCCCCGTTATTTTTAAATGTCTTGTTTTGAGCACCAGCTAAAACTAAGGTTTGACTAATAGTAAACGTTCCTAAATTAGCACCTTGAAAATCTGGATTTGCAGTTACAGAAAGTAGATCGTAAAAGGTATTTCCTCCTCCGTTGTTATTCAGGATAAGGAAACTTCCAAAAATTCCATTTTGTTGAGCTTTTAAGGTTTCAGCGTTTAATAAAACAACTGAAAAGAATGCACAAGAAACTGCAAGTCTTTTAACTGAATTTAAACCCTTGAGAATTTTTTTTGAGAGCGTAAAAATTTTCATATTTATAATTATACTTTTTTTAATTTATCATTTAATACTTAACTAAATTGTATTTCCATCCCCAAAAAACTTATCAAACGTTGTGATTAAGTGCTAAAAGTATTTTGTAATATTATTAACCATAAGGGAATAAAACCTAAAAAAGCCACATCTTACAATTTCGAATTCTGGTAGTATGTTGTAAAAACTGCTTAAAATTCAGAAACTGGATTGCTAAAATAAAAGATAGGAATCAAAATCCGAAATATATTTTTCATTTGGCTATATTAACAAAATATCACAATTGCTTTAATAGCAGATTATTCTATTTAATTGTGATTTTGATATGATTTTTGAAATGCTATTATTTTTTGTTAAACCCAGATAAGTTACCAACAATTAGTTTAATGCTTAATTTTACGAGATCGCCCATGGTTTTTGCAGTAAGAAAAACCTCATTTTTATAGTGTTTGGCTAACTCCTTCTTCAGATTTTCAATTTTTTCTTTGGTTGAAAGTTCATCATGCACCATTGCATCTAATAAATCTTTCACTTGATATCGGGATGACCGTACTCTTCTATTAATTAAAGCATGTTCTTCTTTTTGATATTGCAAAACCGATTCTTTGGTCAGATTTTTAGAAACCAGCTTTACAAACATTAAATTTTGCTTGAAAAATTGAGGCATATACACTTTTTTATTCCCTTCAAAAGATTGCTGATCAAAATCAAGCGCACACATTCTGTAATGCGTTTCTTCGAAATCTGGAGTTATGTCAACTACAAAATTGCTCGAATGCATATCGCCTAATAAACGGACAAAGCAACGCTCATTAAATTTCACAAACTCTTTGGCCACACGTATTTCATCAAAATGACGATCGAGAAAATGACCTTGCAAAAACTGATCAGCTGGAATTCCAGCAATATGCTCCTCTACCAATAAATCATTATCAATAAAAAAAGCTATACGATTAGGCGATAGCAAATGCTCTAATTCTAATCCATAAACTCGGCTGGCATCTGCTTTTTTAATGTAGAAATAATCAAAATTATCGTTCAATTTATTTACAATTCTAATCCTGAATGGTAACGTATTTCCATAAGTGCACATATCAATCCGATCAACATACAAATGTTTTAACACATTTAGCTCACCGCCAGATTTTAAATGTGCATAACATAGTTTTAATGCTTCATGAATTTCTATTTGCAAGCGTTCTTCAAAATAAACACTCACCCAAAGCGTATCCTTTCCATTGCGATCATACGTGCTTATTGAGTCGCTGTAGCGCAATAAATCAGCATAAGTTAGAGGAATTAAATTAACTCTTCCATACTTTTTCAGGTAATTTCGAAGACGTAGACTTATCGGATAAACTATTTTCTTTTTAGAAATCAGGTTCATTTTCAAGTTAAAATTTTTACTTATTGGTTAAGAAAATAGATTATGAATCCCAAATTCATGTTTCTAATGTAAAATTAAAATTTAAAATTTATCCTTAATTTCTATTATAGTGGTTAATTATTACTTGATAATTTTAAGATTCCATTCATTTAATTTTTGAAAAATAGCTTATTATGATCACAAAGCCTTATTTGTTTCTCAATACAATTAGATTTTTTTCATAGTTTGGCTAGTCGTTTACTATCTTAATTTTTTGTACTTTGATTTAATGAAATCTAGTTGTTGTATTTTCCTTAAAAACATAATCCAATTATTTGTTAGCTCTTTTGACTAACAAATAAATATTGGGCAATAAGAATTGTAAATAGTTTAAAATCTACCAGATTTATATGAAAAAACATCTAAATATTGTGTTTCTTGAAGCTAAAACCAGCGATTATGACTTTGTTGTACGATTGTTTAAGGATACAGAAATCGACTTTACTCCTTCTTTGGCTCAATCTAATGAACAATTCAGTGAATTAATTGAAAACTTTAAACCAGATTTAGTTTTATGCAATCAGAATCTTGCACCTTTTGGAATTGAAGATGCGATTATTCAAATAGATCAATCTGAAAAAAATATTCCGTTCATTCTTGTAAATATTTCATTAAAGCCTGGAAGTGAATATGAAGTTGAAAGCTTTCCCGAAAAGTCCTGGGTTTACAAAGTTCATATTTCTGATTTACTTGAAAAAATTCAATCATTATTTAACCTTTCTAATACTGAAATATTGAGTGCACATGATGTAAAATCACTCACTCGTTTTCAGGATTTATTATTAACCGTTTATCACAAAAGCCCTAATGCCATTTGCGTTTCCAGATTAAGTGACGGCGTAATTGTAGATTTTAATCATACGCTTTCTAAAAAATTGAAATACGAAGAATATGAGTTACTTGGAAAAACTGGCTTAGAATTAGGTTTTTGGCCAAGTGAACTGGAAAGAGATATGGTAGTAAATGCAATAAAGGATAATGGATCATTAAAAGATTTTTCAGGTTTCAGTTTAGATAAATTTGGTACCGTCATATATTACCAAGGAAGTTTTGAATTAGTTGAAATTCAAGGTGTTGAATATTTATTGTCGAATTTTCAGGATGTTACTGAAAAAACAAAAGCCAAAAAAGATCTAGAGATAAGCGAAAATCAATATCGCCTTTTAGCAGAAAATGCTACGGATATGATTTCTAGGCTTAATGATAAGGTAAAATTTACCTACATGTCCCCAGCATCCGAATCAATTTTAGGCTATTTGCCAGAAGAAATGATTGGTAAATTCGCTTTTGAATTTATACATGAAGACGATTTACAATTTATAAACTATGCTTACAAACAACTTATAAGTACTCAAGAGAGTATTATCATTACATACCGTAAGCGTAGAAAAGATGGAGTATATATTTGGATAGAATCTAAAGCAAGTGCAGTGCAAGATGTGCAAACTGGAGCAGTACATGAAATTATTGCTGTTTCGAGAGATATAACAAAAAGAAAAAAAATAGAAGATGCCCTTATTGAAAGTGAATATTACTACCGATTATTAGCAGAAAACTCCAGCGATATGATTTCCAGACATAGCCCAGAAGGCGTTTATCATTATATTTCTCCAGCGAGTTTTCAATTATTTGGCTATCATCCTGATGAGCTTGTCGGCAGAAACGCTTTCAATTTTATTCATGAAGAGGAAGTGGAAGAATTGAAAAAGACTATGCAATTGGTTATTGAAGAAGAATTGCCAAAAACCTTAGTTTACCGATACAAAAACAAAGACGGAAAATACGTTTGGATAGAATCAACAAATAAAGTATTATATGATAAAAACTCAGGAGAGGTAAGTGAAATAGTATCCGTTTCTAGAAATATTACCCAACGAAAACAAGTTGAAGATAAATTAAAAGAAAAAATAAAAGATCTGGATACGTTTATTTATCGATCATCGCATGATTTAAAAGGTCCAATTTCCTCGATGAAAGGATTGATAAATATGGCAAAAATGGAAATTGATAACGTTGAAGCCAATGAATTTTTCGAAATGATGGAGAAAAGTGTTTCTCACCTCGATTCTATTTTAATGGATTTGCTTAGCATTACTAAAATAGCACAAGGCCAAAAAAATCTGACAGTTATTAATTTTGATGAAGCGATTAATGAAATTTTATTAAGCCTTCAAAATTTACCAAATTTTAGCAAAATAAAGTTTAGCAAAAAAATTATTCAACAACATGATTTTATGGGCGATCGGTCGTTAATCAATAACATTTTACAAAATCTGATATTAAATTCTATTGTGTATAGAAATAGTGAACAAATATTAGGAAATACAAAAATAGAAATCACCGAAAAAGAAACATTTTTAGAAATTATTATAGAAGATGATGCTGAAGGCATACCAGTGCACATGCAAGACAAAGTTTATGAAATGTTTTACCGAGGAAATTTAAAATCCTCAGGCACTGGACTTGGGCTCTACATCGTAAAAACTGCTATTGAAAAGCTAGAAGGATCTATAGTTTTACAAAGTACCGTTAATGTTGGTACGAAATTTATCATACATTTACCCATCAGCTAAAGCCAATAAGATTGCAGAAATAGAATGATCACTACCAGTTCAAAATACGAAACAGTCATGTTTATTGATGATAGTGAAATTGACAATCTGATCAATAATCATTTAATCAGAAAATCTAATTTTGCTTCCAAAGTTTGTATTCATAATGGGCCTGGTTCTGCTTTAGAATATCTTCAAAAAGTAAGCAGCGATAATCTACATCCTGAATTAATACCCGATATCATTTTTTTGGATATCAACATGCCAATCATGAATGGTTTCCAGTTTTTAGATGAATATGAAAAAATAGCTAAGGTTATTAAAAAGCCAATTAAGATTGTTATTCTATCCAGTTCTGTAGACCCTGCAGATTTACAACATTCAAAAGAAAATAAATACATAATTAAAATGATTCACAAGCCTCTTTCCTACGAAGCGTTAGATGAATTGCTTGAGGAGGGTTCACCTCTTTTTTAGTTTTACAAATAAATTCTTTGATTTTTATCTTTTTTCCTAAACTAAATATTGTTAATGAAATTTATGTTTAATTAGTCTTTATTAGTTTTTCAACTTCTAATTCATTTATTTTTTGAATTTATTTTAAGTGATTTTCTAATCCGATTATTTTAAATTTACCGTTGTGCGGTCCGTTTAAGTTTTTACTTATTTTATTTTAAGTTTTTATTTTTTTATCTATATGATTGACAGAATGTTTTAAAATAACTTTGGGCTTACTCCTGAAATGGGGTCGAGCTATCCGCTTTTTTGCAATTCTGAGAGAAGCGAAGAATCTTTTATTTAAGTGTTTTTTAAAGGAAAAAAAGGATGCCGCTACTATCCCTAAGCCTTCTACCTCCGATTTTACATTTTAATATATTGATATAAACCTTATAAATAATTAAATTACTTGCTAATGCCATTTTATTAATTTACCAAGAGATCGCACTATTATTCTTAATAAAAAGAACATCGGTATATAGTTATTGTATATTGATTAAAAACTCAGAACGAGTTTCAAAAGTAAATTTCTCTTGCGGCTTTAAATGTATTGCAATGAGCATCTACAATTATTTTTATTGATTCAGAATATCCACCACCCATACTTACTGAAACGGGTATATTTTTATTCCGGCAATAATTAAAAACTATTTGATCTCGCTGATAACAACCTGATAAACATAAGGATAACTTACCTAATTTGTCTGTTTTCAATACATCAACACCAGATAAATAGAATATAAAATCAGGTTTAAAAATTTCTGTTATGAAACTCAGTTTTTCTTTTAGAATAGTCAAATACTGCTCATCCCCTATTCCAGTCTCTAGTTCTACATCCAAATCAGATCGTTCTTTTAGGTATGGATAATTGGCTTTGCCATGCATACTGAAAGTAAATACATTTTTATTATTGCTGAAAATTTCAGCTGTTCCATTGCCTTGATGTACATCCAGATCGATAATTAAAATTTTATTTGCTAGTTTTTTTTTGATTAAATAGTTTGCTGCAATTGCTTGATCGTTTAGCAAACAAAATCCTTCTCCTTTATTGGTGAATGCATGATGAGTGCCACCTGCAATATTAAAAACTACTCCGCTTTCGAAGGCGAATTTCAAACCTTCTACAGTTCCGCTTGCAATAGTAAGTTCACGTTCAACTAATTTTTCGCTTAAGGGAAATCCAATTCTACGAATCATTGCCTGTGGCAAACTTAGATTTTTCATTTGCGCTAAATAATCCGAATCATGAGTTAGCAACACAGTTTCATCATCCAATATGGCAGGTTGATAGATGTCATTTTTTGAAATAACGCCTTCGTGCAAAAGTTGCTCGGGAATTAGTTCATATTTAAGCATCGGAAAACGATGTCCTGCTGGTAAAGGATGTGCATAAATTGGAGAAAATGCAATTTTGAACGAGTGCATTCAGCAATAATACAATATTGTGGTAAATTTAAATTTAGGAAAAATCAAAAACTCAAATAACTATTCAATATGTTTTTTCCCAATATTTTCCACAGCCACAATAAAATCAGCAACTGCTTTATCAGCATAAGCACCGTACGAATCGCTTAGTGTTCCTTTTGCCCCATCTGTGGTTTCAATTGCATATAAAACAGCAGAATCAGCCGGATCAGTTTCTCCTTCGAAGCGATAAAAATTTACAATACTAACATCTTCTGGAGCATAAATTTTTTCTGCTCCAGCAGCAGATATACCGTTTTCAACCGCTTGGAAATCATTTTCAAATCCGAATTTTTTCAAACTATTGATACATTGAGATAATGTTTTTAAATCATCATTGCTTAGTTCTGGTTTCATGGTGTTGGTTTTTAGAATTGGAGGAAGGAAAATGATGCCAGAAATTTGAAATAAGTTGGTTTAAACAATAAGTAAAAAAGCTAAAATGAAATTTGAATTTTTTAATAAATGGTAGAATGTAGAAACCCTCTCGGTTGATTCAACCTCTTTATAAAAGTCTGTAAATGAATGCGCAATAAACAAGTAAAAAGTTGTAATCAATTTTTTTGTAATCAAAATTTTTGATTACACTTTTTTTGATTACAACTTTGTAATCAAATTGAAAAAAAAAAATTATTTTGATTACAAATTGGCAGTGGCAAAGTTTCTAAGAATCTAATAAGATGACTTTAAGATTGTTGAAACAGGAAGTTCAATCCTGTTTTATGTGCTTGGGATTTTGGATGTTGATGAGCCTGAAGGAAAAAAATTAAAAGCGGAAGAAATAAGGTAGATTGGAGATTTTAAATGCTACTTCATTACTTAAGTTGTACAAAAAAGTTTTTGGAAACTAAAGCGAACAGGATTCTATTCTTCAAAAAAATCTTCATCTAATTGTTTAATTTCATATGTTGATTTAATTTGAATTCCAACATTAAATTCATGCATTAAATCGACTAGTTTGATACCATCAATTAAGATAATTTTATGATGAGCATTTTTTGCTTTCTCTATTGCTCCAATATCAAATAATGAAGTGGTAACAAATACGCCTTTATTAGTATCTCCACTCATAGCACCTATAAAATTTCAAATATCTTTTTCACGAACTTTATTTTCATTAAATCTCTTTGCTTGAATATAAATTTTGTCCAATCCTAATTTATCTTCATTAATTATTCCGTCTATACCTCCATCTCCTGATTTTGAAGTTTCTATAAACTCACCATATCCCATTTTTTTAAGTAGTATCAGAATAACCTTCTCAAAGTAATACGGATCAATTGTTTTAAGCTTTTCTAACAAGTCGTTTTTTACTTCACTTTCAATTTGAGAGAATCCCTTATCAATCAAATCTTGAGGAGATGAATTAACAATTTCTTTTATATCTTTTTTCGATTTACTGTTTTCTTCAACATAAAAGTTAAGAGTTCCTGTATCTTCAACCAAAGCTTTTAAAGAAAGTTGACTCTTTTGTTTTAAGCCTTTATCAGTAATTTTTACATTACCTCTATTAGGATAAAATATATATCCACCCTTTTTTAAATAAGATTTTCCCCAAGCAATACGATTATTTATTAAAATTTCTCCTGTCTTGGTTTTTTCTGATAATTGTTCTTCAGATAAGTATGAAAAATACTTTTCAGAAACAAGTCTTTGCAATTCTCTAGTATGAATAGTTTCGCCATTACTTAAAATTTCTAGAATAGGAATAAACGTCTCGTGAAATTTTGGTATTTCTATTTTCATACTAGCTATTGAATAATACCTTAATGTTTACTTTTTTCTATTAATCGTTTGCTTCAAAAAAACCACCTATTGATCCCTAATACTTTTTTTTAATACTAAAAAAAAAGAGAAAGTAAATTATATAACGAACATATTTTCCCCTCTACCATCCCCCAATAATACATAATCCCCTTTCACTCTCCAAAAAAAAAACACCCCTAGCAAATCCTCTAAACCCCCCAACTTAAACTCCAACGTAAAATAAAATTCAATATCTGGGCTATCTATAATCATTCTCAGTTTATAGCTTTGCATTTTCCTTTTCGCACCCGAGCCAATGGAAACCATCTCGATGACTTCAAAGAGATGGTTTTCGACAGGTTGCCCACTATTTTTACATGCTTCTTTTACTTTTTCTATTACCGAAGAAAAGTTTCTAAAGTCTGTATATTCCAATGCTTTGGCTAATTGGCGAGCCATTCAAAACTCATTTCCTTTTTTGTGAGTATGTTTAATTTGTTCAAAAACCGATAAAACCTTTTTGCTTAATTCCTTTGACATACTTTTAATACTGGGCGTTAAAATTAAATTATAGCCTCCTACGTTAGCTCAATTCTTTAAAATTAATCCTTTTCCCCTACACCCCCAACTTAAACTCCGATGTAAAATGAAATTCAATATCTGGATTGTCTTTTATCATTACATTTAACATCCATTCAGATTCGGATAAATATACCATGTTTTTATCTTTGTCAAAGGCAATGCTACGCATTTTGAAACGGGCAAATTCTTCTAGTTTTGCAGGGTTGCCGGTAAGCCAGCAGGCTTTGAAAATGTTTAGCGAATCGAACCGACAACTGGCTCCATACTCATGTAATAGCCGATATTGGATTACTTCGAACTGCAACTCTCCTACTGTACCCACAATTTTTCGGTTGCCGGGTTGTTGCTCAAATAACTGAGCAACGCCTTCGTCCGTTAACTGCTGAATTCCTTTTTCCAATTGCTTGGATTTCATCGGATCGGTGTTGATTAATTCCTTAAATATTTCGGGTGAAAAACTTGGAATTCCTTTAAACATAAAATCTTCTCCATCGGTAAGCGTATCGCCAATTTTAAAATTTCCAGAATCGTACAAACCAATTACATCCCCTGGAAAAGCTTCATCTATAATACTTTTTTCGCGCGCCATAAAACTACTAGGACTAGAAAATTTTATGTTTTTATCTAAGCGAACATGATGTACAAATTTGTTGCGCTCAAATTTACCCGAGCAAATTCGCAAAAATGCAATCCGGTCGCGGTGTTTGGGATCTAAGTTGGCATGTATTTTAAAAACAAAACCACTAAATGCTTTCTCGTTCGGGTATATTAATCGTTCGTCGGTTTCGCGCGGTGCAGGGGTTGGTGCAATTTTAATAAACGTATCCAGTAATTCTTTTACCCCAAAATTATTGACTGCACTCCCAAAAAATACCGGAGCTATTTTTCCTTCAATGTATTTCTGCCGATCAAAAGGTTCAAAAACTCCTTCAATCAACTCTACATCTTCTCTCAATTGTTCAGCATATTTTCCGGTCAGCTCGTCAAGCACTTTATCATTTAAATCAGAAATTATCACCGACTTTTCATGCACTTTCGATTTTTCGGGTTCAAACAAATACAAATTATGATCGAATAGATTATAAACTCCTTTAAAAGTAGAGCCCATGCTTATCGGCCAACTTAATGGTCGAGTTTTGATGCTTAGTTTCTCTTCCAGTTCGTCCAACAAGTCGAAAGGCTGCTTACCATCGCGATCCATTTTATTGATAAAAACTATCACCGGCGTATTTCGCATCCGGCAAACTTCCATCAGTTTTTCGGTTTGAGTTTCTACCCCTTTCACACAATCCACGACCAAAATTACACTATCCACCGCTGTTAAGGTTCTGTATGTATCTTCGGCAAAGTCCTTATGACCAGGAGTATCCAGTATATTTACCTTCACACCTTTATAATCGAAACCCATAACGGAGGTTGCCACCGAAATACCTCTTTGCTTTTCTATTTCCATAAAATCGGAAGTAGCAGTTTTTGTAATTTTATTCGATTTTACTGCTCCAGCCGTTTGTATAGCACCACCAAAAAGCAAAAACTTTTCCGTGAGTGTGGTTTTACCAGCATCCGGGTGACTTATAATTGCAAACGTTCTTCTCTTACTTATTTCGCCTTCAATGCTCATTTTTTTCCTATCTAAAAGTTTGCAAATATAGAATTATTGCACCTTAACCAGCCCAAAACAATAAATCAGGTTTATTTCGCATCTTATTAATTTGGTATGCAAAACGTTTATAAATTTGCAACCTTAAAATAATGGTATGTATTCGAAAGAAATAAAAATTGCTTTGTCGGCTCTGATGGTTTTGGGTGTTGTTTTTCTGTGTTATATCGGCTGGTGGGGCACTGGAGTTTTGCTGTTTTTATTAGCAGGCATCGTAGTTTTAACCATTTTTAAGAACGAATATAATATGCTTGCCTTCTTTTTTATGCGCCGTGGAAATTTTGAAAAGGCCGAAAGTGCACTATTAAAAATTAAACATCCCGAAAAATTTACGCAAAGTCAGCATAGCTTTTATTACTATTTGCTCGGCATTGTAGAATCTCAGAAAAAATCGTTTGCAAAATCGGAGCGGTATTTTAAACGGGCTCTGGATATTGGATTGAGAATGGAGCACGACCGAGCAATGGCAAAGTTAAACCTGGCAGGTTTTAGTCTTTCCAAAAGAAATAAGCGAGAGGCGATGATGCACCTAGCCGAAGCAAAAAAATTAGATAAAAATAAAATGCTTACCGATCAGGTTAAAATGATTGAAGCACAGCTGAAGAGAATTTAGGTTTTCGTAGCAGCTGTAATCTTTGTTTGATTTATTTATCATACAATGATTTATTCATTTTGAATTTTTAAATAATTTAGGGCTTCCCTCCTCAATTAAAAAAAATTGAGAAGGTCGGGCTATCCGCTTTTTTGCCATTCTGAGCGAAACGAAGAATCTTTATTTAATTGTTTTTTAAAGGAAAAAAAGGATGCCGCTACTATCCATAAGCCGCGCTTCGATGATATTTCATCTATACTTGAAAGAAAAAGTAAATAAAAAAGCAAGTTCTTTATTTACTTCCCTCCAGTATTTTGCTTTTTCAATTTTTCTAATCGCTCTAATCGGGCTTTTTCTTTATTCTCCTGAACCTTTTTCAGCAATTCTTCTTGCGCTTTTAAATCTGCATCTGCTTTTTCTTTGGTTGCTTTTTGAGCTCGTATCCGCGACTCGTAAGAAATTCTAAATAGTTCTTCTTGCTCTGCAGTCATCTTTTCACCACGTGCTGCGGCTGCTTGTCTGGCCTTATCACGTTGAATTATGTAATCTGACTCATCATTTTTCTTCAATGCGTTTTCAGCATCAATTTTTTCTTGGGATATTCTTCGGGCATCATCAATTTTTTTCTGCTCAGCTTGTTGAGCCGCTAAATCAGCTGCGTTTTTCTCTTTATTCGTTAATTCTAATGAAGCTAAACGATCTGCTTCAATTTTGTTTTTTGCTTCCGCTGCTAATCGATCCGCTTCGGCTTTAGAGTTTTTATCGGATTCCAGTTTCGCTAAGCGATCTGCTTCTATTTTATTTTTAGCCTCGACAGCCAATCTATCAGTTTCAGCTTTCGCATTTTTATCCGCATCCAGTTTCGCTAAACGATCCGCTTCAATTTTATTTTTTGCATCAGCTGCCAATCGATCTGTTTCTGCCTTTGCATTTTTATCAGCTTCTAATTTCGCTAAACGATCCGCTTCAATTTTATTTTTTGCTTCCGCTGCTAACCGATCTGTTTCTGCTTTTGCATTTTTATCAGCTTCCAGTTTTGCCAAACGATCTGCTTCAACTTTATTTTTAACTTCTGCTGCCAAGCGATCCGCCTCGGCTTTTGCATTTTTATCTGCTTCCAGTTTTGCCAAACGATCTGCTTCAATTTTATTTTTAGCTTCTGCTGCCAAGCGATCCGCTTCGGCTTTAGAGTTTTTGTCAGCTTCGAGTTTTGCTAAACGATCTGCTTCGACTTTCGCTTTTGCCTCGGCTGCTAGTCTTGCTTTAATTGCTTTATCGGCATCTATTTTGGCCAATCGGTCAGCTTCTGCTTTTGCTTTTGAATCATCAATTAATATTTGTCCGCTGCCTCCATTGGCTGCCACATAAGCTGCTTTTGCTTTTTCTCTTTTTGCTTCTAGTTGTAATTCTTGTTGATTAGCAGCTTCGGTGTTTTTTGCTAATTTCTCTTCACTTTCTGGTGTGCCTTCCCCTCGTAATTTTTTTAAATCATCAAAAATTTCCTGCTCTTCTTCTTTATTTCTTGCACTTAATTCAGTATCAAAATCCAGATTAGTTTCAGCTTTGTTAAAGAAAATTTCAGCGATAGGTTCTTTAAACATGGAAGTATTTAATCCATTTACATACCTGAAAATTACCACATTAAAAATAAAATCACGGTAAGGACCAGATTCCCCATCGGTATTTGTTATAAAAGAAATGCGCTTGGTTACAAAGCCTGGTTTAGATACTTCTATTAAATATTTAGCTTCAGGTTCTAACGCAAAAAAGAATCTACCATTACTACCTGTTGCAACTTCGCTAACATATGCTCCGTTTTTAGAAACAGAAATCTTAGCTCCGCTTAAATTTTTATCTCCTTCTCGAACGATTCCGTCAATTTCAAATTTATAAGGTTGCGCATATGCTTGTTGGGTTAAACCAAAGACAAAAAATACGCTTACAACGACATTTATTAAATTAAACTTGAAAAATGGGTGATGGGTCATAATCTCAAAAAAAATATAACGATATAAATAGCTGATCGTGTACGGACAATTTTTGGCTTTGTTCAAAACCAATGCCCAAATTTATGCTTCTAATTTATAATTCACTTATTGATAGAGTAAATTAAATTTTTTTCACGAACATTTATTTCATTCATAATCATTTCTGCATGCACTCTGGAATTTTCGATAAACCAAATATGAGTGTGCATTCCTCCACAAATTACACCAGCCAGAAAAATGTTTTTAGCCGATGATTCCATGGTCTTAGGATTATAGTCAGGTTCATTTGGATATTCATTTTTTAAACTAATACCAGCATTTTGGAGAAAACTAGTATCGGGTTGGTAGCCAGTCATGCTTAACACAAAATCATTTTCTAAGATTTTTGAACCTTCAGGCGTTTGTATAATTACCTCATGTTCGCGTATTTCGCTTAGTTCACTATTGAAATATGCTTTTATCGAGCCTTCTTTGCATCTATTTTCGATATCAGGTTTTGCCCAATATTTCACCCGATCGGTAAAACTTAGTTCTCTAATAACCATGGTTACTTCGGCACCTTTTCTATAACATTCCAGAGCAGCATCAACCGCCGAATTATTCGAACCAATCACCAAAACTTTTTGAAAAGCATAATAATGAGCATCGAAAAAATAATGGCGAACTTTTTCTAAATGCTCCCCTTTTATATCCAACATAACAGGTTTATCATAAAAACCTGTTGCAATAATGATATATTTTGAAATAATTTTCTCTTTTGCAGTTTGTATTTCAAATCCAAATTCGGTTTTATGAATACCTTTTACTTGCTCAAAAAGTCGTAAATCTGATTTCATCAATTGAGCCACTCTTCGGTAATACTCCAACGCTTCACTCCTATTTGGCTTACTTTGAATACTCACAAAAGGTACATCGCCAATTTCCAACTTGTCGGATGTTGAAAAGAAGGTCATGTTCAACGGATAATTATAAATTGAATTGGTAATGCAACCTTTATCAATTATTTTAAAACTTAACCCTTTCTTTTTTGCTTCAAGTCCGCAAGCTAAACCAATTGGACCCGCTCCTATAATTACTAAATCAATCATATATCTCTTTCAACAGCAATAATAAACAATGGTTTAGTAAAAAATTTATTCTTAAAATAAGATGTGTTTAATATTATTTTCTTAAAAACATTAATTAATCCAATTTTAGTTTTATCCATTTTTCTTATTTTTTTCATTTTGAATAAAATATTTAACAAATCAATATTTTAGATTTATTTTGGGCTTACCCTGAAAAACGGGTCGGGCTATACGCTATATCTTTTTTTATTTAATTGTTTTTTAAAGGAAAAAAAGGATGCCGCTACTATCCCTAAGCCAAATACCTCCGATCTTACATCCTAATAAATTGATTTAAACCAAAAATGAGTTGACCTCTTATTACCTCTATTAATCTGTACAATTATTCGTCTAAATATAATAAAACAAACCCATCATTCATTATTTTATCACCATAATTGGTTAACTACCAACTATTGTTAATTTAACTTATTATATATACTTTAGAAAAAAAATAACAAACCATTAATAAATTTAAAAATGAATGTTACCATAAAAAAAATTATATCCTTCATTTTAATTTCAGCTGTATTTGCTGGTTGTAAAAAGGATGAAGATTCGATTGCACCGAATTCCGGAAATTTAAAACCGATAGTAAAATTAGTTGAAACAGTTAATGGTCAATCCTTTGAATACGAAATAAATGAAGGTCCAAAAATTGTAGTTTCAAGTAATGCAATTACTTTCACACACAAAAAATATGATGGTTTTAGATTAGTGTTTTTAAGTAATTTAAATGCAAACAACGAAAACACGCTATTTTTCAATGAGGAGTATTTAAATGGTAAACACATTAAAAATAGATTAGACTCAGTAAGAACATTAGTTTTTCAAGATGGTACCAAAATCACTTTAAACACCGAAGGTGAAAATGGAAAGCTGAAATCCATTAGTTTTTATAGTAATAGCAATTCGCATGTAGTGATTGTGAATAGTAGTTCAATAAGTTTCACCTCCAATATGGGGAGTATTGCAAATCAAATGGATGCCAACGAACCTGACGGTGAAACATGTATAGTAGAAATAAATAGCACTGGATTAATTTGGGATAATATATATACGGAAGATATAGTTGGAGAAAAAGTAATGAAAAGGGTTAAACTTGGGGAGTTAATTAAAAGTAGTCCAAATCAGGTAAATGATTATTTCGACGATCCAAGACTAGCTGCAACCTAATTAATAATTAATACTAAAATTTAAATACTACGATCTCAAGGTACAAACCGATGTTAGCGCTCTTGGCATTAGCATCGGTTTTCTAATTTTATTTGGTTGAGTTTGCACAATTAACTAAAATTTTAAGGAATCACTTAAGTAATAAATAAGATAATTGTATTTAAATCTTCTATTAAACTTTACTTATTTTCATATTCCTTCATACAAACCACTCAAATAAAGTAGTTTTAGCGTTTTACCTTTCATGAGCAAAAACAAGTCAACAGCTGCTATCGGGTTTATTTTCGTTACCTTATTAATTGACATTACAGGAATTGGGATCATTATTCCGGTATTACCAAAACTGTTGGAGCAATTATTACATACCGATTCCATCAGTCAAATTTCCAGATATGGAGGCTTTTTGATGTTTGCGTATGCAGTAATGCAATTTTTATTTGCCCCACTTATTGGTTCATTAAGCGATCGGTATGGGAGGAGGCCAGTACTTTTGTTTTCTTTATTTGGTTTTGGCATTGACTATATATTTATGGCTTTTGCACCAAGTATTATTTGGCTATTTGCAGGCAGAATAGTTGCTGGTATTTTAGGCGGAAGTATTACGACGGCAACTGCCTATATTGCAGATATTAGTTCAGAAAAAGATCGCGCCCAAAATTTTGGACTCATCGGTGCAGCATTTGGTATTGGTTTTATCTTAGGTCCAGTTATCGGAGGTTTATTAGGCACGTTTGGCACAAAATATCCATTTCTATTTGCGGCTTTACTCGCCTTAGTCAATTGTTTATACGGTTATTTTGTTTTACCCGAATCTCTATCTTTAGAAAACCGAAGAAAATTTGAATGGAAACGAGCAAACCCAATTGGTGTATTATATCAATTAAAAAAATACCCTGTTATTTCCGGATTTATTATTTCAATCATCCTGATTTATATTGCCGGACAAGCCACGCAAAGTGTTTGGACGTATTACACTATTGAGCGATTTCAGTGGAATGCCACTTGGATTGGTTACTCATTAGGTTTTGTAGGCTTAACTGTTGCCATTGTGCAAGGTGGTTTGATCCGGATTATTGTACCCAAACTTGGACAAAAAAACTCCATTTTTATAGGTTTGGGCTTATATGCCTTAGGATTTTTACTTTTTGCTTTTGCCAATAATGGTTGGATGATGTTTGCATTTATGATTCCCTATGCAATGGGAGGAATAGCTGTACCAACTATGCAAGCTTTAATGAGTTCGCAAGTGCCCGCTAACGAGCAGGGAGAATTGCAAGGTGCATTAACTAGTTTAATCAGCATTACCAGTATTATTGGTCCATTGGTAATGACGAACCTTTTTGCTTATTACACCTCCGAAGCTAGTTCAATATACTTACCCGGAGCACCTTTTTTATTGGGCTCTATATTGAGTTTAGGAAGTATGTTTTTTGCTATCCGAACGCTAGCTGTAAATAATATTGGGAAGAAATAAATTGTAAACAAATTAAATTAGAAACAAAAAAAGTCAGCGAATAACTGACTTTTTTTTATTTAAATAAATTAATACTTTTAATGATGAATTAAAATAACTTTAATTAATATAATTAAAACTTTTCTAAAGTAATTATCATTCCTGTAACTTCTGTTAATTTTATATCGGCAGCTTTTTCTTGTTCTAATATGCTTTGAAGCATTTCTACAACCGTATCATGCCCTAAAATTCCGGCGAATGCAGCTAAGGTACCATATGTTGCTATTTCGTAATGTTCCACTTTTTGTGCTGCAGAAATAATTCCAGCATCGCACATCATTCCAGGCTCACATTCTTCCATTATGCCTTCAGCTTCTTTCAATAATCCATCCATGGCATCGCATTTTTTTGCCTGAGCTTTTAATCCTAATTCTGCAAAAATCTCTACCAAACTGGTAACCTGTTCTTTCGTTTCTTCCAGATGATTTTTTAACGCATTGACTAATTCTGGTGCTGTTGCATTTTTTACCATTTTAGGTAAGGCTTTTACCAATGCTTTTTCAGCATAATAAATGTCTTTTAAACCATCTTCAAACAATTCCTGCAATTTGCTTTTATTATCATTGCTTGATTTTGTTGCAGGTTTTTTTGTTGTGCTTGTTGTTTTAGATTTTACCTCAGTTTTCATGTTTCTTATTGTTTTTTGAATTATAAAATTGTTTATTTTATTAAAATATATTTGTTAAAGGATTAATTATGGGTTCTTTAGTAGGCGTATCATCTGATGGAACGGTGGAATTTTTAATTCTCACATCCGGTTTTTCTATTTCTTCATAATCTACCGAATCACTTTCCTCATCTTTTTCATTATCATCCTTATGTCCATCTTCATGGCGCATCATGATAAAACCACGTTCCAGATTTTCAACAGGTTGCTTTTGAATCAAATCATCTCGGTTTTCATCTAATCGTAGATCTTGCCCATCATGCACTGGATTGTTATTACTATTCAATTCATTTTTATCTTCAGGAAAAATATTTTTTCCATCAAAATTTGGTTCAGTATTTTTCATGTTGTTTAATTTATTTATGTTAAATGCCTAAATAATAATGCCATATCAATACCATCTTAAAACATCATTTATATGAATTGGCACGTGTATTTTCGTACTCAAAGCTGGGAAGGGCTTGAGTGAACAATTGATTACCCTTTAAAAAATCTTATCTAATGAAATAATTGAGATTTATGATATTATTTAAAGATAAATGGTTCTTCATTTATCTTCGATACAAAATCAAGAACAATAGTTACTATTCTTTTTAAATTGAATTGTTAAAATCATACTACCTTTAACGCAGAATAATAATTACCTTAAACTATGAAGAATATTTTTGCACTAATCATTTTGTGCTTGTTTTTTCAACAAAATGTATCTGCGCAGACAAATAAAATGAGAGATTCTATTCTCAATTATCAAAATACCAATAAGGAAATAATTACAAAAGGTCGGAATTTATTAAGAGATAAATTTTTGGCAAAGGACAAACAGAAAGTCAAAGAAATACTGGAATACTTAGATGAGATAGAAGAAAAAAATGAATACGTAGCGTTCAACCCAAACGAAAGATGGTTAATATGCTATTTTACGGGAGACTATGAGAAAATTATTCGCACTACTATGCAATACGATTCTGCTTTCGCTGCTAAATACTTTCTTAAAATTAACGCATCTGCAGATTTATTACTCTTGAAATTAAAAGAAAATCTAAGAATCGAACGACAAAAAATTAAAAATGATATTGATAAAACTTATTTAAGCAAGAGCGATAAAGATTTCTTAACCATGAATTTCGATTTTTTATTAAATGGGTATGGAGTAGAAATAATAAGTCAAGATTCGTTGAACTTAGCAGCCGAGAAATATTTTTTATCTAAACCAAATACCTATTTAGAAGCCTACACACGCGAAAATATTCGTGATGCATATCGGCCAGCCAACTGGGGTTTAGGAATAGAATTCTTTTCGGGCTTAGGTGCTTTTACTGGCGATCTTAGTAATAGTTTTAAATTAAATGTTCCAATTGGGGTGGCTTTCGATTTAAATTATAAAAACTATGTTTTATTTCTGAGAGATTATATTGGGTTTGGTTCAACCAGAGATGCTATTTTATTTAATGAAGGAAAATGGAGGAAAAGTGAGCTTTATACCATTATTTTACCTGAAGCTTCTATTGGATATATTATAAAAGACACTGAAAAATACAAAATTGTTCCTTTTATCGGCATCGCTTCAACTAATATTAGTCCACCACAAAACAAACTTGATCAATTTCCAGAATACGAAAATATTGAATTATCATTTACTACCACATACACGGTTGGAGTTTCTGTTGATTTAAAATTGTTTAAGCCCCGAGAATTTCGTGAAACAAGCAATGAAAAATTATCCTATGGGGGTTTAAGATTGCGCTATGCTTATAATCAACCTCAATTCGAAAGAAAATATGATCGCTTTGGCGGTGGCTTCCATTACCTTACCGTAGGACTTATCTTTTTTGGAAAAAAAATGGTGAAGGATTAATGATTGAGTTGTTAGTTTATTTTTTAAGATTAGAATCTTCAGGTGGTTCTAATGTAAGTCATACTCACGGTTGAAAGGTTGAAACCGTGAGGTATAAAACCTACCCAACCACCCCTATCACCGCCTCCATCGTTAACCCTGGCCCAAAAGCACAGGCCAATAACATTTGATTCGCACGGGTACTTTCCTTTTCCAACAACATTTTTAACACAAAAAGTATGGTAACGGATGACATGTTTCCGAAATTTTTAAGAATATAGTAAGAGATTTCGTTATCGCTTTTGTTTATGCTTAATGCAGCTTCCACAGCTTCCAGAATTTTTACTCCACCAGGGTGTATGGCAAACAAATCAATTTCGCCTTGTTGGGTTTTTGCTTTTTCAAATAATTTCTGCGTGAGCGATTGTATGTTTTCTCGAATTAAATCGGGCACGTAGGCACTTAGTCGCAAATCGAAACCAAAATCGCCAATTTTCCAAACCATTTCTTTAGAGCCTGCAGGTTCAAACTCGGAATAAAAACTTAAAGGTGACAGACTTTTTTGTCGGGAATTGACCATCGTTTTTTGCGAAACAATGGCCGCAGCTGCCCCATCAGCAAATATCGCATTCGCAACTATTTGATCGGGAATTTCACTTTTTTGATAATGAAGGGTACACAATTCTACTCCGGCAACTAAAACAATCGCTTCCGGATCTGAATTAGAAATGTACCAGGCAGATTTTAATGCATTAATTGCTGCATAACAGCCCATAAAATTTATACAGGTGCGTTCTACATTTCTCTTCAATCCTAATTTTTCGATGAGTTGAATATCAATGCCTGGTGCCGACATACCGGTGCAACTAAAAACAATTAAATGAGTGATGGCTGATTTGTCGAAATCTTCCAGATTCTCCATTGCTTCAAGCACTGCTTTTTCGCAAAGTTCAACAGCAAACTCATCAAACAAACCCATTCTGCCAGCTACACTCATCGGGGTTCGCGCTTCATCGTGGTAAAATATCTCGCTTTCCCCTTCAAAATCACTCGAAAAATCTTTTAAAACTGTGTATCTGAAATCTATTCCACTGCTATTGTAAACTTTTCTCAACAATAATTTGCTCAACCTATTATCTCCGCTAATAGCAGCCAACTTATTGTATTGCTCGTTTTGAGCTATTTTATTGGGTGGTACAGCGGTTCCTATGGATTGTATCTTGACTTTATTATTCAAAGCTTATCTCTTGAAGAGTTACGTAATTTGGTTATTTAAAATTCTGTTTTGTTAACTTTTTTGCATAATCATACAATCCGTATTCCCAAAAATGCTTTACAATATCCAAAATATAATCTAATTTATCGTAATTTGTTTTTATTTACTTTTATTCAAATTTGAAGCAGGAATTCAATTTTTTAATTAGATATTTATAAAAATAATTCCAGCCCTGAGTTTATTTACGGTATCATTTTCAATCTTTAATTAAGCATTATGAGTTTCAAAAGCATCGTTCTCATTATATTATCCATCTTTTCGACAGCCGTTTTTATGACCAATAATGAGCCAGTTGATATTAAATTGTTATTTGGAGATGTAACAATAGCAAAAAATCTCTTGCTGGTTTTGTTTCTATTTATTGGTATGGTTATCGGTTTTATTATTGCCAGACTCGTTTACCAAAAGAAAAAAACGGAGGTAATTAACAACCCAAACCTTAGGCCTTTATCACCAGAAGACCAGGGTTATATTTCGTAAAAAACCTTTCCGAATTTTTCGAGTGCAGGAAGTTTTACTTGTTTGTCAAAAATACCATAAACTGCGGACCCACTTCCACTCATAGCTGAATATATTGCTCCAGCAGCATAAAACTCATCTTTTATAGTTTTTATCTGTTGGTGCTTTTTGAAAATCGTTTTTTCAAAATCATTTTCAATAAAGCCTTTCCATTTTTCTGGCTCAAAATTAATTTTTCGTAATACTCCAGCGTTTTTGTTGGATGGAATAATACCTGAATATGCCTTTGCTGTGCTTATATGAATTTCAGGATAAACAATTACTACATTAAATTTCCAATGAAAATATATTTGTTCAAAAACATCTCCTTTTTCATAAGCAAACACGGGCTTATTTTCGATAAAAAAAGCACAATCGCTCCCAAGCAACCTTGCATAATGTTGTAATTTACCATTATCGATGCTTAAATTAAATAAATTATTTAATGCAATTAATGTGTATGCAGCGTCGGAAGAGCCACCACCTAAACCTGCACCTACAGGTATATTTTTATGTAAATGAATATGAACTTCAGGAATATCAAAATCGTTTTTAATTAAATGATAGGCTTTAACACACAAATTAGTTGAAGTTGAGCCTGGTATTTCAATTCCTGAGGATGTAAAACTTAAAGCAGAAGAAGGGACAATTTCAAGGGCATCAAACACTCGAACCGGATACATAATTGTTTCAATTTCATGAAAACCATCAGAACGTTTGGCGGTTACTGCCAATCCAATGTTTATTTTAGCATTTGGAAATACAACCATTTATCAACATAAGTAGGAAACCAAAACTACATTTATTTTATTTGTAAGAAAGTTAAGACAATTAATTATGCAAAATTATCTGGATCTGATGAAAAAAGTGCTCGAAACAGGCACAGATAAAGAAGATCGAACAGGCACTGGCACAAAAAGTATTTTTGGGTATCAAATGCGATTTGATCTGGAAGCTGGATTTCCTTTGATAACGACTAAAAAGGTTCATCTCCGATCAATCATTCATGAGCTAATTTGGTTTTTGAAAGGTGATACGAATATTGGGTATTTAAAAGAAAATAAAGTTGGAATTTGGGATGAATGGGCAGATGCGGATGGCAACCTAGGTCCAGTTTATGGTGAACAGTGGAGATCGTGGCCAACTGCTGATGGAAGACATATTGATCAGATTTCGCAAGTCATACATCAACTAAAATCAAATCCAGATTCAAGAAGAATTATTGTGAGTGCCTGGAATGTTGGCGAAATAGAAAAAATGGCTCTTCCACCTTGTCATTGTTTTTTCCAATTTTATGTGGCAAATGGTAAACTTAGCTGCCAATTATATCAACGGAGTGCAGATATTTTTTTAGGTGTTCCTTTTAATATTGCTTCGTATGCATTGCTAACCATGATGGTAGCGCAAGTTTGCCAATTAAAAGTCGGTGAATTTATACATACGTTGGGCGATGCTCATTTATATTCCAATCATTTGGAGCAGGCAGCATTACAATTAACCAGGAAACCTTTTGGTTTACCACAATTAAAAATAAATCCAGAAGTTAATGATATTTTCAATTTTAAATTTGAGGATTTTGAATTATTGAATTATGAATCACATCCTCATATAAAAGCGGCTGTTGCAATTTAACTGTTAATTAGAAAATATTCCCAAAAAGAAGATAATGCAAAAAGACCAAATAATTTCCATTGTTGTTGCAACAGGTGAAAATAATGAAATTGGAAAAAACAATGAATTATTATGGCATTTACCAGCTGATTTAAAACATTTCAAAAATACAACAACAGGTGGAACCGTGATAATGGGGCGCAAAACCTATGAATCTATCGGCAAAGCATTACCAAATAGAAGAAATATTGTAATTACATCACAACCAGATTTAGAAGGTGAAAGTATAGAAACTGCTTTAAACATCCAGATTGCTTTGGATAAATGTAAAACTGAAAAGGAAATATTTATCATCGGAGGGGGCTCTATTTACAGACAAGTTTTAGCACAAACTGATAAAATTTATTTAACTATAGTTCATCAAAAATTTGACGCAGATGTATTTTTCCCATTTATCAATACTAATGAATGGATTGAAAATAGCAGAAATTTTAATCAAGCGGATGAGAAAAATAAATATGATTTTAGTTTTGTAGAGCTTGTTCGAAAATAAATTGAAAAACTATTATACCAATTGTATTAAAGCAATTGAAGAAAATAAATTATATCAATATTTATTTTTATTGGTGATAATTGTTGTAATGATGAATTTTTATCATTCATCATATTGGTTGCGATTAGGTTCTGGTGATTTTGATTTAACTTATTTTACGTTAGAAGTTGCCAAAAAATCCTTTCATAATTACAATCAAATACCCTTATGGAATCCCTGGAGCATTGGTGGAATTAATTTTTTAGCAAATCCACAAACAATGCATTATGGTTTTTTATATTTTCCAATATATTTTCTAAAAACGCCAATCGCAGTTAAAATAATTATCATCCTTTATTTCTATTTAGGAATTTGTGGAATGTACTCCTTGCTACGGATAAAAAATATTAGCATTTGGGTTAGTCTTTGGGGAGCCACCATTTTTAGTTGCACCAGTTATTTTACTTGGCATGTTTTGGCAGCAGGCCACATGAATACTTTATCTATCCTTCTTACTCCTTGGCTTTTATACACTTATGAAAATTATATTAAGTCAAAAAAATTAGCATTCATTAATTTCTTGATACCCATTTTAATCTATTATAATCTGATTGTTTCAGGAGCCTCTTATGCGTTAATATATACTCCAATTTTCATTTTTCTTTATGTACTTTTCATTTGTCTTCAAGAAAAAAGAAATTACAAAGTCTTAACGTACATAGCTTTCACCATATTATTTGGTTATGGGCTTTCGTTTTGGAAACTATTGCCGAGTTTACATTACATCTCTGATGTTCCAAGAGAATATCACGATACTACACGAATAGGATTATTCCAGCTTTTACAAGTATTTACAGATCATGCTCCTAATAAATTAAATGATTCATTTACTTATCATGGATGGTGGGAATATGGAGCATACTTTGAAATAATAGGTTTATTGTTACTATTTTATTTTAGAAAATCAATACAACTTTCTTATTATACCATAGGTTTTGCTTCTCTTATCCTCTGGTTTTCTATGGGAAACATACCTAACCATGTAAATCCCTGGAATTTGCTAAATAGCTATGTTCCTATTTTTAATAATTTGAGAGCACCTACGCGGGCTATTATATATGTTATTTTATTATTTTGTATTTGGTTACCCGAAGTTATTGATAAGAATAGAAAGCAACATCCAATTTTGAAGTTAATTATGATTTCATGGTTGATTTCTTTGTGGGCTACAAATTTTGCAATTACAACAGTGTTTTCTGAATCTGAAAAAATTAAATATATTACGAATAATAATGAATATACTTTACTAAAGTATACAGATTCTGTTATTCATAATTCCCCGGGAATTATGTACAATCATATTCAGCAAAATATCAGTATTTTAAATGGATATGAACCTTTGCCGTCAAAAAACTTTGGGTTTACTAAATTTAACCATGATAAGAAATACCAATTAATAGAAGATTCCACTGCTAGAATTGTATCATTCTCACCCAATGAAATTGAAATTTTAGTTGATTCGAATACAAAATCATTACTAATTAATCAAAACTATGATCAAGGTTGGAAAATTGTAGAAGGAAAAGGAGATTTAATTAATGATTACGGTTTAATTAAAATTATAAACCCTTCTTCAAACATTAAATTAAAATTTGAACCAGCATACTACCAAATAGGTTTACGATTAAGTATCGTTTTTGCAGTTATAATTTTTTCAATAATAATTTTGATTGAGATGAAAAAGAATATACTTCCAATTCATTAAATTAACTATACTTTAAATATCGTAAGTTAATGTTAAAATCAAAAATCATATTTACTTCTTGTAATATACTTTAATTTGATATGGTTTTTCTTTTTCGCCAGTTGTAAATGTTTTAATTAGTTCGACATCTTTTAGATTTTTTATGGTATCTTCTGGGGTATCATCTTCTATTACAGAGAAAAATTGATCCCAAACTATAATACTATTCTGAATAATTGAGTCGTTGTTTCTTAAATATCCACCGGATGCTAAATTTTTATCAAAAGGATCAATACCCATAGGAATTGCAAGATACTGATGTGAATAGTAAATATGTGAGGCATCAATTCCAGAATTTTTATACCAAAACGCTACATCGTTCAATAAAATTTGGTCATTAGATAGAGAGAAATTTTTACTAAATTTAAATGATGCTTTGGTGCCTAAAAAAGGAAATATAGCTACAACTATTAATAATAAAGAATATACGATTTTCTGAATTTGTGTTTTTTTCACAAAAATTTCATAAACCAAAAAATTAAATCCGATTAAAATAATTACAGACCCTAAAGGATAAATAGCTAATAAAACTCTTGAAAGCCCAAACGAGTGGAACCATCCTTGCCACCAAAAAATACTGTGAGAAATAAAATAGGCAGCATAAACTCCTAAAACAAGAAATATTTTTTCAAGATAATATGGTGTCTCTGCTAACTTTATAATTTGAAAAATAGTAAATATGAAGTAAATTAATCCAATACAAAATAGAACAAAAAGAGGAAAGCCAATTTGAAAACTTAATTGGTAAACAAAATGAAATAAACCTCCAGATCCATAATTATCTGATCCTTTTGCATAAGCATTTTCATGAAAAGTGAAGAAAAAATCATTTTTAGCTATTAACCCTACAATTCCATAAAATATGTTGCCAACACTTAAAAAAAGAATTCCTTTCCATTGCTTAGAAAAAATAAAATAGAAGGCATAAATAATCATAACTATTTGACCTTCTGTTCTTACAAAAGGTAAGAATGAAATAAAAATTGCTGCGATAAAAGGTTTTTTAACTAAACAGAAATATAAACCTATTGTCAAAAATAAAGCAAAGAGAGGTTCAGTCAAACCTGAATACTGAACAAGAAAAAATACAGGTGCTGAAAATAAAATTATGGGGATTAAAATAGCATTTCTTATTTCTAATTTTTTTGCTGACAAATAAATAAACCATGCTGAAGAAATACAAATAATGGTATTCATAATCTTCATTCCATTAAAGCCAACAGAAGCAAAAGGGACAGAAATAAGTGTGAAGAGTGGCTTTGCCCAATGATCGAGCAATATTGACGGATATTTTAATGCATATTTTGCATGCAAATAATGATAGGTACTATCTCCAGAATCAAATGTACCAGAAGTTAATAAACCAATTAGAATAAATATTCCACAAAGAAAAATTAATAATAAACCAACAAATTTGTCTGAATTAAATTTTATCATTTGTAAACTCTTTTATAAAAAATATTATATTTAATTATACAATAAATAGCTCGAAAAGCATCTTTTAATCCGATTTTTTTTCCTTCATCGTATGTTCTTCCATAATAAGAAATTCCTACTTCATATATTCTAATTTTTGGCACCTTTGATATTTTTGCTGTAACTTCAGGTTCAAATCCAAATCTCTTTTCGTGTAGATATATTTTTTGAATTAAATCTGTCTTAAACATTTTATAACAGGTTTCCATATCTGTCAGATTCAGATTGGTTAGTGCATTTGAACAAAGTGTCAAGATTTTATTTCCAATAGAATGCCAAAAAAACAAAATACGATGAGGGTTGCCGCCCATAAAACGCGAACCATAAACAACATCCGCAAACCCCGACAAAATTGGTTGCAACAATATATTATATTCATTCGGATCGTACTCTAAATCTGCATCTTGAATAATTAAATATTGCCCGGTTGCTTTTTCTATTCCAGTATGTAAAGCAGCTCCTTTACCTTTATTAATTTGATGAGTATAAAGTTGAATAGGGATATGTATATGAGAATCCATATATCTTTTTACTGCACCAGAGGTATCATCGGTTGAGCAATCGTTAACAATAATAATTTCTTTACTAATGTTATTTACAAGTTGAACAGAAACAATCTTATCCAAAATTAAATGGATGGTGTTTTCTTCATTATAAGCTGGTATAATGATAGACAAGGATGATATTTTAATCATTAAAATTTATATAAACTATTATGAAGATTAAATTTTTTTACTATTTTAAATTTAAATCTTAATTTTGTGATTTTATATTACTATCATTAATAATATAGAGCGGTCTATTTTTTACATTATGACTTATTCTACTAATATATTCACCAATAATTCCTATTGATATTAATTGAATACCTCCAATAAACATAATACTTAATATTAAGGATGTCCACCCTGGGATATAATCTTTGGAAACAAGCCTTGCATAAAGGGCATAAATCATAACAAAGAAAGAAATTCCAGAAACGATAAAACCAGCAACAGTTGCAAATTTTAAAGGAAAATTAGAAAAACCTGTAATACCATCTATTGCGAAGCGAAGCATTTTGCGATAAGTATATCCTGTTTCTCCACTCTGACGAGCATCTCTTTCATATTCTACATAAGTTTGCCTAAAGCCAATCCATGATATTTGCCCTCTCAAAAATTTATTTTGTTCAGGCATTTTTTTTAATATATCAACTACTTTTTTATCCATAATTCTAAAATCACCAGTATCAACTGGAATAGTAATAGAGGTAATAGACGCAAGAATTCGATAAAATTGTTTAGCGGTAAAACGTTTTAGCCAACTTTCTCCTTTTCTGGCTTTTCTGCGCGCATATACAACTTCAAATCCCTCTTTCATTTTTCTGTATAAATCGGCAATCAATTCAGGAGGATCCTGCAAATCTGCATCAATAATTACAATTGCTTCACCAATTGCTAAATCCAAACCAGCAGTAACGGCTATTTGATGGCCAAAATTTCTACTAAAATCTATGTATTTAATAGATGAATCTGTAGAAGACATTGCTTTAATTAATTCTAAAGAGCGATCACTACTACCATCGTTAATAAAAATAAACTCGAAACTAACATTCATTCCCGAAACAACTTTTTTCAGTCGCTCAGTTAAGTTATAGATATTTCCTTCTTCGTTGAAAATTGGGATAATGACAGATAATTGCATTTAATTTAATTAAAAATATATTGTACTTAAAAATACACTAAATTGCTCTAAAACCATCTACTGCACTTATTTTTTTCCTATATCATATGTGAGATCATAATATGATATTCAAACTTAATATATACTTGTTTTTGGAATTATAGCAATCTTTGCAGATACTTCAGGTTCAAAACCAAATCGTTTCTCTTTAAGAATCAAAGTTCTAATAACTCCAATTCTAAATAATTTATAACATGTTTCCATATCAGTAAAATTTAAGTTTATAAATAAATTAGACAAAAATGTCAGAAATTTATTGCCTTTTGTAAGCCAAAAGAAAAGTATACGGTGAGGATTACCTCCCATAAATCTAGAACCGTAAACTACATCTGCAAAACCATCGCAAACTGGCTTTATAAAAATATTACACTCTTGAGAATTATATTCCAAATCTGCATTATAAATAATTAGAAAATCACCAGTTGCCTTTAAGATTCCAGTGTGAAGAGCAGCACCTTTTCCTTTATTTACTGTTTGTGAATAATATTGAATGGTAAAATAAGGGTTTTGCAAGATATAATCGTTCACAGATTGGTCCGTATTATCACTTGAACAGTCTTTAACAATAATTATTTTTAAACCTATATCATTAATTTGTTTAACCTCTTTTATTATATTCAGAATAAAATGGATTGTTTTTTCTTCATTATATGCAGGTATTACAATGGATAATGTAAAATTTTTACTCATGTTTGCTGTTTAAAATCTTTTTGCACATAAAAAACGCAATATTGCAATTTTTTAAATATTAGAAAAGTTAAACTGAAATGAAATTTAACAATAAAATTATTTTTGGAGCATACATTTATTTAATTATTTGGTTTTCGGGCTGTGATGGAAGTGAAAAAACACAATTTGCCTTATTTTTTAAATCTGATATTGATAATCTTATTGGTTGGATTGATCATCCAAGCTTTATGCGAACAGATGACGCATACTCAAGCATGTATGTTTGCAGACTTAACGGAGATTTGAAAAAAACTTATCCATTTAATTTACCCAATAATCAAGTTAAATGTGGATCAAGCAACATTGTAGAAATTAAAGTTGCAGGAATGATATATTTTCAAGATCAAGATGGTAATTGCTCCTTAGTTGCAGAAATTAAAGAAGGTGAAAAAGTAATTAAAGTCTATGAAAAGCAATTTACTAAAGATGAAATAAAAACTAAAAATTGGACAAATGTTGAGCTAATAATACCAATAAAACAAGACGAATATAACAAAGATGAATTTAAATTATCAACTTATTTTAGACAAAATGGAAGTTCTGAAATCTACATTGATGATTTTATAGTTCATTATCGAGATTAATATTCATCAATGCCTCTCTTTGCATTATTATAATTAGGTGACTTTAAATCATAAGGATTAAAATATTTTTTATTGCTTAAAAATACAGCATTATAGGTTGCTTTAGTTGTACTATCCCAATGAATGTAAGAAGCTTTATATTGAAAAGTCTGAAATATATTTAAATAAATAAAAAATGGAAGTAAAAATAATAAAATTATTTTTTTCGAAACAGAGTAACTCCAATTTTGAATTAAAGCAGCAAATGGAATAGCAAGAATTGGAAGATATTCAACCATATTTCTAGCCCCAAAACATCCACCATACCACCAGCACCACCAACTAAATGTTATATAAATAATTAAAAAAATAATTATTGGAATTGAAAAAACAAAATCCTTGAAATTTGATTTTAAATAAATAAACCCTAATATACATAAGCCAGCTAAAGGGGTATAAAGTAACCAACCTTTTCGGTAACTAAAAAGTCCCTCTAAAATAAATGGGCTATTAAAAAAGAATTTTTCATTTTGATATGAATAAAAAATAAAATCGCCAGTTATTAATTTCCAATACAAAAATTGAGGAATTAAAACTAAAAAAGTTGCAAAAATTATTATAAATAAATGCAAATAGTTTTTTAGAAAAAAAAATATCTTTTTACTTAACTCTTCAAATGATGTTACTTGGTACAAAACGAAAAAAAGTATTATCAACCCATTAATTGGCCGAATTAATACAATTGCACCGAAAACCAATCCAATTACAATAGATTTAAAGATTTTCAAGTCAGAATGCCATTTTAAAGTCAAATAAATAAAAAAAGCAAATAGAAAAAAACTATAGACGTGTGACATTAATCCTTCATGAATAGTATAAAAAAAAACATTAGTTCCAAAAGAAATACAAAGTATAACAATAGAGGTTATCAATTGCGTTGTGTAATTCAATAATACTTTTGAAATAAAATAAATTCCAGCTAAAAAGTAGAATATAGATCCCAAAAAAATAGCTATACCATAGGGTTTAGTAAAACCATTTGCTTCAAAACCAAAAACTTTGGCAGCAAAATGTCCAATAAAAAAAAAAGGAGATGCAAATAGTGCAACTCCATAAGTCATTTTATTAATATAATTCCCATTGCTTAAAACATCAGAAACTAACCTATTCTTTAGGTCCGGATTTCCATCTGTAAATTTTAATGTAACATCGTTGTATATGAATATTGAAGGCAGATATGCATAATATATTTTAGCATCCCATATAATAAATTCATTATCATTATACTTTTGAACTTTAAAAAAAATAAATAAATAAACACTAAAAATTATCAAAAAAGCAATTTTTGTTAGTGATAAAAATCTAAATGAAAAAATTTCAATTGTTTTTATAGATTTAAAAAGTAAATTATCTAAATATAATTTTATTTTCATTTTAAAGTTTTATTCATTTCAAATTTAATTAAAATATTTTGGTTAATAGTATTCGGTAAAAATTTTAATTATAAAAATATAGTAAAAGTGAAAATAAATTCAGTAAATATAGGTTTTAATACAATAAAATAAACTGAGATTAAAATATATTTAAATTATTTTAAAATTACAACACCTTTAATCATTAATAAAAAATGAATTAAATAATAATTTACCTATAGTTTACCATTTTCTTTCAAAAGCTTTAATACGCATATTATCAATAATGAAATTCTTATCGCCTTGAAGGTAAACGAAAACCCTCATTTCATCCTGTACTGAATAAGGATATGGTGTAAGATACTCTACTTCCAAATGATTCCATTGATTTAATTTATAAGATTGTTCACTAAAATTCCAACCTTTCCACTTCAAATTGTAACGATCACTATGATTAAAATAAATAACCAAAGAGGCTGGATTATCTTTAAAGTCTACTATTGGGAAATAGTCCAAAGAGACTTTAATAAACGCATGTTCTTTTGAAGTAATATCTTTAAATTGCATTTTTAGAGTTGGTGAGAAAACCCTATCTTTTGTAAGTCTACAACCAAAAGGTGCACTTAAATAATTTACAGAATCTAAAAATTCTCTTTCAACTGGAATGGTATTTAGTGAATCGAAATCAAAAAAACCAATAGTTCTTTCAAGATAGTCATTTGGATTTTTAATAGAATTATCATTATCAGTAAATTCCCTTTGAATTTCCTTCAGTTTTTTATCTTCATCAGTTACATTGGTTTTTAAAAATATTTTCCAATAATAAGCTTTCGTCATGGTGTATCCATCTATCATCCAATTGTCAAATTGCCAAGTTTGAAATAAATTTAAAAATAAGAAAAAACCAGCCAAAATAAATCCGGCAAATTTTATGTATATTCTTCTGGTGAGTAAATCAGAAAGAAAAAAGCCAAAAGGAATTGCCATAACTGCGTATGACTCTACAAAATACCGCATTCCGAAACTACCGCCCTGCCACCAAGCTGCCCAACTTGCGATCAAATAAAAATTAGCTAGAAAAAAAATGCAGATGGCAGGAAAAATTGGTTTCGCATTTTTGTATGTATAATAAATACCTATAATTGGAAGGATAATCATTGGAGTATAAAGAAACCAACTTTTTTTGTAATGAAATAATACATTATAAATATACTGACCATCCCAATCAAACCCTTCAGTATTTTGATATGTACTAAAAATAAAACCACCGGTAATGATTTTCCAGAAAACCATTTGAAATATTGGAATAATCATAAATGCAAGAAATGCAACTAATAAATGATTTAGGTTCTTCTTTATTAGATCCCTTTTAACTAATAATGATTCCTTATTCCAAACATTCCACAGCACCGGAATCAAAGCAATAAAAATCTCGCTAGGCCTCGCTATAATTGCAAAACCTATTAAAAGACCTAAAATAGCAGCTTTCCACAATACTGGCTTTTCATGCCATTGAATTGTTAGTAATAAAATTAATGCATTTATAGCAAATAACATTGCATGTGGCATTGCTTCATCACTTGATGCTTCATGAAAATAATTAGTTCCCAAAAGCAAAAATATTAAAACAAGAGAAGTGATATTATCTGTAAAAAATTTAAGTAATACTTTTCTAATAAAAAATATTCCAGCCACAATATAAATCATTAAACCATTACCTATTGTGAATTGATATGGATAAGAAAACCCATCAGCTGGATAAGTACCACTTAAGCTTGCCCATATATGAGCAATAAAAAAAAATGGTGCAAATAGAATTGCAAAACCGATTGAATACATTGAAATCCAATTACCATTTGGCAATTGGTAAGCTTGGTAAAATGTTCCAGAAGGATTATAAGTTTTAAATATATGAGCTACAACTTCTTGGTTTACCATTCCGGGATCATTATATATAAATGTAAATGGCAAATAAATATAATAAGCCAATACATCCCAACCTAGTATTTTATCCCAATTATTGTATTGGTAGGTTCTTATATAATAATGTAAAACAATAAATAAAATGGATAGCAAAATTGCTAAGTTTTTAGAATTGTATATTTTATTGTTATTCATATTTTTTATTTTAATAGTTAAATAAATTCACAATGTATTTAAATAATTTACTCTTATCAAATCATTAAATACTTATAATAGAATACCTCTTTTAACTTAATATTAACCAAAAGTAAACATACTGATTCTATAAGGTTGGGTTCTTTTTGAAAATGTAAAATTCAGATTTGCTAAAAATAGTTATATGACTTTTTGATAATTCATACACTTTTAATTCCAAATCTTCTCTACTTAATGGATAAGGATGCTCATTCTTCTGTAACACAATATAGTCAGATTCAGTTCCATCTGGAAATTGATAAATATATTGTCTGAAAGCCAAGTGAGAAACTAAAAAACTGGAAGCTGAAACAGAAGCGCTATCTGGAATTAATTTCATTCCCTCATAAATAGCTTTGGTATTAAAATCAGAATAATAGTGATTTGGAGAATAAAATTGAAGCCTTTCTCCATGATACCAATTGGAATTTCTCTTCCCAATAGTAACCATTGTAGCTACAATGGTTAATAAAGTAACAGCTATACCCGTCGTAAGTTGATGTTTCTTAAGTTGGACTAAATAAGAAAAAGCAGCAATACATAAAATAGGGACAAATTCAATAGAGTAATGATCATTAATACCCCATTTCGTAAAATCATCATTAAATAATTTCTGCCCATAAATAGGAATAAGCATAATTAGAAATTTAGGCCTAAGAAAAATAAATATACCGCCACTTAATAGCACCATAAAATGCAATTCTGGTTTTGCACCAAATGCCTCAGGTATAACATGATGGGTTTCAAAAAATAGTTTAAAAATATATCCAGGTTTTGAAAAAAATGTTTCTAAAACTTTAAGTGAGTTCTCTCCTAATGCTTTGTATTTAAAATGCAAATAAGTCTGATCATTGTTTCCTAATTCAGGAATTATAAATTTGACTATAACAAAGAAATACAATAAAGATAAAAAAGAAATCAAGAAAGCATAATTTCTTCTTTTATCAAATCCAGGATAACTTAAAGCGATTCCAATCATAATAAATATTAACCATAAGGCCATATTCTCTTTTCCAATGCACATCAATATTGAAAATAGAATTATCATTTTGTAATTTTTAATTTCAAAAGAATAAAAAAGCCATGGAACAAACATTGCTGCAACCACATTATCGTGATAATCGAAGGAAAGTGCAGAATAAATACCAAAAATTGAAAGGAAATGAATTACAGAAATTAATGGAATCCAACTGTTTTTGGGATACTTTAAATTAAAAAGTAAAAATATTCCATAAGCTCCAAACAATATGCTAAGAATTTGAAAAATTAACATGGTGTAACTTCCGGTAATATAGTAAAAAGGGGAAATTAAAATTGGGTATATTGTAAAGTGATCTGCTAAAATATTAGTGAATTGAGGTGTTAAAAGCATGCAATCATTCCACCGGAGATGTGCGTAATCAAAAATTGCATTATTATTTATTCCTAAATCCCAAGCAAAAGTTCGTAGATTATAATGATTAACTAATGATATACTACTAAATAATAGTAGAAAAAAAAATAAAATGAATATTACTAGTTTAAATTTCAACATACCGCTTTATAAATGTGTACATAATTTATTATTTAATATTAGTTTAAAATCCCATTAATTTAAACTATTTAACAAAGAAACAACGATTAATATAATATCTTTAAATTTTAAACAATTGTAGTCCAAATAATTTTACTTTTTTATACTGCCTAAAAATATGGATTCACCAAAACTACTTTTGATTTTTAATTTAAATGTAGTTCCATAATCCAATATTAGTTTAGATTTTATATTACTATCAGAAAATGAAACATAAAGTCCGCTTAAATTTGTACGATTTGTATCTGAAATAGTGATATCAATATTATCTCTTAATTTTGAAATATATTTATAACAAAGTAATTGTGAGTTGTAACCATTAGATAAATATACATAACTTTTTAGTTCAGGATAAAATTCGGTTGTGTACTTAATATGTTTACCAGGTCTCTCTAATTCATCATTTAAGGTGAGATATTTATACGTTTTGACTATGTGAAATGAAGCTGATGCGATTATTATTACTAAAACAAAAGATTCTAAACTTAAAATTTTATAATTATTGAAACTCCATTTATAAATATTAGAAAAAGTAAGACCAAAAAGAAGACTCATAACTGGATAAATTGGTACATCATACCAACTTAATTTTGTACCAGCTGAGGAAATAACTATTAAAAAAGTGGAAATACAAAACCACGAAAATATAAAAAAATTATTGATTGATGAATCTCTTACTTTTTTATACCTAAATAAAATACTGCAAATAATCAATCCCGCAAACCATACAAAATATCTTTTCTCAAAAAACTTCACAATAAAATAATAAAATGGATGATTATGCTCTTCAATTGTCGAGTTAAATCTTCCTCCTAACTCATTTAAAAAAACGGCCTCTAAATACCCTTTGCTTGAAGATTCTCTAATAAAATAATATCCCCCAACAATACTAAAAAATACTAAAATAGAAACGTATAAATAAGGGGTAAATAGTAGAACCCTTAACTTCTTTGTGTAGATTGTATATAGAAGAAAACCAGGTATCATAAATAATCCAGCAATTCCTTTAGTTAAAACAGCAAAGGTCAAAAATAAAAAAGAAAAAATAAGATGTTTGCTACTATTTTTATTTAGAAATTTATAATAATGTATAAAAGAAAGTATTGAAAATAATGATAGTAATATATCATAATCTGCGGTCATTGAAGAGTGATGACCATTAAATCCAATTGAAAAAAATAAACTAAGTACAGCCAATATTCCAGCAATTCGATCATTGAATTCTTTAACACAAAATTGGTAAACCAGATATAAAATAGTGAAAAAACAAGATATTGGTAATATTCGATAAACCCATTCTGAGTATCCAAACATTTTAATCAATAAAACCAAAATCCAGATAAATAAGGGTGGCTTTGTGTTCCATAAATCTGGCGAACCTTCATAATATGTTACAAAATAATTTTTATTTTGAGACATTTCAATTGCGTTAACAATTAATCTTGATTCATCCCAAATTAAAATAGGATGAAATATGCTTATCGAGATTAAAACTAATCCTATTCCAAAAAGAATACAAATCAGAACAGGTAAAATAAATTTCATCTCAAAACTCCATTTCCTTTACTTCTCCCTCAACCACCAATTTTCCTTCGGTAGCATTTCTAATTTCTTCAACGGAAACTCCAGGCGCTCTTTCTAACAACTTAAATCCGCCTGCTGGCAAAATTTCTAATACAGCAAGCTCAGTTACAATTTTTTTAACACAGTTTACTCCTGTTAATGGAAGTGAACATTTACTTAATAATTTAGATTCACCTGCTTTATTTACATGTTGCATGGCAACAATTATATTTTGTGCACTAGCTACCAAATCCATTGCTCCACCCATTCCTTTTACCATTTTTCCTGGAATTTTCCAATTAGCAATGTCTCCGTTTTCTGAAACTTCCATGGCTCCAAGTATAGTTAAATCAACTTTTTGTGCTCTTATCATTCCAAAACTTAAAGCAGAATCGAAAATTGATGAGCCTGGTAAAATCGTAATGGTTTGTTTTCCTGCGTTGATTAGATCAGCATCTTCTTCACCATCAAATGGAAATGGACCCATGCCTAATAAACCATTTTCTGATTGTAAGACCACGTTAATACCTGTCGGAATATAATTGGCTACCAGGGTCGGTATTCCAATTCCAAGGTTTACATACATTCCATCTTTTACTTCCTGAGCTATTCTTTTCGCTATTCCTATTTTATCAAGCATATTAATTTTGTGTTCTTACTGTTCGTTGTTCAATTCGCTTTTCATAATTTTTACCTTCAAAAATTCGATGAACATAAATACCTGGAGTATGTATCTGATCTGGATCCAACTCTCCTACTTCTACTAATTCTTCAACTTCAGCAATTGTAATTTTACCAGCCATTGCCATTACCGGATTAAAATTTCTGGCAGTTGAACGATAAATTAAATTACCTAACTTATCTCCTTTCCAAGCTTTAACAATAGCAAAATCAGCATCGAAAGCCATTTCCATCAAATAATCTTTTCCGTTAAAGTTTCTTATTTCTTTTCCTTCTGCTATTTCGGTTCCAACGCCGGCTGGCGTAAAAATCGCTGGCATTCCATATCCGGCAGCCATACAACGCGTAGCTAAAGTACCCTGAGGGATTAAATCTACTTCCAATTCTCCACTCAAAAGTTGTCTCTCGAACTCAGCATTTTCTCCAACATAAGAGGAAATCATTTTTTTTACCTGCCTCGTTTTCAATAATAGTCCAATTCCGAAATCATCAACACCTGCATTATTTGAAATACAGGTTAAGTCTTTTGTCCCCTTTTCTACCAATGCAGCAATACAGTTTTCGGGAATTCCGCACAAGCCAAAACCTCCTAACATTACTGTAGCGCCGTTTTCCATGTCGGCAATTGCAGTTTTTGCATCCTTTACTACTTTGTTCATTCATTTAATTTTGGGTAAAAATAACTTTTTGACTTTAGCATTAGCTTCTTTTTTACAAATGTTTAAACAATTATAATAAGATAATACATAAACTTACTTTTGTTGTATGATGAAATATATTTTTGTTTTGATAAGTATTTTTGTAGGCTCATCAACTTTTGCACAAGATGGAACATTAAAAGCTATCTCAGCGAAAGGTTCTATATTAAAAGTTGTTGAATTGGTAGTAAAACGAAATACTTTATATACCAGCCTTGATCCTGATTTTTTACATACTTCCTTAGTCTTACAACTAGCGCAGGTAAATCAGAATATGGAAGGGTCGTATTTATTTTTTGGGGAAAGCGATAAAAGATATTTTAAAACAGGAGAACATTCGCCAAATGATGAATCATTTATTTCATCTGAACTTGTGATAGCAAGAAAGCCTTCAACAACATTTAGTTTTTTTAGTGGAAACCTAGAAGGAAAAGTAGTTTTCAAGCTGATATATGCTAAACCATTAAAAAATTCAGGAAAACCTGCTAAAAAAAAAACCTTAATCGATTGTGATTTTCCAACAGTAATTGATCAAGATATTTGGCGTGCTGGACTTCCAGTTCCTACCATTACTCCATTTTCACATATTGTAAATCATGTAATTCTACATCATTCTGCGGGTTCAAATACCGATACTGATTATTTAAATATTGTCAGAAACATTTATTTATTTCATACACAGGTAAATAATTATGATGATATGGGTTATAATTATTTAGTAGCGCCAAATGGAGATATTTATGCCGGCAGAGATGGTTTTGGTTTAGAAGATGATAACACAAAAGGAGCGCATTTTTGTAATAAAAACAACAATACCATGGGAATTTGTCTTTTAGGAAATTACCAAACAGCTATTCCTACCGATACAGCGCTGCAATCAATCTCTCAATTAATTGCATGGAAGTTGAAAAAAGAAAATATAAATCCGTTGGATTCTGTTTTACATCCCGAAAATTTACCTGGTCAATTTTTGTTAGGCACTATTGCTGGTCATAGAAATGGTTGTGCCACTGAATGTCCGGGTGATAATTATTTTAATAAAATCGATAGTTTGAAAAACGTAGTAGCTTCTAAATTAACCACATGCAACTTAACTGCATTACCTCCTTTCACACATTTACACAATGCTGTAAGCGTTTATCCAAATCCAACGTCCAATAGTATTATTATAAATTCAGTACAAACTATTATTCAATACCAAATCATTAATCTATTTGGAAATACACTATATACTAATTTTCCAAACACAAACAATACAACATTTAATTTTCAAACCATAGCTGCTGTACCAGGATTATATTTTATCAGAATAAATACAATTTCAGGATGGAGATCTTATAAATTATTCTTAACTCCATAAAAAAACGGAGAACTAGTTTTCTGATTACCAGTCTATTATTAATTAAAAAAAGTAAAACGGTGAATGAGTATTTTTAGTACACAACCGATAAAGCTATTTCAAAATTGAAGAAAATAATTGGTAAAATCATAAAATAAACTCCTTTAGAAACTGCATTTAATTGAATTTCAAAGGTATTATCTCCTGCCCAAAACCTTTAGCCGAAATAATTTTTAATTCTCTTTATAACTAGTTAATCATTTTTATTCCAATCAAAATTTGTAAGCCAATTGTAGTTTCGCCAATACTTCAAAGCTCATAGAAATTGATTTTCTGTAACCATTAGAATCATTTATTAATGACTCCCAATTAACCTTGTTACATTGATTAAACGCATTATATAAAATTTCAGGAGAAATAACAATATGCTTAATAGGCTTTATTCTAAATCCTAAGCCAAAAAATGTATTTACACCATTTGTTGTAAATCTATGTCGGTTATGTGAATTTACAAAACCAACATAAGATTCTGATTTGCTTTCAGAAAACCTGTAAGAAAACATCGACAAAAGTGTATATCCAATTTTTTGATTTGAAAATATTATACTGACCTCCCAATCCAATTTGATAATTTATTTCGTTTATATTATCAAAAAAAGGAGGATTTTCGTCTAAGATATTATCTTCTCTGAGGTTTTCATACTTCGCATTAAATCTAATCCCTATTCTGTTTTTCGTATATCTCAAGAATATTCCGTCAAAAAAATTAACTGGAGATAGACCGGGTATACTAAAATCATACTTTGAGAATTCATTTACTGTTAATGATGTAAATCCAATTTCAAAGGATTTTTATTCTCGGTCTGAGCATAAATATTCGTAAAAGATGCGATTACTAATATTGCTAAAACAAAATATTTCATAAATTGCAGATTTAATTAAAGTTTTCTGCTTTCTGTATAAAAAATAAATTTAGTCTGTAAAAATGATTATTTCAAATAAACATAGGTAATTCCATCTCCTCCCCTGTCTGCATGTTCATCTTCCATTTTTATCACAGATTTTAAAGGTGATAAATAACTACGAATTAGTTTACGTAAAATTCCATCCCCTTTTCCATGCAAAATTCTTAAGTTAGAGAAACCCATCATAGTCGCATTATCTATATATTTTTCTAAGATAGCAATGGCATCTTTCCCTCTTTTTCCACGTAAATCTAGTTGCGGGCTAAATTGTATATTTTGCTCAATTGCTGTATTCTGATACCCTGATGCTATTTTCATCTCTGTAGGAATTTCATCTTTCTCTGCTTTTGCCAATCTATTCTTTTTAATTACGGAACGTAATTCGCCAATTGCAATTACAACTTTATCTTTATTTATTTCAAGCACTTTTCCTATTGCACCACTTTCCGAAACTTTCACAAACATCCCTACCTCTACATTAATTTCTATTTCCTTTTCAACTACTTGTAGTTTGGCTTCAGGTTCAAGTTTAGTTAATTCATCTTGTAATTCTTTTCTCTTTCTACTGGTTAATGCTTTATCAGCTCCTGAAGATTTTATTTCAGAGATTGTATTTTCAATTAATTTATTTGCATTTTGTAAAAGTATTTTTGCCTCCGATTTTGCTTCTTTTAATAAATCTTTTTTATTCTTCTCCAAAAAATCTTTCATTTTTTGATTTTCATCCAACAAAAAATTTAATTTTCTTTCTCTTTTATCTGAAATTAATTTTTCATCTAATAATATTTTTTTCTCTTTTTCCAAGGTAACTAGCATTTCATCGGCTCGTTGCTGATTATTACCAGCTTTTCTTTTAGCTAATTGTATTAGATTTTGAGGCAAGCCAATTTTCTCAGCAATTTCAAATGCATAAGAGCTACCTGGCTTACCAATTTGAAGTGAATAAAGCGGTTGCATCGCATCTGCATCAAACAACATAGAAGCATTCATTATTCCATCTGTTGCGTTGGCAAATAATTTCAAATTGGAATAATGAGTAGTAATTACTCCCCTAACGTGTTTTGTATGAAGTACTTCCAATACAGCTTCTGCCATTGGCCCTCCAAACTGTGGATCTGTTCCAGTTCCAAACTCATCAATTAAAATCATTGTATTAGCATTGGCGAACTCTACAAATTTTTTCATTTTGGTAAGATGCGCACTATAGGTACTCAAATCACTTTCAATTGATTGATCATCTCCAATATCTATCATGATATTTTTAAAAATTCCTGCTTGCGAATCTGCTCTTACTGGGATCAATAACCCATGTTGAAGCATCATTTGTAGAAGGCCAACAGTTTTTAAGCAAACCGATTTCCCGCCAGCATTTGGTCCAGAAACTAATACAACTCGCTGATTTTCTGTAATATTAATTGCTAAAGGCACTATTTCTTTTCCATCTTTTCTATGACTTAAAAATAATAATGGATGGCGAGCTTCTTTAAAATCTAAACTTTGACCTGGAACCAAAATCGGTAAGGCAGCATTTAGTTGGATAGCCAAATACGCTTTAGCTCTTACCATATCTACTCGTGCTAATAAATTATGGTACGCTACAATTTCTGGAAAAAATGGCCTAATTGAATCCGTTAGTGTTATTAATATTTTTATAATTTCTCTTCTTCTAGCAAATTCAAGATCACGAAGCTTGTTGTTTAATTCAAAAACTTCGGCTGGTTCTACAAATAAAGTTTGCCCAGTTGATGATTCATCGTGTACATACCCTTTTAATTTTCTTTTATTTTCTGCTAATAATGGAATTACCAATCTACCATCGCGAACAGTTAAATTACTATCTGCTGTCCAACCTTCTTTTTGAGCATTTTTAAATATATGATCAATTCTTTTACGAATTTCTATGGCTGCTTTTGCTAAATCCGCATTCAAATTACTTAGTTCACGACTAGCATTTTCTTTTAACTTTCCTTTCTGGTCAAAAACAGTTTCGATGGTGCGAATCAATGTTTTATCAGTCTCAACACCACCCAAAAGTTGAATTAAATAAGGATATTTTTCTTCACGCTCCTTAAAATATAAAATACATTGCGAAACAGTAAGTAATCCAAAATATAAATTAGAAAATTCATCCTCTGGTAAATAACTACCGGGTATTTTTCCTGTAATGGTAGCTTGTTTCAGATCATTAAATTGGGTTGAAGGAAATGGTTTATCTTGCTCTAATAAAAATTTAAATTCATTTACTTGAAAAAGATAACGTTGAAGAATTTCAAAATTACTCTGAAACTGCATACCATCAACTAAATTTATTCCCATTGAACTTAAGCAATGAGATTTTAGCAATTCCTTTATTTCGTTGAAACCTAGTTTTTCGTAAATATTATCGGGATATAGCACTGTGTTACTTTTTCAATAAACCAACTTGCTCTTTATTTACTTCATCAATCATTTCGGTGTAAATTTTTTCCATTAATTCAGGATGCTCACTATAATATTTCATACTTTTCGATAAACCAATTGAATCTGTGTTATGCTTTTTAAGTAAATAACGATAATATTCTGGTAATGAATAACTAATACTATCAGGTAAAGATTGAGTGAAAACTGCTGATTCGGCCTCGTGAAGATCTTTCAATAATAATTTCATCTTTTCTTGTTCGAGTACATCTTCAGGCACAGTTTTGTTTTGGCAAGAGAAGAAAAAAAAGAATAAAAGTATGAATGCAGTTTGTAGCATCCTGCGTAAATTCGCCGACATAATTAGTATTTAAAAATCAAAAATATCATTTAATGAGCGTTGCAGAAAATATCAATAAAATTAATCAACAAATTAAAAGTTCTAAAACCAAATTGGTAGCAGTTTCTAAGACTAAAAGCAATGAACTTATTTTAGAAGCCTACCAAATCGGGCAACGAATATTTGGAGAAAACCATGTTCAAGAATTAGTTGAAAAGTATGAAACTTTGCCAAAAGATATTTATTGGCATCTTATCGGTCATTTGCAGACCAATAAAGTGAAATATATTGCTCCTTTTATTCATTTAATTGAATCTGTTGATTCATTAAAACTACTAACTGAAATTAATAAACAGGCACTAAAAAATAATCGAGTTATCGATTGTCTTTTACAAATTTACATAGCGGATGAGGATACAAAATTCGGTTTAGGGTACGATGAAGCAATTGAACTTTTACGATCAGCAGAATTAGAAACAATGAAAAATATTCGTATTGTTGGACTAATGGGGATGGCAACGAATACCGACAAACAGCCACAAATACGAACAGAATTTAAAGAATTGACTGTTTTATTTGCAGGTGTGAAATCAAGTTTTTTCAGGAAAGATGATTACTTTTCAGAAATTTCGATGGGAATGAGTTCTGATTATGAAATTGCACTAGAAGAAGGAAGTACAATGATTCGGGTGGGAAGTGGAATATTCGGAAATAGATAAAATCTATGAATAAAACAATAATAAGAAAAGCAAAAGTTGAGGATTTGGAACGAATGTTTGAGCTTATAAAAGAGCTTGCTTTGTTTGAACGTGCTCCAGAAGAAGTAACCGTAACGTTCAACGAATTTCGAGAAAGTGGTTTTGGTATAAAACCGGTTTATTTTGCGTTTGTTGCAGAAGCAAACAATTTCATTTCCGCTTTTGCACTTTATTACATCCGTTATTCAACTTGGAAAGGTCAAAGAATGTATTTGGAAGATATTTTAGTTACTGAATCTGAAAGAGGAAAAGGAATTGGCAAATTACTTTTTAATGAACTTATTGAAGAGGCAATTAGAAAAAATTTAAATGGAATTAGTTGGCAAGTTTTAGAATGGAATACGCCTGCTATTAATTTTTATAAAAAGTACAATTCTAATTTAGACCCTGAATGGATCAATGGATCAATAAGTTATGAGCAATTAAAACAATTAAGCAATGAAAAATAGCTTATTATTAATTTTTTTAATTTTTATTTTTAGTTGTAAGAATAAATCTAATAATATCAATAATAACATTGCTAAAAATGATACACTGGTATATTCAATTAAAACAGATAGTGCTAAAAGCAAAAGTTTTGTTTCGCGAGAAGGGGAAAAAGTTTATAGTTATGCAAAAGCCACATACCCAATTTTTGAAGACTGCCAAGAATTAAATAATATAATTCTAGTTCATTTAATTGCTAGCGATAACCCTGATGCAAAACCAGTTAGTTCAGTTCAAGAAAATTTAACTGGCTTTATGAATGAATATGACATGCAATATAATCAAAGCGTTGTAAGCGGTTCTGAGCCTCCTTTTACCACCTATGAAAAAGATTATACGATTAGTTTACTTAATCAAAATTCAAATTATATATGTTTAGCTCTTGAATATTATTCGTATTCGGGTAGTGCACATGGTTTAGGTGGCACCCATTTTATTAATTACGATATTAAGAACAAAAGAGAGTTAACAATAGATGATTTATTTATAGCTGGAAATGATTCGTCGTTGACAAAAATTGCAGAACAAATTTTTAGAAAGCAAGAAAATTTAACACAAAATGATTCGTTGAAAAATTATTTCTTTGATGAGGATAAATTTGCTTTAAATCAAAATTTTACAATTGCCGATTCTGGATTAGTATTTTTATATAATCAGTATGAAATTAAATCATATGCAGAAGGAATTACTGAGTTAGCTATTCCGTATTCTGCAATTAAAAGATTAGTAAAACCAAATTCTATAATAGCAACTAAAATAAATTAATGGAGGTATTTAAGTTTGGAGGAGCATCGGTAAAAGATGCAGAAGGTGTTCGTAATGTAGGAGTTATACTTAAAAGATTAGAAGGAGAAAAATTACTTATTGTAGTTTCTGCTATGGCTAAAACTACCAATAGTCTAGAAAAATTGGTAAACAGTTTTATTCAAAAAGATGAAAATTCAATTCAATTATTTAATGATATTAAAAATTGGCATATATCCTTATTGAACGAATTAATTAATGATTCAAATAATCCTGCTTTTGAACAGATTGAAAATCTATTTGTGGAGTTAGATTGGATTTTGGAAGAAGAACCACACGATGATTTTGATTTTGTTTATGATCAAATAGTTTCTTTTGGAGAATTATTTTCAACTTGTATAGTAGCAGCCTATTTAAAATCAATTGGTTTACCAGTATTCTGGTTAGATGCACGAAATTGTATAAAAACAGACAATTCGTATCGTGAAGCAATCGTTGATTGGAAAGAAACTCAAGAGGCTGTGAATTTAATAAAGGCTGATTTAGATAAAAATTTGATACCCCTCACTCAAGGTTTTATTGGCGGAACTTCCGAAAATTATACTACAACATTAGGTCGTGAAGGTTCAGATTATACGGCTGCAATTTTTGCAAATTGCCTTGATGCTGATTCTATGACAATTTGGAAAGATGTTGATGGTGTTTTTAGTGCTGATCCTAAACAATTTAGCGGCTTGGAAGGAGGTTTCAAACCACATCTTTTTACCAAGCTGAGTTATATTGAAGCTATTGAAATGACGTATTTCGGTGCTACTGTAATCCATCCTAAAACAATAAAGCCTTTGCAAAACAAATCAATTCCATTATTGGTAAAGCCGTTTCTTAAACCAGAACAGGCAGGTACTTATATAGGAATTATTGAGGAAAATGTAAAATATGATCCATCAGTAATTATAAAACAAAATCAATTGCTTATTTCTATTTCTTCTAAAGACGCTTCATTTATTGCGGAAGATCATTTGCATGTAATTTTTGGAATTTTTGCTTCAAATCAAGTTAGGATTAATTTAATGCAAAACGCTGCGTTAAGTTTTTCTGTAAGCTTTGATAATGATGATAATAGAAGGCCTAAATTGTTAAAAGCATTGGAAGAAAAATTTTTTGTTCGGTATAATGATAGTTTACGTTTAATTACCATTAGGCATTATTCAGAACCACTTATTATCGAATTATTAAAAGGAACAAAATTATTTCTAGAGCAAAGAAGCAGAAATGTGGTGCAGTTATTAGTTAAATAAATTTGCAAATTTAAGATAATTGTCCTGTTTTTGGTGACAAATGTATAATATTTGAAAAATGAAGAAATTTAAAAAAAGCAGAAAAGGCTTCTTACGTCATTAACAATGATATTAAATCAGAAATTGTAGCTGATTTTCAAGAACCTCTTATTGCACTTCCAAATATTTCTAACCAAGGTTTTGGTACATCAGGATTTTCATATCCTGAAATATTGTCCGGTAAAATGCAAATGATATCAGCAATAAAGCATGGTGTACCCTATAAATTATTCGAATTAATTCAAAAAGAATCTCCATTTTCAGAGTTAGATTGGGCTAATTTTTTGGATATGTCAACTAAATCACTGCAACGTTTCAAGCTAGCTTCATCTACTTTCAAATCAAGCCAATCAGAAAAAATAATAGAAATTGCAGAGGTTTGTCATTTGGGTTTAGCTGTTTTTAGTTCTATGGAAAAATTTAAATTGTGGTTAAAAACTCCAAGTTATGCGCTTGGTAATTTTACACCATTTGAATTAATAAAAAATTCGTAGGGTAAAGAATTAGTTTCAGGTGAGCACACCAGAATCAACTATGGTATTTTTGCTTAATAAATGGAGGTTTACCGACTCATAAGGGAAAGTTTTGGTTTATCCCTTTCAGCAATTGGTTCTTCTTTAATGGGTGCAAGGTGGAATTCTGTTGGTGCCGAATTGATTTATACTGCAGCAAATCGCTCATTGGCAATGGCTGAAGTTGTAGTTCATTTAACTTTGGCCACTTTACCGGAGGATTATTTTATGCTAACAATTTTTATACCTGATGGTATTTCTATTGTTAAATTAACTGAAAATGAATTACCTGAAAACTGAAATAAGTTTTCACATTTAAGATCTGCTCAACTAATTGGCGACCGATTTAAAATTGTTGGTAAATATTGTGTTTTACATATTCCATCGGCTGTTACCAAAGGCGATTATAATTTATTAATAAATCCTAAACATCCTGAATTTTCTAAAATTAAAATTATTGAAATAGAGAAATTTTCTTTTAATAATCAAATATTTAAATGAATTGTCGTAAAAACATAATGATTTCTATTATTTTTTCTACATTAGAAACTGCAATTTTTAAAAAATGAAGAAAATCTTTTTATTATCTCTCTTAATTACCTTTATATCAGTTGTTTCTTTTGGGCAGGATAATGATTCTATCGTTAATCAAAAAAAGAAGCCAAAATCAAGCTATAGAATTGGTAAAGCTTCGGTTACAGTTTGGGAAAATAAAAGTAAGTCTGGACAAGTTTTTAAGAATTTTACAGTAGAGAAAACCTATGAAAAAGGCGGGCAATGGTTTTCTTCAAGTAGTTTTTCTGAAACTGAATTATTGGAATTAAAGGCAGTAATAGATAAAGCCATTGCTGAGGAAAGTGTGAAGGTTAAATAATTTGAATAAATTATTAATTACTAATTGCACCATTGACATGTTACAAATACTAAGCATTTTCTGTCTATAAAATTTTCTATTTTACGTTCCTATAAATAGAAAAAAGTATGAATGCATTCAAAAATTTTTTTTGGTTTTGTTCTGGTGCAACAATAGCATTGCTAAAAAAAACTCCGACTGAACATAGTAAATATACAGGAATTGGAGCTACAGTATTCTTCACTGGCTTGTTTGCAATTATTTCTGGATCTTATGCCGTCTATTTTATATTTAATGACACTGAGATAATTACACGAATTTTATCTTCTACTTTATTTGGCTTAGTTTGGGGAGCTATGATATTTAATCTGGATCGTTACATTGTTTCCAGCATGAAAAAAAGTGGTAGTTTCTGGAATGAAATCAAATTAGCTATGCCTAGATTTATATTAGCAGGAATTATTGCTCTGGTAATCTCCAAACCATTAGAACTTCAAATTTTTCATACTTCAATTGAATACGAATTGGAAATTATGAAACAAAAAGAAATAAAAATTCAAGACTCTATTTTGACCAGCAGATTTGACATTGAAAATAAAATTATTGAAAAACAAGTTAAATTATTACAACAACAAATAGATTCCTCAATTTCTCAACGCAATAATTTAGATCTTGAAGCTAGAAAAGAAGCAGATGGAAGTGGAGGTTCTGGAAAAAGAGGTGCTGCAGTAATTTATAATTTAAAAAAGTCTGATGCAGTAAAAGCACAAATAGAATTAGATTCTATATCATCAAAAAATATTCCACTCATTGCTTTCAAACAAAAAGAACTTGACAATAAAAGGCGAAAAATAGATAGCTTAAAAACCTCTGTTAAGAGAGGAGAATATGATGGTTTTGACAAGCGATTAGATGCATTAGGGAACGTTTCTGAAAAAAGTAAAACCATCTCAACTGCCAGTTTATTTATTATTCTTTTGTTCGTTGCTATAGAAATTTCACCTGTTTTAGTTAAACTTTTATCAAGTAGAGGCCCTTATGATGATTTGCTTGAAATTCATGAATATGAGTTTGAAATAACAAAAAATGAAAAAAAAGCTAAACTTAAATTCTATTCAGATCAAAGACTTGAGAAACTTAAAAGTTGAACCAGTAAGACTCAGAGAGAATTAAGATTCACAAAGGTTATAATTGCAAGGAAAGATTTTAAAAGAAAGTCAAACTTTTTTCAGTTTCAAATTCAAAAGCCTTGAAACAAAAAAGCCACCAAATAAAGATCTGGTGGCTTTTACCATACTTTAATAATTTTTATTTCACTGCGTCAACGATTGCTTTAAAAGCAGTTGGCTGGTTCATAGCTAAATCAGCAAGAACTTTACGGTTCAAATCGATATTTTTTGCATGAAGTTTACCCATTAATACAGAGTACGACAAACCATGTTGACGTGCTCCAGCATTTATCCGTTGAATCCATAAACCTCTGAACTCACGTTTTTTGGTTTTACGGTCACGATATGCATATTGCATACCTTTTTCCAATGTATTTTTAGCAACAGTAAATACTTTACTTCTGCTTCCCCAATATCCTCTTGCGAGTTTCAGGATTTTTTTTCTACGGCGTCGAGCCGCTACTACGTTTACCGATCTAGGCATTTTTTTGTGGTTTTAGGTACTCAGTGTTCTAATTACGAATCTTTAAACTAAGGCCCTGGTTAATAAATTTGTTAATTACTTTCCAATTCCAAGCATTCTCTGCACATTACCCATATCGGCAACATGTACCAAAGTAGAACCCGTAAGGTTTCTCTTTTGCTTCGTAGATTTTTTGGTTAGAATGTGGCTTTTATAAGCACTTTTTCTTTTGATTTTGCCCGTGCCAGTGAGCGAAAATCGCTTCTTTGAACTGGAGTTGGTCTTAATTTTTGGCATTTTTTTACTTTGTTATATAATTGATTTGTTGAATGAATTATTTTTTACCAGCCTTAGGCGCAATGAATAAAAACATCCGCTTTCCTTCTAATTTTGGCATTTGCTCTACTTTACCTCTATCTTCCAATGCTTGAGCAAATCGAAGAAGTAAAATTTCACCTTGCTCTTTATACACAATTGCTCTTCCTTTAAAGTGAACAAATGCTTTAACTTTTGCACCTTCATCCAGAAATTTTTCAGCGTGTTTTAATTTAAATTCAAAATCATGCTCATCTGTATTTGGACCGAATCGAATTTCTTTGATTACTGTTTTTGCTGCATTCGCCTTTATCTCTTTCATCTTTTTCTTTTGCTCGTAAACAAACTTTTTATAGTCTATTACTTTGCAAACAGGCGGCACAACATTTGGTGAAATTTCAACAAGATCAAGATCCTGCTCTTTCGCCATTTCCCAAGCCTTACTGAAAGGATATACTCCCTGCTCTACATTATCGCCTACTAATCTCACTTCGAGGGCACGAATATCTTCGTTTATATTGTGTTCGTTTTTCTTTTTCTGGAATGGCAACCGAGGCCCCCTGTTAAAAGATGGTTTTAATTGTGCTATTGTTATTCCTCCTAATTTTGGTTAAATTCTGTTATTTAAATATAATTTCTTTGTTGATACGCTCAACAAAATCGCTAATCGTTTCTGTTCCCAAATCCCCTACGCTATGTTTCCTGACACTTATCATGCCATCAGTTTGTTCCTTTTCGCCGATTATAAGCATAAAAGGAATTTTTTTGATTTCTGCATCCCTAATTTTTTTACCAATTTTTTCATCTCGGTTATCAATCAGCCCGCGAATATCGGAATTATTAAGCGATTCTAAAACTATTTTTGCGTAATCTGCATACTTCTCACTTATTGGAAGAATAATTACCTGATCTGGAGTCAGCCATAAAGGAAAATTTCCAGCACAATGCTCAATTAAAACAGCAACAAATCTTTCCAAGGAGCCAAAAGGTGCTCGGTGAATCATAACGGGTCTATGTTTTTGATTATCGCTTCCGGTATACTCTAATTCAAAACGCTCGGGTAAATTATAATCCACTTGAATAGTTCCTAATTGCCATTTTCTACCCAAGGCATCTTTAACCATGAAGTCTAATTTTGGTCCATAAAACGCAGCTTCCCCAGTTACAATTACCGTACTAAGTCCTTTTTCATTAGCAGCTTCAATTATTCCTTGCTCTGCTTTTTCCCAATTTTCGTCGGTGCCAATGTATTTTATTTTATTTTCAGGATCGCGTAATGAAACCTGAGCGGTAAATTCAGTAAAATCCAATGCTCTAAATACATACAAAACCAGATCTATTACTTTCAAAAATTCTTCTTTTACCTGATCAGGGCGACAAAATAAATGTGCATCATCTTGTGTAAAACCTCTAACACGAGTCAATCCATGCAGTTCTCCACTTTGCTCGTAGCGATAAACGGTTCCAAATTCTGCATACCTTACTGGCAAATCTTTGTACGATCGGGGTTTAGATTTATAAATTTCGCAATGATGAGGACAATTCATCGGTTTAAGGAAAAACTCCTCTCCTTCTTGTGGCGTTTTTATGGGTTGAAAAGAATCTGCTCCATATTTTTCATAATGACCGGAGGTTATGTACAATTCTTTATTACCAATATGTGGAGTTATAACCGGCTCATATCCTGCCTTTTGCTGTGCTTTTTTTAAAAAATTTTCAAGCTTTTCTCGCAATGCAGCACCTTTTGGCAACCACAAGGGCAAACCTGCTCCCACTTTTTCAGAGAAAGTAAATAGCTCCATTTCTTTACCCAACTTCCGGTGATCGCGTTTTTTGGCTTCTTCTAACAAAGCCAGATATTCTACTAATTCACTTTGTTTCGGAAAAGTAACTGCGTAAATTCGAGTAAGTTGCTTATTTTTTTCGTCGCCTCTCCAATAAGCGCCGGCAACATTTAATAATTTTATGGCTTTAATAAAACCCGTGTTTGGAATGTGTGGCCCTCGACATAAATCGGTAAAATTACCCTGCGAATAAAAAGTAATTTCTCCATCCTTCAGGTTTTCCAACAAATCTAATTTATACTCATCTCCTTTTTCTTTAAAATAATTGATCGCATCATTTTTAGTTATAGCTTCTCTCTTAAATTCAGATTTAAGTTTTGCTAACTCAAGCATTTTATCTTCAATCTTTTTAAAATGATCTGAAGAAAATTCGGCCCCACCTAAATCAATATCATAATAAAATCCTCTTTCTATGGCTGGTCCAATTCCAAATTTGGTTCCTGGATATAATGATTCTATTGCCTCTGCTAGTAAATGTGCAGAAGAATGCCAGAATGTAGCTTTACCTTCTGGATCATTCCAGGTTAACAAATTTAAGTTAACATCCTCGTTTATTGGTCTGTTGCTATCCCAAACTTCGTTATTTACTTTCGCAGCTAGCACATTACGTGCTAAACCTTCACTTATACTTAGTGCAATTTGATGAGAAGTTGTACCTTTTTCATATTCCCGAATACTTCCATCGGGCAGTGTAACATGTATCATGTTTAATTTTATTTCTCTAAACGGGTGATGGCTTTGCTGGCTAATTCATAGTCAGAGCGCAAATTCAATGCTTTTCTATAATCGGTTAAAGCTAACTGATTTTCTGCATTTGCTTCGTGGCAAAGACCACGCATATAATATCCTTTTGGATCTTCTGGTGCATATTGAACTACTTTTTCAAAATCTTTAATCGCTTCTTTTGGTAAATCTAAGTTATAGTGAATATAGCCTAAATTGAAGTGTGCGTCAGTATAGCTTGGCTTTAATTGAATTATTTTGGTATAATCTTGTATGGCTTTATCAAAATCATCCGAAATTTGATATTCGTAGCCTCTTGCATATAATGCATCTAAGTTTTTTGGTTCTGTATTTATTGCTGAAGTGAAATATTGAATCGCCATTTTACTGTTAACCTTAGTTTTCAATAAACCCAGTTGCATATAGGCGTCAAAATAATCTGGGTTTTGTTCAGCAGCAGTTTGAAAACTCGATTCAGCTTTTTCTAAATTACCGGTTTCCTTGTAATTCATTCCTTTAAAAAAATAAGCTTTTGAAAGATATTTGTCAATTCTGAGTGCATTATTGATCGCTTCAAAAGATTGATCATATTTTTTACCATAAAAAAACAACTCTCCCATTTTTAAATGAGCTTCTGCATTCTTTGGGTTTTCTTTAATCAAATCTGTTAAAACCGCCCTTGATTTGGAAGGTTCCATAGCAGTTAGGTAATAATCAGACAGGGTAATTAAAAAGCTTTCGTTGGCAGAATCTAATTCAAAAGCTTTTCCTAAATCTAAGTATGCTTCATCTAATTTTCTCTCTTTAATATAGTATTTTGCCCGATTATGATAATTTTCTGGTTTATCTGGAGATTGGGTTATCAGTCTGGTTAAATCCTTTTCTTCCGTTGTCCGGTCATCACTAAGCACTTGATGAGTGGTGTCTGAGATTGCTATTTGTTTTTCAGATTTGGTTCGGTTGCAAGCAATTACACCTATCAAAAAGAAAAAGAGGAAAAAAGAATAGATAGAAAAACGACGTTTTGGCATTTGAAATAAAGGAAAATCAAAAATTCAAAAATAAACTAATTTATGGATTATGGTTTAGCCTTCTGAATTTAGCTTTTAACATCTACTACTCTTTCATTATTTCGTGGTACATCATGGTTAAAGCAGCAACAGCAGATCGTTCAATGTTTTGCACTCGCTTATTTCCAAATCGAAAAGATTTGATAAGAGTATTATTTTTACTTGCTACTCCTACATACACAAATCCAACAGGTTTTTCGGGTGTGCCTCCATCAGGGCCGGCAACTCCAGAAACTGCAATGGCGAAATCTGATTTAAAAACTTCGAGAGTTCCTTTTAACATTTCGGCAACTACTTGTTCGCTTACTGCACCATATTTAACTAATGAATCGGAGGAAACGCCTAATAAATTTGTTTTCATTTCGTAGCTATACGGAACTACACTGCCTTGATAAACAGATGATACACCCGGAATTGAGGTAATTAAATGACTGATATAACCACCAGTGCAACTTTCGGCAATGGCTAAGGTTTTTCCTTTACTTTTTAGTGCTTCTACCACTCCATGTTCTACAAAACCATCGCCTTCAAATATAATATGAGAGGCAATTGTTTCCTTAATTTGGTCAAACCAATCTTTACTTTGTTCTGTCAATTGTTGTTTGTCATTTCCATAGGCACTTAATCTTATCCTAACTTGTCCCAGCTTTGGCAAATATGCAATCTTCAAATTTGCAGGAAGTGAGTCTTCTAGTTGTTCTAACTTTTTTGCAATAAACGATTCGCCTACACCCGAAGTGAGCAATGTTTTGTGAATGATGGAAGGCATTTGAAACATTTCCGACATTATAGGAATCACTTGATTTTCCATCATCGACATCATTTCAAAAGGCACCCCTGGCATAGAAACAAAGAGTTTTCCATGTTGCCTAAAAAGCATGCCGGGTGCAGTTCCATTTTTATTTTGCAAAACTTCGCAATTGTCGGGGACTTCAGCTTGTTTTATGTTTACATCGAGTAATGGTGCATTGAATCGCTTGAAAATGTTGGCAACATTATCCAATGCTTCTTGATTTAACACTAATTTGCTTCCAAAAAAATCACATAATGTTTGTTTAGTAATGTCATCACGTGTTGGGCCTAAGCCTCCGGTTATTAAAATAATTTCTGCCCGTTCAGATGCTTCCGAAATTGCTTTTTTAATGTGTTCTGCTTGGTCGCTTACCGATGTTATTTGATAAATACTAACACCTATTTTATTCAACTCAGTAGCAATCCAGGCTGAGTTTGTATCAACTACTTGCCCAATAAGTAATTCGTCTCCAATGGTTATTATTTCTGCTTTCATAATTTCAATTGAACAAAATTGGTATTTTTTTCTGATTTTGATTTTCTAAACCAAAACATTGATATATTTTGCCAATTGTTGTTCAATTAAATGAAATGGAAAATATCAGAATTAACTCAATTAAAAATCTTAGTCGGGAAAAATATTTGATCAATCAATATGAAATTGGCTTTGAAAGAAATCTTGAAACATCATCCATTAATCGGATTGTTGTAGAAAGAGGTCATGGAGCTGCTATTTTATTAATTAATAAAGCAACAGAGAAAATTATATTAATTAAGCAATTTAGAACTCCGGTATTTGTAAACGAAGGTAAAGATGGTTTTTTGATTGAAGTTTGTGCAGGTATTATCGAAAATGAAGATTCTTATTCAACTATTTTACGAGAAGTTGAAGAAGAAACAGGATATCAAATTTCAAAACCTGAAAAAGTTTTTGAAGCTTATATGTCCCCAGGCATTATGACAGAAATGATCGATTTATATATTGGTTACTACGATTTGAGCATGAAAATTTCGGATGGTGGAGGTTTGGAAGCTGAAAGTGAATGGATAACAGTGTTAGAATTTAATCTTATTGATGCTTTGCAAATGATGAAAAAAGGAGAAATAAAAGATGCAAAAACAATTATATTGCTTCAATATGCAGAACTCCATTTAATGAATTCAAAAAAATGAACTAAATGAAAAATAAGTTAAATTCCTGTTTTTACTTGCTTGCTTTTGTACTTTGCATTAGCATTCTATCATGTAAAACGACTAAAAACACTTCTCCCGAAATTGGTTTCTGGCAATTAGAATCAAAAAGTGGAGGCATTACTGGAAGAAATCAAACTGCTGAATCTATAGGGTTTACACAGAAAATGATATTGGTAAAAAACGGAACTTATCTTTTCCTACAAAATGATACGATTATTGAAAAAGGCTTGTACACGCTATTAATGGGTAAAACAATTTTCAAAACAGAAGCCCAACAATTGATTAAATTTTCTTCCGGCAAATCGCTTGTAATTATGAAATTAGATTTAGAAAGGTTAGAACTTACTGAAAATTACAACGATGGATTTGGCTATGCTTATAAAAAAACTGAGAAGATTAATTATACTAAACTTCCAGAACGAATTCAGAATTAAATTTTACCCTGTTTACAATAAAATTTAAATGTTCCATCTGTTCAATAATTAGAATTAGCACGTTGTGCGGTTTGATTTATTTTTTTTTAAATAATAGATATTTAGTATTTTAAATACAATTTAGGGCTTATCTCGTCTCGGTAGAAATGACAAGACGAGACCGGGCTATCCGCTTTTTGCTATTTTGAGAGAAACGAAGAATCTTTATTTAATTGTTTTTAAAGGAAAAAAAGGATGCCGCTTCTATCCCTAAGCCATAGCTCTCCGATTTTACATTTTTATATATTGGTTTAAACCGCACAACGGGTTAGAATTAATCAAATAACTCAATTAAATGCTGATGCTACAACAACTGCTAATACGACATAAACTGTTAACGTTACTGTTGTACCGATTGCAAAACCTTTCCACACTTTACCTTTTTTCATTCTGTAAGCCTCATCTGCATAACCTTTCATGTATTGTGAATTATTTCTCAATGCCTGGTTTGTAATAGAAAAACTAGTTGGATTTGGCTTTGATGCAACCACAGCTACTGTTGGAATTATAGAATAACCAAAAGCAAGAACCGAGGCGGCTGTGATAAGAGCAGCAGGAGTTTTATATCCGGTATAGGTTCTAGAAGCATCTGCCCTACCCAATGTATATAAACTTTGAGCATTAGCTGGTTGATTATTAATTGATATTTGTCCTTCAGAGTTTATGGTTGGAATCGTAATTTCATTAACAATTTTATCTTTCTGCTTAAAATTCTGCTGTTTTTCTGAAAAAGTTTTTGTTGAATTTTCTTCCAAACTATTCATGGTTTCTACAGTTCCATTTTCAAAAGTTATCAACACAATATCTTTTTTAGAAAGACTATATAATGGACCTTCAAGGTTATCAAATCTTTTGTATTTTACTTCTAATGGAAGAATTTCTAAAACTTTTGCCAAAATTTCTTCTCCAGTAGTTGTTACAATTTTATCTTGAGCAGTAGAGAATAAAAATTGGAAAATTAGAATACTAAAAATTATTAGCTTTTTCATTGGTTTAGTAGATGTTAGAACAAATGTACTATTAAGTTTTATAGAATCTCAAAATTGAATTCTCAATAAATCCAAATTATTATTGAGCTGCTTCTTGTGTAAGTTTTGTTGAAAGTTCTATTCCTAAAAACTGATCGATCAGATAATGTAATAAATACAAAATGGGCGTACAACAAATTGTTACAATAAATTTGTACGTGTAGCCAACCAATCCTACAGCCATTACCAAACTAAAGCTCCAATTATAATTCGGATTGATGTAAAAAGCCAGAAAAATAACCACAAAACTATCAATGAATTGAGAAACAACTGTTGAGCCAGTTGCTCTTAACCACAATTGCTTTTCCCCTGTTTTCTTTTTTATTTGATGAAATATAAAAACATCAACCAATTGCCCAACTAAAAAAGCAGTGATAGAACCGACAATAATCCACATTCCTTGACCAAAAATTGAATTGAAAGCAATGTCCATATTTACTGGGGTTTTTCCGCCAGTATTCATTATCCAGAAATCTGCAGGTGCTAAATTAATTGCGGCCCATACAATCAAAAATGCATAAATAATTAAACCAACAGCAATGTAAGAAAGCAATCTAACTCCTTTTAGTCCAAAATATTCGTTAATAATATCGGTAACAATAAATACGATCGGCCAAAGTAAAACACCAGCAGACATATTAAAAGATAGGCGAGGAATACCAAAAAGCGAAATATCAAACTTGGTTATGCCCAATGTATCTTCTACAGAAAACACTTTAACACCGATAAATTCGGCAATGATGGCATTGGACACGAAAAAACAACCCAGAATAAGAAAAAGGAGATTTGATTTTGATTTAAATTCCATAAATTTTATTGCTAAATATAATTTAAATCATTTTTGTTTTCTTTTACTAAGGAATTTGAGAAGAATTTAAAAATAGGTATTCATTTTAAAAAAAATTAAAAAAATCTACGTTACATCCCCATTATTTTTATCACATTTACTGTATGCCACATTACGATTATCCAGTTAAATCAAAACTTCCTTTATTAGGACTTACCATTTTTGCAACCATGTCTCAACTTGCTGCTGAGCATAAAGCAATAAATCTTTCCCAGGGATTTCCAGATTTTGAAACCAACGAAGAATTAATAGCATCGGTAAACACGTATATGAAAAGCGGTTTCAACCAATATGCACCCATGCCTGGAGTGATGAAACTAAGAGAAGCAATTTCAGCTAAAACATTTGATTTACATTCAATTAACTATAGTCCGGAAACTGAAATAACCATAACAAGTGGAGGAACCCAAGCCATATATACTGTAATGGCATCTTGTATACAAGAAGGAGATGAAGTTATTATTTTTGAACCTGCCTATGATTGCTATGTACCGGCTGTAAAACTTCATGGGGGTATACCGGTTTTGATAGAACTTGAATATCCATCATATTCTATCAATTGGAAAGTGGTAATCAAACGAGTAACCAACAAAACCAAAATGATTGTTTTAAACAATCCAGGAAATCCTTCCGCATCTGTTTTAGGAGAAGATGATATAAAACAATTGCAAAAAATAACTGCCGGAACTGGAATTCTGATTTTGAGTGATGAAGTTTACGAGCATATTATTTTTGATAATCATCAGCATTTAAGTATGGCTCGATATCAGGATCTAGCGAATCGTAGTTTTATCGTTGCTTCTTTCGGGAAATTACTACATACCACTGGTTGGAAAATTGGCTATTGCTTGGCTCCTGCCAATTTAATGGCGGAGTTTAGAAAAGTTCATCAGTTTATGGTTTTTTCAGTAAACACGCCAATACAATATGCTATCGCTGATTTTTTGGCTAAACGAGAAAATTATCTCAATCTGTCTGAATTTTACCAACAAAAAAGAGATTATTTTATTCAATTAATGAAACCAACGAAATTTGAATTACTTCCGGTTGCAGGTTCCTATTTTCAATTAGCAACCTATAAAAAAATAAGTGAAGAAAACGATTACGAATTTTGTGTTCAACTGGTAAAAGAACATGGAGTTGCCGCAATACCAGTTTCTGCTTTTTATGGTAGAGCAACCAATTATAAAACCATTCGTTTTTGTTTTGCAAAAAAACCTGATACTATTTTAGCTGCTGTTGAACGCCTTAGTAAATTGTAATCTTTTTAAAAAATGAGCGAATTAAAAATTACGACCGTTCAAACTGATTTGGCTTGGGAAGACAAACAAACCAACTTAAACAATATTTCATTTTTATTGAAGGAACACATTTCAGAAACTGATCTAATTATTCTACCAGAAATGTTTTCGACAGGATTTAGTATGAATGCCGAAATGCTTGCTGAAAAAATGGATGGAGAAACGATAAACTGGATGAAGCATCAAGCAAAAAAATTTAATTCGGCAATTTGTGGAAGTATTATAATTAATGAAAATGAAAACTTTTATAACCGATTAATTTGGATTTCTTCAACTGGTGACTTGTTTTTTTATGATAAAAAACACCTTTTTTCTATGGGAAATGAGCAAAAAACATATACTGCTGGCACATTTCCTATAATTTGCAAAATTCGTGATTGGAATATAAAACCACTTATCTGTTATGATCTTCGCTTTCCGGCTTGGTGTCGTTCAAACGAAGAAAATCATTTAACTATTTTTATTGCTAACTGGCCAGAACAACGAATTTTTCATTGGAATTATTTATTAAAATCTAGAGCCATAGAAAATCAATGTTTTGTTATAGGTGTAAATAGAATTGGTTTAGATGATTCTAAAAACAATCATACTGGGCAAACTCAACTACTAAATCCGTATGGTGAAACTATTTATCAAGCACCAAATAATACTTCAGTTTACACTGTAATTATATATATGAATGATTTAATTAAGATTAGAAGACAATATCCTTTTCTTAAGGATTCAGATATTTTTAAATTTGAATAACTCAGCACGATTATTGTAAAACTGAATATATTATTTCTCGAAGTTTATATAAATGCTTTTTAAAAAGTTTAGTAGATAATAATTTCTTTTTATCGAATATTTGTTTTTAAGTTTGTTAATTAAACTATTTGCAATTGCCTATCATAGTCTTTATTTTAAGTCTGTTTTAAATTTTGAATATTAACGCAATCACCTAATTCTTGAAACTATAAACTAATTAATTTTCACTCCTAAAAAATGAACGACAAAAATTTCGACTTAGACCCAACTATTGAAGTTTGGAAAGAAGTACAATTTGATTTTGATTTTGTTAACGATATGCGACTAGAAGTTTCCAACTTCGGTCAGGTACGTACATTTACCAAAGTTATCCAAGGAAATTATTTAAAAGGTTCCATGATTAATGGCTACAAAGTTATTAAGCTAAAACTTTTTACCGAGCGAACCGAGGAAATTGAAAGCCAACTTCAGTATAAAAAGAAGCAAATATCTAAATTAAACGTAGAAATTGCTGCTAAAAAGAAAGCAATAATTTCCTTGAAAAAAGCAGGAAATAAAGTTGAAGATGAAGAGCGAAAAATTGAACAGCTCAAAGTATTATTGGCCGGATTAAAAGTTCGTTATCGAAAAGAGTTCAATGTTGATTTGAGAAAAAGAACGATTAACTATTCACAACTGGTTCATCGCTTAGTGGCAATGTATTTTTTACCTCCGCCATCAAAAACTCAAAAATTGGTTATTCATTTAGATTTTGAAAAACTAAATAACTCGGCAATTAACCTTCAATGGGCTACTCAAATAGAATCAACTGCACATCAACAAAATAGCCCATTTGTAATTGCAGAAAAGAAAACAAGATTTGGAAAGAGAAATTTCAACTCCAAATTATATAAGCTGACCGAAACCAGGGTAATGCTTATCAAGAAAAAGATATTGGAAGGAAAATCGTTGAGAACGTTGGCAAAACAATTTAAAGTAACGCAAACTCAGTTATTACGAATAAAGAGAGGTGAAAATTGGGGATATGTAAAACCAGCACCGTGATTAAAAATCTTATTAACTAATTACCAAAAAAAAATCCGGAGATAAGCTCCGGATTTCTTGTTTTAAACGTTAAATAGATTTCACTGATAGTCGCTTATTTTGCCGGTGGCAATAATACTTTATCAATTACATGGGTAACTCCATTGCTTGAAATTACATCTGCGATGGTAACTTTAGCGTCACCAACCATTGCAACACCATCTTTAAGAGTTACTTTCAATTTTGCACCATTTACAGTAGTCAATTCCTGACCATCAACTAAATCAGCAGCTTTTAATGCTCCAGAAACAACGTGGTAAGTAAGAATTCCTGTTAAATCTTTTTTAGCTGCTGGCTTTAATAAACCTTCAACTGTACCGGCAGGCAAAGCATTAAATGCTTCGTTTGTTGGAGCAAAAACTGTGAATGGACCTGCTCCGCTTAATGTTTCAACTAATTCTGCAGCTTTTACCGCAGCAACTAATGTAGTGTGGTCGCTAGAACCAGCAGCGTTTTCAACAATGTTTTTTGATGGAACCATCATTGCTCCGCCAACTTCTACTCCTTGCTCTTCAGCAGGTGCAACTACTTCTGTTTGAACTGAATCCTGAGATGCAGTTTCTTTTTTGGCTTTGTTTTCGCAGCTAATTAAAGCTGTTGATAAGGTAGCTGCTGCTACTAATGATAATGTTAAATGTTTCATTTTTTTGTGTTGAGTTAGAATTTGAAGACAATTACGAAAAGAAATTTTATCTGGTTTTGTTTTAATAAATTTAAATTTTCTTCAAAAACTTTCATTTCAAATCATTGTTAGCAAACCAAACTGAAAATATATTATGGAAAATTTCACCTTTTACAACCCAGTTAAATTAATATTCGGAAAGGACACTGTTGATCAAATTGGTATTGAAACAAAGGTTTATGGAAATAAAGCTTTAGTAATAATTGGAAAAAATTCAGTTAAAAAAAGTGGTTTGTACGCCAGAATAATATCATTATTAAATATGCAAGGTATTAATAGTGTTTGCTATGAAGGAATTAAATCAAACCCAACATTTGAAGATGCTGATAATGCTATTCAATTAGCAAAATCTGAAAATGTTGATGTAATTATTGCCTTGGGTGGCGGTTCTGTGCTAGATACAGCAAAAGCAGTTTCGATGGGCTATTTTGCAAATCATTCTGTTTGGGATTTTTATACCCGTAAACAGAAGCCAACAAATGCATTACCATTAATTACCATTCTGACCTTAGCAGCAACCGGTTCAGAAATGAATAGTGTAACAGTATTGCAGGATACCAAGGGTGGCATCAAATCTGGATTTAGTTCTCCTCTCCTATTCCCTAAAGTTTCAATTCTTGATCCTACTCTTACTTATTCTGTACCAGCCAATTACACAGCTTATGGTGTAATTGATTTAATTTCTCATTGCCTCGAATCTTTTTTTGGTAAAGGAAATTCTCCTTTAAGCGATCATTATATAGCTTCAATAATAAAACTTGCCATTGTTTACGGTAAAAAAGTGCAAGAAGAACCAGCTAATTATAATAACCGAGCTAATATTATGTGGTTGGCTACCAATGCGCTAAATGGATCTTTAATGACCGGAAAAGCTGGAGGTGAATGGGGTTGTCATGCGTTGGAACATACATTGAGTGTTTTGTATGATATTCCACACGGAGCAGGTTTATCCATAGTTTTTCCAGCTTGGATGAAATACTTTAGCGTTAAATTAAAAGATCGATTGGAATTTTTAGCAAAAAATGTTTTTGATATTAATGCTGAAAATTCAAATAATGGAGAGATATTTATAAACAAATTAGAAGAGTTTTTCACTTCATTGCTTGCCCCAATTAGATTAAAAGATGCTAATATATCTGAAATTGAAGAATCGACTATTTTGTCTAATTTTAAATTAACAAATGCTAGCGGTTCTGTATTTACCTTAAAAAAAGAAGAACATAAAGGTATTTTAGATTTGATGTGGTAAACAAATTATTAATTCTACATTGGTAATCAGGTTATTGTTAATTCAACAAGCTGAAAACAGTATGAAATACTCCAACAACCTATTAAATTGGGCTTTACGTCTATATCCTCCTTTGTTTTTCAATCGAATATGGTTAAAGGGTTTTTCGAAAGATTTCACCTCTTGTAAAGTAAAAATTTTTAAAAGTCTGTTAAATACTAATTTCAATGGTACTATTTTCGGTGGTACTATTTTCAGTGCTACCGATCCATTTTATGCCTTATGTTATTATCAAATACTGCATAAAAGAGGATTTAAAGTTCAAACATGGTTGAAAAGCGCCAGCATACAATATAAAAAACCAGCAGACCAACATTTATATTTGGAATTTAACGTTTCTGAACAAGATATAGATGAAGCAATCAACAGTATGAATTCAATAGGAAAATTTGTTAAAACCTATGAAATTTTAATTAAAGATAAAGATGGCGTTATATATGCCGTTGCTCAAAATGAAGTTTATGGTAGATTGCTTAAAAATACCAATTTAAAAGAAGTGGCAGGATTTTAATTAAGCATAAAATAATGCTTATTTACAAATGAATATTATACAGTGGTAATAAAAAAATCGTTGAATAAGAGATGGGGAAAATATGAAACAGATTACAAAAAATACGATTCGCAGATTATTAATTGAAGGTGAAAATGAGCAGGTAGATTTTAAAAAAACCATTACCAGCAAAAATAAAATTGCTAAAACGATCAGCTCATTTGCTAATACTCGTGGAGGTACATTACTGGTTGGTGTATTAGATAATGCTTCTATTTATGGAATAAAAAATACAGAAGAAGACCGTTTTATGCTTTTGGAAGCAGCAACCCATTTTTGCCGACCAGAAATAGCCTTAACTTTTGTAGAAATAGAATTTGAAGGAAAAATAATTTTAGTAGTTGATATTGAAAAAAGTAGTATTAAGCCCCATGCTGCATTAGGCGAAGATGGAAAATGGTGGGTACATATCCGGGTGAAGGATAAAAGTTTACTCGCCAGTAAAATTGTTGTAGAAGTATTAAAAAGGGAAACAAAAAAAGATAATGTATTGATAGAATATAGTAGTAAAGAGCAAGCTTTACTTCAATATTTGGCTAAAAATGAAAAAATTACACTTCGAGAATTCTGCAAACTTATAAATATATCCCACAGAAGGGCATCGAGAATATTAGTAAATCTGGTGTTAAGTGGATTAATTCAAGTTCATCAAACAGAGAAATACGATTTCTATACTGCTATTTCCTAACATTTTTAGTTTTATCCAATTCAATTAAATTTTCTTTTTTGTGCCGAGTTCATTTATGTTGAATTGAATCTGCCTACATTTGCCCATGTTTAAAAAATACCGATCGCATTACATTACCATACTTCCATTAGCTATTCCGGTTGTTATTTCGCAATTAGGTCATACACTGGTACATGTTGCTGATTCAATAATTGTGGGACGTTTTGCTGGCACAATTCCATTGGCAGCGGTATCATTGGTTAACAGTATTTTTACGATAATTTTAGTAATTGGCCTTGGATTGTCGTATGGGCTTACTCCTTTAATTTCACAAGCAAATGGAAGAAATGATGAAGAAGAATGTGGTGTATTATTATCAAATAGTTTACTAATCAATGCAGTTGCAAGTATTATTTTATTTGTATTTACATATTTCGGTTCCTTATTAATTATTGACCATTTGGGGCAAGATGCAGAAGTGATTCGTGTAGCAAAACCTTATTTAAAATTGCTTTCTATCTCTATAATTCCTTTAATGATTTTCATGACTTTCAAACAATTTACAGAAGGTCTGGGATTTACAAAACAAGCTATGCAAATAACTATCTGGGGCAATATTTTAAATATTTGTTTAGGAGTTATTTTTGTAAAAGGATTGTTTGGTATAGCTCCAATGGGAGTTAGTGGAGTTGGCTGGAGTACACTGATTGACAGGACATTAATGGCAATAGTTATGGCTTTTTATGTAATAAAAAATGAAAGATTTAAAATGTATATCAGGCAATTTTCTATCAAAAATTATCAGTCTTTGTATTGTATTAAATTATTAAAAATTGGAGTACCAATTGCTTTGCAGTATACATTTGAGATATCAGCATTTAGTGCAGCAGCCATTATTATGGGCGTAATTGGCACAAATGAACAAGCTGCACATCAAGTTGCGATAAGCCTTGCAGCTATGACATATATGATGGCAAGCGGAATTTCTGCTGCAGCAGCTATCAAATCTGGAAATAATTTTGGCCAAAAAACATTTGGAGATTTGCGATTATCTGCTATTTCGAGTTATCATTTAGTTATTGGATTTATGTCATTTACAGCTATCATACTATTTGTTTTTCACAAACAACTACCTTATATCTACACTAGCGATCAAAATGTGATAGTAATTGCATCGCAACTACTCATTTTTGCTGCTGTTTTTCAATTATTTGATGGTGTCCAAGTAGTAGGATTAGGAATTTTGCGGGGAATGGGAGATGTTAAAATTCCTACTGTAATTACCTTAATTGCCTATTGGGTGATAGGAATTCCGATTGCCTATTTTTTCGGAATAGTATTGAATTATGGGGCTGGGGGCATTTGGTTAGGCTTAACCATTGGATTACTTGTTGCAGCTACTTTGTTATATTTCAGATTCAATTTTTTGAGTAAAAAATTAGATGTACAATTAGTTTGATTTTTTTTAGACGTTGAAATTAGGTTTGTAATAAGCCATCTGGCTGACAATGATAATTGTTACAAACTTGTAATCCGTTTTTTGCGTTACTTGAGATATGAAAACAATCTATAGTTTATTACTAATTATTTTATTGAGTCTAGCTTTAACTAGTTGCGCTCAAAATAAACCCACAAAAAAAGAAGCAACTTCTAAAAAAGAAAAAGTTGATTTAACAAATTATTCAAAAGCAGTTTTTGCTTCTGGCTGTTTCTGGTGTGTGGAAAGTGTATTTGAAAGTGTAAAAGGCGTTCAGGAAGTAATTTCTGGATATGCTGGTGGTGATGAAAGCAATCCAACTTATGAACAAGTAGGTTCGGGACAAACTGGACATGCTGAGGCAATAGAAGTATATTATGACTCTACAGTAGTTTCTTATACTAGTTTATTAAAAGTATATTTTAATTCTCAAGATGTTACTCAGATTAACGGTCAAGGTCCAGATAGAGGTTCGCAATATCGTTCGATTATTTTATTTACAAATGAAATTGAAAAAGATTTAGCTGAAAAATATATTGCAGAAATTAACGAAAGCAAAAAATATAGTTTACCAGTAGCGGCCACTGTCGAAAAACTTACTAAATTTTATCCAGCAGAAGATTATCACCAAGATTATGTGATAAACAACCCCGGAAATCCTTATGTGCAGGGGGAATCAATTCCTCGAATTAAAAGAGCACAAAAGCTTTTTAAAGAATTGTTGAAACCAGAAAAAGTATTATAAAACAAAGAATTGATTTTTAAAACCCTTTTTTACAAAGGGTTTTTTTTTATAAAAAAAATTACATAATTGATTTTGAAATTATAAAAGCGTGGTAAAACTTTTGTATTAAATAAATAAAAACAAGATGAATATAGCAATTGTATTTGGCTCAGTCCGAACAGAACGTGTAGGCTTTCGAGTAGTACATTATTTAATTGCCGAATTAAAAAAGCGAAACCATGATGTTTCGATTATTGATCCGATAGAGTATAATTTACCCATGCTCGATAAAATGTATAAAGAATATAAGCAAGGTGAAGCTCCTGAAAAAATGCAGAAACTGGCTGAAATTCTAGAAAAAGCAGATGGATTTATCATGGTGAGTGCTGAATATAATCATTCAGTACCGCCTGCATTGAAAAATCTATTAGACCATTTTCAACAAGAATACTTTTTCAAACCGTGTGGAATTTGCACGTACTCTGCGGGAGCTTTTGGTGGAATAACTGCTGCATCACACCTTCGAGTTATTTTATCGGAATTAGGAATGGTAACAGTATCGTCAAGTTTCCCAGTACCTACCGTTACAAAAGCCATAGATGAAAACGGAAAATTGCTAGAAGAAAAATACGATAAATTCGTCATTAAGTTTTTGTCAGAATTTGAATGGTATTTAAAAATTTTAGCAGAAGGAAGGAAAAATGGGCTTCCGTATTGAGGAAATAAAACCAAATGTGGAAAATTTAAAAAGACTTAAATAATTAGGTCTTTTTAAATTTATATCGCAAAATAATACATTGAAAGTATTTTAGAATAATTCAATCAGATTTTAAAATTCAAAAAATCAAAAATCTCTGTTTACATCAAAATTTTCTAAATAATCAGCAACTCTTCTAACAAAACTTCCACCTAATGATCCATCAACAACCCGATGATCGTAAGATAAAGAACAAAACATCATGTGACGTATTGCGATTACATCTCCATCTGGAGTTTCTAAAACAGCAGGTTTTTTCTTAATTGCTCCTACTGCCAAAATCGCAACTTGTGGTTGATTTATGATTGGTGTTCCCATTACATTACCAAAAGAACCAACATTGGTCATAGTAAATGTACCTCCAGAAACTTCATCTGGGGAAAGCTTGTTTGTTCTCGCCCGATTTGCCAAATCATTAACTGCTTTTGTTAAACCGATTAAATTCTTTTGATCAGCATTCTTTATTACTGGCACAATCAAATTACCACTAGGTAATGCTGTTGCCATTCCAATGTTGATATTCTTTTTTATAATTATTTTAGTTCCATCTACCGAAACATTAATCATCGGAAAATCTTTAATTGCTTTAGCAATAGCTTCGATGAATATAGGAGTAAACGTAATTTTCTCCTTTTCTCTTTTTTCAAAAGAAGATTTCACTTTATCTCTCCAACGCACTAAATTAGTTACATCAGCCTCTACAAATGATGTTACATGCGGTGATGTATGCTTACTCATTACCATGTGATCGGCAATCAATTTACGCATTCTATCCATTTCCAAAATCTCATCACCACCACTAGTTGAAACAAAAGTTTCTTTTTTCTCTACTTTAACTTGATTTTCAGTTTTCGTTTCTACAGGTTTTTTCTGTTCAACAATTTTATTTCCAGATCCAGATTTTCTACTAGATAAATAAGAAATAACATCATTTTTAGTAACTCTGCCCTCAGCACCAGTTCCTTTTACCGAATCCAGTTCTGCAATTGAAATACCTTCACTTTGAGCAATATTTTTAACTAAAGGAGAATAAAATTTACCTGAAGATTCAATTTTTGTATTAGTATCTAAGCTGGCAGCAAGAATGTAGGGAACTAGATTATCCTGCTCTTTACTATCTTGTTTTGCAAGTTCAATTTTAGGTTGTTCTAAAATAACTTCTGAAGAATTTTCACTGTCCGTATCAATTATTGCAATTGTTGCACCTACTTGCACGACATCATTTTCACCAAAAAGTAATTTTATCAATTTTCCACCAACCGGTGAAGGCACCTCAGAATCAACCTTGTCAGTAGCAATTTCTAAAACTGATTCATCAGCCAGAATCATATCACCTGGATTTTTAACCCATTTAATAATGGTAGCTTCAGCTACGCTTTCGCCCATTTTAGGCATGATTAACTCAAATTGCGCCATTTATTTTTTTCGGTTATTCGTAAGAATCGGTATTAGGTCGGGTAAAAGTAGGATTTTTTTTGTTTTGAAGGAGGCAATTTTACATAATGCAAAGTTCATAGATGATTTGAAAATGTAATATCTTGCAGCAATTTAAATGAATAATATGTCGAAAGAATTGAAATTAATTGCATTTGATAGGCTTTTAACCATAATGGATGAACTTAGAGCTGGCTGCCCATGGGATCGGAAACAAACTATGAAAAGCCTTCGACATTTAACTATTGAAGAAGTTTATGAACTTTCGGATGCGATATTAGAAAAGGATAAGGGCGAAATTAAAAAAGAGTTAGGCGATATAATGTTGCATTTAATTTTTTATGCAAAAATAGCTTCGGAGACCAATGATTTCGATATTGCTGATGTGTTAAATGGAATTTGTGAGAAATTAATTTCACGCCATCCTCATATTTATGGAGATGTGATTGTGGCTGATGAGGCTGAAGTAAAACGAAATTGGGAACAATTAAAACTAAAAGAAGGCAATAAATCAGTATTAGAAGGTGTTCCAGTGTCGTTACCAGCTTTGGTAAAAGCTAGCAGAATACAAGAAAAAGCACGCGGCGTAGGTTTTGATTGGGATAATAAAAATCAGGTTTGGGAAAAAGTGCAGGAAGAACTCCAGGAATTTAAAATTGAAATGGATGCTATTGAAGAAAATGGATCTGAAGAAAATAAAGAAAAAGCCGAAGCTGAATTTGGAGATGTTTTATTTTCTTTAATTAATTATGCCAGATTTAATAATATAAACCCAGAAGACGCTTTAGAGAAAACAAATAAAAAATTTATCAAGCGATTTCAGTATTTAGAAGCAAAAGCCTCGGAGCAACATAAAAATTTAAAAGATATGTCACTTTCTGAAATGGATGTTTTTTGGAATGAGGCAAAAAAGTCAGTATAATATAATTAGTAAACTTAATTTAATAATTGAAATTTTATGGTCAAATTTTTAAAATGGATTTCAATTGCGTTATTTATTATTATTTTACTTATTTCAAGCATTCTTTTCTTAGCATACCGAAATAAAAAACAAATATTAGCGCTCGTACTTATAGAACTAAAAACCACCATTAATGGTGAGATTTTAATAAAAGATATAGATTTTGGCTTTAATTCGTTACCAAGACTTTCCATTATTCTGAAAGAATTTGAACTTCGAGATCCAGCATATAAAATTTACAAAAAACAGCTTTTAAAAGCAGAAAAAGTATATTTGAATATAGATTTATGGCCTCTATTAAAAAATAAAATTATAGTGAATTCCATAACTATTAAAAATGGAGATATTTCGATTTTCAAAACTAAAAATGGATACAATAATCTTGATACTTTTAAAAAATCGCCTAATGCTGAAACGGTAAACACAAGCAATTCGTTAACCTTAAATTTAAAAAAAATTGAATTGATTAATATTAAAATCTTTTATAATGATTCGCTAAAAAATAAACATATTTCAATAAACTTTATTAAACTTTCGTCTCAACTCAACAAAGATAAAGAGCAATTAAACCTATCATTAGTTGGTAAATTTATTACAAATCAATTTGAATTAAATCCTAAAAATGGAAGTTTTGGGTTAAATACTGAGTTCGATGCAAAGATTAATGCTGAATATTATTTCGCTGATAAATCGATCATAATTAATGCTTCGGAATTAAAAACAAATAACTCTAGTATAGCTGTAAATGGGTTCGTAAATGATAGCATCTACAATTTTGAATTTGCTACCTCAAAAATCAATTATATAGATGCCTTAAAATTGCTTCCAATAAAAACTCAAAAGAAATTAAAGGAATACAACTGCGATAAACCCATAAAAGTTAAGGCTATAGTGAGTGGTGATTTAGCTATTAGCAAAGAAACTAAACTGGATATTGAATTTGAAATAAAAGAATCATTTATTACAGCAAAAAAATTAACTTTCGAAAAAGTAAATCTTACAGCCAAATACAGCAATTCTGTAAATCCTAGAGAAAGTTATTCAAATAAAAACTCTAGTATAACGATGAAGAACGCTTTTTTAATAAAAGAAGGAATTCCCACAAAATTTGAAGCAACAATTTCTAATCTTGATAATCCATTTCTACTATTGAAATCGGATATTAATTATAATTGCAAAGCTTTGAACGAATTGCTTGATGAGCGTGAAATGAAATTTACTGATGGTAATTATAAAATTCATATTGATTATGAAGGCAACTTATTTGAATATTTAGAATCTAAAATTGATAGCAAAAGTGGAAAATTAAATGGTACTCTTGATCTGAAAAACGTTTCATTTAAATGGATTAAAGAAAACCAGTTATACTCTAATTTAAACGGATCATTTAATTTTAGTACCAAGCAAATCTCTATCAATAAAATTAATTTTTTAGTAAATAATAACCCCATAAACTTAAGTGGTGTTATAACTAATTTTCTTCCATTCTTTTCCAACCAAACCAGAAAAGGATATGTAAGTCTTTCTGTCTTTTCTCCAAGAATTGACTTAAAATCCATATTATCAAATAAAAAGAAATCTGAAAAGAAGATTGAGAAGGATAAAACAGGAAATAAAATATTGACTAATTTAATTGAAAAACTATATGAAAACCTTGAGTTTGATTTAAAAATTAGAATTAATGAGCTTAACTTCAATAAATTTATTGGGCAGGAATTAAAAGCTGATCTTAAGCTAGCTGATAATATTTTAACAGCAAAAAATTTAGATGTGCAAGTTGCTGGAGGCAAAATAGATGCATCATTGATAATTTCTGATTTAGATAAAGACGTAAATCCAATTCTATTTAATGGAAAAGTTGTTAATACAGATATCAGTAAATTCTTTGTTTTATTCAATAATTTTAATCAAAAAGCTATTACAAATTCAAATTTAGAAGGCAAACTTTCTGCTGATGTAAATTTTGTTGCAAGTGTTGATGAAAAACTAGCCGTGGTACCAAATACTATGGGTGGAAAAATAAATCTGAAAGTAATAAATGGAAAACTAATTCAATTTGAACCAATGAAAAATATGAGTAATTTTTTATTAAAAAATAGAGATTTTGAAACTGTTAGTTTTGATGATTTAAATATGGAGTTTGAATTGAAAGGAAATAATCTTGATATAAGCAGAATGGAAATCGCTTCTAATTTAATTAACTTGTTTGTAGAAGGCCAATACGGTTTTGGTAAGGAGACTGACTTTAGCGTGCAAATTCCGTTAAGTAATCTTAAAAAACGAGATAAGAATTATGAGCCTGAGAATATTGGTCTGGACGAAAAAACTGGAGCTAGTGTATTTCTACATATTTACAACAATGAAGTTGGAAAAACAATTATTGCCTATGATCCATTTAAAAAACATATTAAATCAAAAGAATTGAAACCAAGAATTCAAAAAATAAAGAAAAGAAGAAATTAATTTCACTTTCACTAACAATTGTGAACAAAAACTAATGTTCCAACATTAAATAATACAATTTGATAACGTTTAATTAACAAACAAGTCTTAAACTTGCAGATTAATTAATAGCCTTGGTACAAAAAATTCTTCTTTTCGCATTCCTTAGTTTCTTATTTACATCATGTTCAAAAGAAGACGACGACACCAATTTAATTAATCCTGAATTATCAGTTAACTCCAGTGAAAATTCTAAAATTTCTTCCCAAAACCCATTTAAGATAGTAATTAACGAAGATTTTGATCAAGGAACTAAATCCACTTATTCTCCAGATAGTATTATATTATCAACTGGAAAATGGTATTTTGATAATGCCTTAATTGGAAAAAATACTGAAGACGTAAAGTTTGGAACATCTGCTGCTAGAATTACAGGAAACGGTTCTATAACGTTAAAAATAGATACAATTTCAACTTTATTAACTATTAAAGTTAGTCATGCAACATTCGGACAAGATTATCCATCAACATGGGGGCTTTTTATTTCAACAAATAATGGAATAAGTTTTAAACAATATGGACAAACAATTGAAAGTAATTCAACTATTCAACAACAGGTATTTACTATTGGACTCCGTTCTGCAATTATTATTCAAATCCGGAAACTTTCAGGAGGAACAGATCAATTAAATTTCGATAATATCAGTTTTACGAATGCAAAACCTGTTATAAAAATTAATGTAATAGCTCCAGCTGACAATGATAATTTATTATTAGGTAACCCCAGCATGGCACAAAATAATATTCTATTAATTGATAACTATTTAATGAATAAAGGGGAATATATACTTTCTTATAACCGCACCAATGGAACTCCTAACTGGGTAAGTTGGTATGTTGGATCGAACTCTTTAGGTACGACTCCCCGACAGGACGATTTTAGAGCTGACAATACGTTACCATTAGGCTGGTATCCAGTAGGTTCAACAAGTTATTCTGGAAGCGGATTTGATCGTGGTCATAATTGTCCGTCAGCAGATAGAAATAGTTCCGTACCAGCAAACTCTTCTACCTTTTTGATGACAAATATAATTCCGCAAGCGCCTTACAATAATCAACAAACTTGGGGAAATTTTGAAGATTACACTCGTTCATTGGTAAATGCTGGGAATGAAGTTTTTATTGTAATGGGAAGTTATGGTGTAGGAGGAACAGGAAATAATGGATTCAAAACAAGCATTAATAATGGAAATGTAAAAGTACCAGCCCGAATATGGAAAGTTGTAGTAGTAATTCCAAATGGCACTAGAGATATTAATAGAATTACGAATACAACTAGGGTTATTGCAATTGATACTCCCAACTCAAATGGAATTAGTAATAATTGGCGAACATTCAGAACAAGTGTAGATGCTATAGAAACTGCAACTGGATATGATATTTTGAGTGCATTAACTCAATCAATTCAAAACAATTTGGAATCAAAAATAGATTCTCTGTAAAATTACAGAGGAGTTGAATTTTTACGAATTATTTAAGATAAATTCAATATTATCGATAAATATTTCTCTAAAAACATGGATTGTTATAGGTATTTGTTGCAGAAAAAATACCAACTTATGAGTATATATTATAGTTTTCAAATGTTGATTTTTATAAAAAGATTTAGCAATTATGAAAACACTTCGAAATTTTTCAACTAATCCAATAAAACAATCCCTATCAGAACAAATAAATTCGCTTAAAATAAAAGGTATTGATGATGAAATTGATATGATTTCTTTTATAAGAAAAGTAAAAGAACTTCAAAAATTAGACAGATTTATCGTACAAATTTCCTGATATTTTGCTTTACTCAACAGTAAAAGAAATTTACTTTGTAACAGAAACAGGCAATTTAATTGTCAAAACTGTTTTTTTAAATAAGTTGATTGCAAATTATAAAATTTTGCTTCGCGAAAAAGATAGAAATGCGCAAACTACTTTGGCTGATGGAGACAATACAAATCCTTAGGATGATATAGCATTGTTGCCAAGTCCAGTTTCAAATAATCATGGTCGTAGAATAGTTTTAGAAACTGGATTTTCTGGTATCGACCATACAAACTTTCTTGATTACGAAATCAGATTGGAGGTTTTTCAAAATGGGGTGAAAATAGGTTTAACAATTAATAAAGGCAAATTGGATGGAAAAGGTGAATATTCGTTACTTTTCATTAAACCTTTAATTTAAGAATAAAAAGGAAAAAGGAAATTCGGATTCTATCCTTCCTTAATTCAACTGTTCAATATTGAATGGCTCAACCAGATTTAGAGCCAGTTTTAAAACAATTAAAACTCAATATTACAATTCCAGATTTACTGACCTTTAAAATTTAAAATAAGCTTCAATTTAAAAATAATACTACCTAAAAAATCACCTTTTAATATAAATTTATGAGATACGACAGAGATCCTAAGTATTTGCATCCATTTATTGCAAATAAACTAAACGCTATTTTACCACTTATTAATACAGGTTTACCACTTGGTCATATTGCTAAATTAGTTTCAATACATAGAACTCTATGAGATCAGTTTCAGTTATTTAAACAAGGTCGGGTTTTCAAGATCGGAAGCTGGGTAAAATCTGGAAGCATTGTTACCAATTTAGATGGTTTTATAAAAATGTCCAATCATAATTATTTACCCTGCCTGGCAATTGATATTGGAATTTTTAATGGCAACCAGTATTTAGGAAATAGTCCACATTATGCAAGTGTGAAACAAGGTAAACAATTTGGATTGAGTTGGGGTGGTGATTGGAATCGTTTTAAAGATTTACCGCATTTGAAATGACGAATATTAACTTTTTTAAACATGATATAAAAAAGACAATGGAAAGTTATGGCAAAGATACCTGCAAATGGATGGAACATACACTGGTGCAATGGATGGAATTTTTGGGGAGAATTCTTTAAAAGCATTGAAGAAAACTACAGGAAAATCAATTAGAAATATAAAAGCATGGGATAAATTATTTGATAAATTTGGAGTACTGAATACCGAAATTCATTCATAATTAAATAAATTTGGCTGCACTAATTTTATCGCTAGATTGTGGCGGATCATGGGCTTTATTTAGGTTAAAGTTTAAAAAGATATTTATGACGACATAAAAGGACATAAATTATTGAGAAAATTTGATTTAGTTATCGCTAATTCTGGAGGAAGTTTGGTGCTTGCTTGCCTTTGCAATAATATGCTTTTGAGCAAATCATTACTGCTATTTAAAAATGAAAATACTAAAAAATAATTTTTTAAAAACTTAGTTTTTTTGAACAACTAAAAAAAATACCTTTAATTTCAGTTCTACAAAAAGCAATTAAAATTTTCAGTGCCGATACGATAATTGGGCTTAAATATCATACAGAAAGAAAATTGGAAACACTCACCAAGGAATTGGAAAATGCTGACTCTAATCCAAATGGGCAAAAATTAATCACAAAATATCTCGATGAGCTACCTCAATTGATTGGGAAACCAACTTTAGAAATTCTAATTGTTGGATATGATTATTTTAGTGAGCGAGTTACTTTTTTTCGTTCTAACATTAATAGACCTACAACTCAATTCAATCGAACACAAAAACGAGTAAAATTATCTGAAGCTATCCATGCATCCAGCAATGCACCAGTTAATTATTTTGAAGCTCCGGCTAAATTAAGATTTAAAGATCGAGATACCAATTTTAAAATACTTCATATTTTTGGGACGGTGCAATTTCGGGTTTTAATAATCCGGTATTGGCTGGCTTAATTATAGGACTAATTACAAAAAAATTAAAACCTAAAGAATTTCAGATTTTAACTATCGGAACTGGAACTGGTAACAGAGCAAATATAACTAATTTTGAAGAGAACGAAAACCCTGAACTGCAGGAAATTTACCATTTAAATAAAAATAATGAATTAGTTAATAGTAAAACTAAAGCAAACTTTGTGAATGATATCGTAAAAGTTTCTAAAAGTATTTTGGGCGATCCACCTGATTCGGCAACGTTTATGGCTTACACAATTTTAGACCCATTATTGAGCAAAAATGCTTCATTAGTTAGAATAAATCCGTGTCTATCTCCCAAATTAAAAGGAAATAAAATATTTGATTTACCAGATGCATATCAAAATTTATCGGAAGGCCGCAAAAAATTTATCGCCTTATTAGACATGGATATGGATGCTGTAGAATCAGATGAAGTGCTGCTAATTTCTGAATTAGCAGAAAATTTTATTGTTAATGATTCCACAAAGACCTGTATTCCTAATCAACTTGTTAGAGGCGATGCAGCTTTTAATTTTTTAGGGCAACCTACCTACCGTGAAGCGAAAGCAAGATGGCTGGAAATAATAAATGAAGTAGTTTGAATTTGCTAAAGTTTTTTACCTTTCAAAATGACAGTAAAATATTATCTTTTATTATTATTTTATTTTTATTCTTTTATTCTTAAAGCTCAGAATTTCAATGTAGGGATTTCTGCAAACTATATGATTGATAGGGATTTTAATAAACCGTTGGAAGGGCTTTTTATATCGCTTCCAAATATCAGCTTGTATTCTAATGTTCCTATAAGTGTAGGTTTAGTTTTAGAGAAAAAAACTAACTTCCTTAGTCCTTCCATTGGAATAAATGTAATATTAAGAAATATAAGGCTTTTAAATGATTTTGATCTTTATACTACATTTTACGATCAAACTCTTGAAATTCCGTTAAAAGTTACTTACAGAAATGAAATAAATCAAAATGTATCTTGCTTTTATAGATTGGGTGCAGGTTTAAATACAATGTTAACATCAACCAATAAAAACACTGAATATTATGGAGGGTTTTCCGATCCTATCTATGTATTTAAAATTATAAACCCTGAACAGATTAATACGTTTATTTCAGCCGGTTTAGGAATAGAAAATAAAATGGAAAAGATTGGAATTTTAAAATTTAATTTAGAATACATTTATCAAACCAAAAAATATTTTGCTTATCAAATTATAACAGATAAAGAAATTGGAAATTCTAAATCGTTTAGACCAAGTTATCTGATGTTGGGACTAACTTATTCCCCTAATTTCTTAAATAAAAATAAATTTTTAAATTTATTGATGATTTAAAAGTCAATTTTATTGAGTATAAAAACTCAGTTTTTCTTCCTTTTCCTCCTATTCACCAGTTTGTCTAATTCGTTTAGCAATTTAAGTCGTTCAAAATCTAATTTAATCAAGGTAAATTCTTCTCTTATTTTTTTATTTTCTAATTGAAGGATTTCAGTGCGTAAAGGATTATCGGGTTGAATAGCATTATATTTTTCATTCTTAATAGTGTCGTTTTTATATGATCTAATTATTTTTGCAGAATCAACTTCCATCAATTTTGCCGAGTCTATCATTATTCTGTTTTTAAAAATAGAATCTTCATATTTTTTTAAAGAATCTTGTTTGTTCATAACAGCTCGTTTTTCATTCAATTGAAGTATAGTTTTAGCTTGATCTCTTTTAAATTTTGCAATAACAGAATCCATAATTCTAATTTCTCTTGTCAGAATTTTAATGGCTTTTTTTCTGCTCGTATTTGCTTCTGCGGAAAAGCCAAGGCACATAAAAAAAATAAATAAGAAGTATAGGTAAACCTTCTTCATTTCAAATAAAATTTTGTTTCAAAATCCAACCAATTTAAATGGAAAAGTTTAATTTTAAACGAAAATATAAAACATACTAAAAAAAGAAAATCATGCTTGAAAATTTATTACAACTCGTGAAAGATAATGCAAATGATGATATTATCAACAATGCTCATATTCCAAATGAAAAAAATGATCATGTAGTTGAAGAAACTGCCAATTCATTATTCGAAGGATTAAAAGAACAAGCCAATGGTGGCCATATGCAAGATTTGCTCCAAATGTTTCAATCAGGTGGAAATTTGGGCACTTCTGGCAATCCAATAATGAATAATTTAACTTCTGGAGTAGCTGGAAATCTGATGCAAAAGCTTGGAATATCGAACGAAGCGGCCATGTCAGTAGTTGCAGGAATTTTACCAAAAGTTATGAACAGTTTTGTCAATAAGACAAACGACCCAAACGATTCGAGTTTTAATTTAGGCGGAATTTTAGGATCGCTGACCGGAGGTAAGACCAACGGAATGGATTTATCTGCAATCGGAAGTATGTTTTCTGGTGGTAATGATGCTGGTGGAGAAAAACCATTAGGAGGAGCTTTGGGTGGTTTGCTAGGTAAATTATTTAAATAAAAACCTTTTATTTTTACATTTGAATTCACCAATTAAAATTCTTTATATTCAAATTATGTTCAAAAAATCCATCCTATTCTTTTCAGTATTTTTCTCGATTATCAATTTTAGTTTTTCGCAAAATCGTTTTTTAGAAGATAGTTTAGATAATTATATCAATAAAGCAATTATTGATTGGAATGTACCAGGCTTAGCAATTGCAATTGTTAAAGACGGAAAAGTTGTAATTAATAAAGGATACGGTGTGAAGTCTGTAATCACGAAAGAAAAAGTAAACGAGAATACACTTTTTCAAATTGCATCTAATACAAAAGCATTTACTGGAACTGCTTTAGCTATGTTGAATAACGAGAAAAGGATATCAATGGATGATAAGGTATCTAAGTATTTGCCTTATTTTAAATTAAAAGATCCTTTGGCAAGTTCTAATACCACTATTCGCGATTTGCTTTGTCATCGTATTGGTTTTCAGACATTTCAAGGCGATTTTTTGAACTGGGCTTCTAATTTAACAAGAAAAGAAATAATTGAAAAAATGTATTTGACAGAAGCTGTAAATCCTTTTAGATATAGATTTGGTTATTGTAATGCAGCATTTTTAGCAGCTGGAGAAGTAATTCCGGCTGCAACAGATACAAGTTGGGATGTATTTGTCACCAAAAGATTATTAAATCCCTTGAAAATGAATAGAACAACAACCAATTTTTCTGCGATACTTTCAGATCCAAATGCTTGCAAACCATATACTATTTTAGATGGTAAATTAATTGAGTTACCTTATAATAGCATGGATAATATTGCTCCTGCTGCTTCTTTAAATTCGAGCGTAAATGATTTAACACACTGGTTATTAATGCAATTAGATAGCGGGCGATATGCAAATACTCAGGTTGTCCCATTTAAGGCTTTAATGCAAACAAGAACTTCTCAAATGCTGGTTGGCGATGTAAATTCAAAAACATTTCCTCAAAAACATTTTAACACCTACGGATTAGGCTGGTTTATGAGTGATTATTATGGTAAAAAAGTTTACGAACATAGTGGTGGTGCCAATGGTTTTGTAACTATTACCTGTTTTATTCCTGAAATAAATATGGGTGTAACTGTTTTAACAAATACAGATGCAAACAACCTATTTGATGCTTTAAAACAACAAATTATTGATTTATACTTAAATGCTCCTTATCGAAATTATTCTGATTTATATTTAAAAAGAAATAAAGAAAGTGTATTGGCAGATAAAATTGAACTTGATAAATTAAAGAAAACTGCTGAAACTAAACCTTCTTTAAGTTTTCCAATAATTAATTATACAGGATCTTATCAAAATGAATTTTATGGAAATATTATAATTTCAGAAACGGATAAGAAATTAAAAAAAGAAAACCAGGTATTAAAAATAAATTTCGAACATCATCCACAAACCATTGGTTATTTGAGTCCACTTGGAGAAAATAAATTTTTATGCAGTTATAGTGATGCTGTGTGGGGAATTCAGGTAATAGATTTTACTACTAAAGACGAAAAAATAAATTCAGTAAAAATTAAAGTAAACGATTACATTGATTATCTGAGCTATGATTTTATTAAAAAATAACCCGTTGTGTGGTTTAAATCAATATGTAAAAATGTAAAATTGGAGTACAAAGGCTTAGGGATAGTAGCGGCATCCTTTTTTTCCTTTAAAAAACAATTAAAT
>ENA-OFCE01000037-OFCE01000037.1-metagenomes-genome-assembly--contig:-NODE-37-length-102807-cov-6.947690_pt1 | contig 102807 bp, 94 predicted proteins | sample MGYA00153388_OFCE01 | MGnify analysis MGYA00153388
GGCTTTGCCACTTTTGTTTGCGCATGTGCCTTTCCGAAGCATGAGGAAAAACTGGCACGCGCATAAATTTAATGTTTTTTTATTGTATGGGAAAGAGAACTTTCCTATACAATAAAAAAATTAAGCAGTATGCGGCTGTGAAGCCTTACTGCTCAACTTTACCTTACAGTATACCCTTGATCTTCTATAGTTCCCTTGATAATGTCTACAGAAACCTTCTCCGCATCATATTCGACGATCACTTTTTTTGCACTCAAGTCTACAATAACATTTTCAACACCATTGAGAGCACCTACCGCATTTTTAACGGCATTCTCACAGTGACTGCAAGACATTCCTTCTACGTTTACTGCTACATGATCCATAGCTGGTAGTAACCCCTCCATTAATTTATGAGTATAGCTATTATAATACAAAACAGGCGGAAAGGCAAGTTTTCCCGGGGATATATTCGAAATAAGTACTGAAAAACCAGCCTCTGCCACCTTAAACACGATCTATCGGACCTCTACTTCAGCCGTTGTACTGCAGCCTCCAAAGGAGCTGGTAATGATGGCTTTGCCGGGTCTCCTTGCAGTTATCTTCCCTTTGGCTACTGTAACTACGGTATTATCGGAAGAAGCCCAGGTTGCAGTCGGAGTTACATCCATTGATTTCCCATCGCTAAAGGTTTCCTTCGCGGATAATTGCTTTTCATTTCCTTTATTCAGGGCTAAATTCCGCTCACTCAGACTGATTTTATTCTTTGATTGAAAATCATGTGTACGTTTGAATATTTCCCAGGTTCCATCGCTGTATTCGTGAGAATACACCCCTACCAGTTGATTGTCAAAAATATGCTGGAAATAGCAGGCATCACTGTCCACCAGTATTTCGTGGTTATCCACAGGCACAAAGCCCTTGTATGGGTGTTTGGATGCAAACATAATGGTTTTCCACACTTTTTTACCCTTGACCTCATGCAACGTTTCTGCTGCCAGCCAGTACCTTCCGTCCCTGTACATCATGGAAGGTGCAGCAAGAATGAACTTCGTATCACTTAAAACCTTGTTTTCCTGCGCCTTTGCGATCTGTGTTATATCCTTGTCATGTTTTTCTTCTATATAATATTTGTCATCCTTGAAATGATAGTAGTATAGTCGATAGGTAGCGTTTTTTTCATCATAGAAGATGAAAGGATTCTGGTGCCTTTCTCCTGGCGCTGCTGCGACAGCAGTCTCCTCCTCCTTGAAATTCTTGCCGTCAGCAGAGGATAGTCTGACAATATAAGAATCTCCCCCATAGTTTCGGGTTCCGAACATATGGACAATCCCATCTACAACCACCACTGTTCCCCAGCGCAGATTCGGCACGATAGGAGTCGTTCCTTCCTTTTGCCAGTTTACCAAATCATTGCTATAGGCCACTCCCATGTCATTCCGAATATTCTTTCCGTCATAGCCATGGTAATACGCCCAATACCGGTAGCCGTTCCGATTCAATTCTGCAATGGACATGGTGTGCGTTCTCTGCGAATCAAAAGCTTCTTCCGGCCCTTTTTTCAGAATTAGCTCCGGATCGCTGAGCGAATAATATCTAATGTTCCTCTCCTGCTTGAAAGCCGGTACGATAAGCACATTGGAGGCAGTAAACAGAATCACGGATGCTAAAAAGACAATGGCAGCAATATACCTCTTTTTCAAAATTTTTCTCCCCTTATTTGTCTATTAATTTTAAAGCCTCTACATATTTCGACATACTCTATACTACCCGAGTCCAGGCAAATTTTCAAGTAACTCTTATTATATATAGTCAAATTTCATTTGCCGCCGCTCAGCCATGCTGCCATCAAATCCCTGGCAATGGGCGCAGCCCCCTGTCCTCCTGTTTCACCACTGTACTCCAGAATGACAGCAACAGCAATCTTAGGGTTTTCCACGGGGGCAAAACCGATAAACCATGCATGCTCCTTATTCTTTTCCCTGCCTGTCAGTTCATTTTCTGCAGTACCTGTTTTTCCTGCAACACGTACACCTTGAATCGCAGCGTTTCCTCCCGTTCCAGAATCCACCACTTCCTGCATCATTTCCTTCAGTGCCTTTGCAGTCTCCGGCTTCATCATCCTGTAAAGCTCGCTGGATTTCTGCTGTTTCAGTACGGTTTCATCCGGCTTCATGACCCGATTTACCAATATAGGCTTCATTACAGCTCCGTTATTGGCAATACCTGCTGCAATCATGGCCATGTGAAGGGGAGTAACCAGAATCTTTCCCTGCCCGATGCCAACAGCCCCCATATCCGCCTTACTCATGCTTTTATAAGGGAAGAGACTTCGGTTTACCGGCAGATCAAAGGGGATTTCGCTCCCGATCCCTGCCCTTTCCACTGCATTCTGAAGGTTTCTGGCCCCCAGTTCCACTCCAAGCTGTGAAAAGTAAACATTACTGGATACCGCCAGTGCCTTTTTCAGATCGAGAGTACCATGAGCTCCTCCTCCAAAATTCCTGAATTCCTTTCCGTCGATGGTTACAACTCCTTTATCCTCAAAAATACGGTTTCCCAGTCCATTCTCAATCGCCGAAGCACTGATGACCGTCTTAAAAGTGGACCCGGGTGCATACAACCCCTGCAGTACACGGGACAGGAAGGGGGATTCTTTGGATTCCACCATCTTTGTCCAGTTCTCTGCAAGCTTCTGACTGTTGGGATCAAAATCCGGTTTACTAACCATGGCCAACACCTCTCCGGACTTCGGGTCCAATGCCACCACGGCCCCCCGCTTTTCGCCCATCAATTGATTCGCCGCAGCCTGCAAATTATGGTCGATGGTAAGAACCAGATGATTCCCTGGTTTTTTATCCTGAATCAATTTATTCTTAATATCAAACACAGAGCTAAATTCCCGGATTCCCAGCAGTTCATTGTTATAGGCGGCTTCCAGCATGGATTTTCCATAGTTTCGGGAATTATAGCCGATTACGTGGCTGTACAGCGAACCGAAAGGGTACTCTCTTGTTTGCTTATCGCCTTCTATCTTACTTGTCGCCAGCAGTGTTCCGTTCCGGTCATAAATGTCACCTCTGCGTGTACTTTCTTCAATTTCCCACTGCCTGCGGTTATAGGGATTGGATACAATTTTATCCTTTACAAAAAACTCAAAATAGGTAAGGTAACCAATGAGGGATAGGAATAGCAAACTCATGACCATCATTATATGGATAACCTTTTTATTGGCTGTCATCTGCTTCCTCCTCCTTTCGATTGCCGGTGTGTTTGGATATTGCCTGCAGGATTCCGAGTGCTATAAAGCTGGTAGTCATGGAACTCCCGCCATAGCTGATGAAAGGGAGCGTAATTCCTGTCAACGGAATGAGCTTGATTACACCCCCGATGATGATAAAGGTTTGGAATCCAAACATTACCGTAATGCCAAGGGCCACTGCCTTTTCAAACAATTGTTTCTCCTCCAGGGCCACTTTGAATCCCCGGTAGGTTAAAAGGAAAAACAGGAGAATCACGGCAGCACCTCCGAAAATCCCCATCTCCTCACAAATTGCCGAAAATATGAAGTCCGTTTGAACTTCCGGTATAAAATCCGGCCTTCCCATGCCAATACCTTTTCCAAAAAAGCCACCTGCTGCAATAGCAAAAAGAGATTGGGTAATCTGGTATCCCTTTTTGGCAATATCCGCCCACGGATCCCACCAGGTTTCAAACCGTACCCGAATATGGTAGAGTGTAAGGTACCCTGCCGTAGCACCAAAAGCAGCTAGCGCCAGGTTGGCTGCAAGGTAGTCCAACCGGGTATCCAGCACGTACAAGAACATAAAGAAAATCGCAAAAAACAGCAGTGCGGACCCCCAATCCCTCTGCAGGACCAAAAACCCCATAAACATATAGGAAACCGCCGTTAGGATAACTCTTTCACTAATGCGGATATCAGTCCCCCTCACGTTCAACCGCACTGCCAGCTTTTTCGGCTTGTGAAAATAGGCAGCCAGAAAGAAAATAAAGATAACCTTAATCAGCTCAGAGGGTTGAAAACTATATCTGCCAATAACAATCCAGTTATTGGCACCCTTTATATTGCTCCCAAAAACCAAAGTCAGAAGAAAAAGTGCAAATGCGCTTCCGATGTACTGATAAATAAGTTCATCCCACCGGTGAAATGTAAGATAAACAAAATAGCTGATAAAAAACAGGATAATTCCGATAACATACCATACAATCTGTTTGAACCCCTGGACCGGATCGAGACGATAAATCATCAGCACTCCCAGGTTTGCAAGCATGGCAACCACTAAGAAAAGATACTCATCCCCCATACCTCTCCTTGTGATTACGATATAGGTCGCTATTACCATGACGGTGATCAGAAAACCTGCACTCAGCAGTTTTTCATCAAACTTTGCCTTATAGATATAGAGAAGGCCAAAAGCCATAATATTTACAATAGCCACCATGTTGATGGGTCTGTATAAAATGGACATTTTTTTCATATTTATCACCTCATGTGGCATTTTTTACGTATAACAGGTCCAATTGTCCCATTTGTACCCTGTCACCGTTTTTTAACGGCATCAGCTCTCCTGTAATGCGCTGGCCGTTGACAAAAGTACCGTTTTTGCTTCCCAAATCCTCAATATAGAATGCACCTTCCTTTTGAACCAGTCGAACATGCTCACTGGAGATAAAGGGATCCTGAATCGTGATATCGCACTTGTTGGAGCGGCCCACCATTTTACTGCCGTCCAGCAGATATGCCTCTTCCAGCTTAAAGCCCAGGCTGTCCCGCCGGTTGATCAATTTCAAATAGGGCAGCTTTCCGCCCGGGTCCTTCTGCCTTTCCTTCATTGATTGAATATCGAGGTAGATCAGTCGTATAATTCCATAGATAAAAAGGTAAATTACTGTAATAAAAATATACCTTAACAGGGAAGACACGATTTCAAACAATTTATTCACTCCCCCCAACAAATAAAAACTTATAGTACTATTATACTACAAAATCATCAAGTTACGCTTCATTGTCATAGAAATGAAAAACTCCCAAGGCTGCACAGAACTGCGTCAATAGCCTTGCGGCAGCTATAAAAAAGCAGCGGACTTTCGTCCGCCACAGCTTTCATCCATACCGAACTTTTTCTATTTAGATACGATGACCTTGTTTCTTCCCGCACGCTTTGCTTCGTATAACGCTCCATCGGCCTTTTCTTTCAATTCCTCTACATCCTTGACTGGCTCCGGGTAGGAAGCAATACCGATGGACACTGTGATGGCAGTCTTTCTCTGACCGGGTAACTCAAAGGGGTGCTCCTCAATGGTTTTTCGGATACGCTCGGCGATTTCAACAGCTTTGCTCTGGGAACAATCCATCAGCAATACTGAAAATTCCTCTCCGCCATTCCTGGAAACAATATCCACATCCCTGCAGGTTTGTCTAAGAATTTTTCCAAGCTCCTTCAAAACAATATCTCCCTGTTTATGCCCATAGGTATCATTCACCTTCTTGAAGAAATCCACATCGATGAACAGAAGTGCCAGCTTCTGCCTTTGATTTTCGGCATCCTGGATAATTCTTCCGGTAACCACTTCAAATTGCCGTACATTATTTAAACCCGTCAGAAAGTCACGCTTCGCTTCCTCCCGGTATTTTCTGTAGGAAAATGTTAAAGCTTCCAAATACCCTATATAATAATATACTAAAACTGCGGCAATACTCAGTCCCAGGTTGTAGTAAATCAAAGCCTCTCTGCGAATTGCCGGATTTGGAAGCAGGAAAGAAAGCGCTATGCTGCTTATAATTAAAGATATTCCAACAGATAACGTCCATTTTTTCCATAACTTCATGGTAAAGCTGCATATAAAGCTAAAAATGGCAGTGAGCAACACAATAACCATAACAGCCACTGCGGAAGACACGGATGCACCAAAATAGCATATTCTGAAGATACTAATTACAAAGCCGGCCATCGCAGCAGATATCCAGCCTGCATTGACGGCTGACAGCAGTAAAGCGATATTGCGAAAGTCGATAATCACAGTTTCGTTGACACGTACGGTAAAAAGCATCAGTACAATGCCCAATAACCCGTAAATCCCACCTAATATAAGTTTTGGCTTTAACGGAAGGCCGTGATGCAGCCCTGTATTTCTAAAAGCCTGATAACTGACACTGGTAAAAGCAACCACCATGATGGTATTAATAAATAAATCCCTTAACACTAGCTTTCTCCTAACATAATATAGGTCATCCCTATCTTTCTCTCTCTAACAAACACGTTTAGCATAAACATATTCATTATACGCGCTAGGAGTATTTCTGTAAACCAGATTTTTAGTAGTTTTAGCTAAATTTTGTAAATAAATTTGTTTATTTTGCAGTTTCCGCTTTTACCTTTGAAAAGTAGTTCGTCCCCCTTTGAATCTGCAGCCGCAGCAGTCCCAGTATCAAGTAGATTCCATACGCCGATAGTAAAATGACGATGGGCATTACCGGATAGGCGTATCTGGCAAAAGTAAAGTAGGGCAAATGAATCCCTGTAAAATACACAATTGTAAGGATTAAGATCGCACTTCTCTTCCGGTACGCACCCAAACAGGCTGCAATGATGCCTAAAGCAGCGGTAATGAGAATCTGCATATGATATTCCGCAGCTTGATTAAAGGAAATCCCAAAGACTTCTTTCCAATAGTACGGATACCGCCATAGGTACCTGGCTTTCCCAATGGTATACCAGTGGACATATTCCATCGGATACTTTGGAAAATAGGTCTTCAACCTTCGAATCCCTGTTTCCATTTCGATGCGGTCTGTTTCAACAGCATTGGCCCCTGGCGTATAGCCCATAAAGTCCCGTGTCTGGTCATAGTTAATATAGGTTCCTTGCAGAAAAGGGTTCCCTGATGCCAGGGCCAGAGGGATAAAGCGGTCAAAAGCCCGATAATTCCGGATCCACCAGGGCATCATAACCATAGCAAATACGGCTGAAGTCACCAGGGTATATTTTAGAATCTCTTTGAAGGAATATCGTTGGATCAGCCACACGCCCAATATCACTATGGGAAACATGGCTATCGTAGGCCTGACTAAACAGGCAATTCCCCATACAAGGCCGCCCAAAATATAATAACGGGTTTTCTTTGTCTTAACAGCATAAATCGAAATATATATCAGGAGCAGCAATAAGAACTTGCAAGCTACTTCCATCATAATCAAACCGGTACTCACAATGTCTGCAACATAAAAGGAACTGAGAACACACGCCAAAATCGCAACTGTACTGTTAAAGACCGATGTTCCGATTAGAAAAAGCAGGAAAATACTTACTGCCTGAAGGCATGCCTGTACTACCCGGAAAGCAGCGATACCATTACCATAGCCGAACACCTTCATACACCCCGCCAGCATCAACGCATGCCCCGGCATTTCCGCCGCTGTCGGTTTATTCGTATCGCTATCGGTCAGCATTCCTTTCTCCAGAAGAATTTTTGCAGTTCTTATATACTTAACATCGTCGTTGTTCATCTTCTCCATACTCCCAAGGAGAAAATAGTCCTGGTACTTGAACACAGCTACCAGGTTGATGGTCAGAGTGAAGAGAACCGCTGCCACCAGCACCGTTTTAACCCATATTTTTTCATTCCGTAGTATATTCATTGCACCATCCTACTATTTTTAATTTACCGTTATCCTTTTTGATTCACCCATTATTTTGCCAGCGGATCGCAAAAATGATGCATTGATATTTACAGTATTATTCATTATAATTTAGAGATACCGATTTACCAAGGGGGGATTACTATTAAGCGAATTGAGGCTTTTATTAAGCCATACAGAGGGTTGTCTACCAGCATATACATACTGTTTTTTGCTTCCATCGTTAATTATATGGGCAATTTTGTCGGACCTTTTCTTACTCTGTTTTTAACCCATAAGGCAGGTATCAGTGTGGGTATCGTGGGTATTATCGTTGCCATTAACTCGGGGTTGGGTATGGTTGGTTCCATGATCGGCGGAAAATTAATTGACAATATTGGTAGAAAAAAGGTGCTCATGCTATTCTCTACTGCCTCCGGTGCAGGATACGCACTATGTGCCTTTATACATCAACCTATAGTGATTACCGGCATATTAATGCTTTCCAGCTTTCTGGGCGGTTTTTCACAGCCGGTGTACAGCACCATAACGACCGATTTAACGGAAGGCGAGCAAAGGAAGGCTGCATTTTCGTTAAATTATATTGCCATCAATGTTGGCTTTTCCGTAGGACCCCTTCTGGCAGGATTTTTATATAAAGATCATTTACTGTGGTTCTTTCTGGGTGATGCCATAACTACCTTTATATCCGTAGCCCTTGTGTCCATCTTTGTACCCGAGACCTTGCCATCAAAAGATGAAGTAAGACAAGTAAAGGCAAAAACTTCTGAAAGTGCGGAAGAAGGTAGCCTGTTCTCTGCTTTTATGAAACGGCCTGCACTAATGATGTTTTCACTGATTATCGTGATCTACTTTATTGTGTTTTCACAATTTAACTTTGGATTGTCGTTACAGGTGGAAGATGTGTTCAAGGAAAGCGGAGCGGCTGTGTTTGGAAGCCTTATGACTGTTAATGCCTTGCTTTGCAGCACACTAACGGTGGTTATAACCTCGGCAGCCAAAAACCTCAAGCCCTCCCTCAGCATATCCATCGGAGGGCTATTCTATGCTGTCGGATTCGGGATGATGTTCTTTATCAATTCCTATTTCAATTTTATTCTTTCAACTATTATCTGGACGATGGGCGAAATTCTTGTATCTACAAATACCAGTGTGTATATTGCAGACCATACGCCTATTACCCATCGAGGAAGATTTAATTCCGTATTCCCCATCATTCGACGAATGGGATTTATCATAGGACCTATACTGGGAGGTTTCTGTGTAAAATACGCCAGCATCCGGAGTTTATGGATCGTCATCGCAGCTTTATCTCTTCTGGGTGCTTTTATGATGTATCGATTATACAGAAGCGATCGTTTTAAAACTGACAACACTTTAGCTGCATAGCAAAGCGCAGGGAAAATCCCTGCGCTTCCTGCTTTTATTACCTATAAGTGTCTATCAGATACTCCATCCTCTGTTTTTTAATCATCTTTTGAGATTCCTAAAACCTCTTTAAATTTTGAAGGTGTTTCCGCAAATCAGACCTCTTTGCTCCTTACTAGGCCGGATAATATGCTTTTACAGGTTTGTCGAATACAAGTGGCACGCCACCGCATGACCCGGCCCAACCTCTATCATGTCCGGTTCCTTTTGTTTGCACACCTCCATGCAGCGGGTACACCGGGGATGAAACCTGCATCCGGATGGAGGGTTTACCGGACTGGGAACTTCACCTGCCAGGAGTATTCTTTCTCTCCGCCGCGACGGGTTGGGAGTGGGTATGGAGGACAGCAGCGCTTGCGCATACGGATGTGCCGGTTTGTCGTACAAATCATCGACATCCGCAATTTCCACCAACTTCCCCAGGTACATGACCCCGACGCGGGTACTTATATGTTTTACCACATTCAGACCATGGGCGATAAACAAGTACGTTAATGAAAACTCCTTTTGGAGGTCATAAAGCAGATTCAGCACTTGCGCCTGAATCGATACATCCAGGGCCGAAACCGGCTCATCACACACAATCAGCTTTGGGTTCAAAGCCAGAGCCCTCGCAATTCCAACTCTTTGCCTTTGCCCCCCGCTAAATTGGTGCGGATAGCGGTTTCTGTGATAGCTCGCCAAGCCTACACACTGCAATAGATAGGAAACTTTCTTGTCCAGTTCGGCCCCTTTGGCAATCTTATTTACTTTCATGGGTTCTGCAATAATATCACCGATGGTCATCCGCGGGTTCAGGGAAGCATATGGGTCCTGGAATACGATCTGAATGTCCTTGCGTAACAGTCGCTGTTCCTTTTTGTTCAGCTTTCCCATGTCCCTTCCTTCAAAATATATCTCTCCCGCAGTGGGCCTCATCAGGTTTACCATAACTCTGCCCAAAGTCGACTTTCCGCAGCCGGACTCCCCTACGAGCCCCAGTGTCTCACCTTTGTAGATGGTAAAGGATACATTATCCAGGGCTTTAACATAGCTGTCTTTAGGATGCAGCCAAGCCTTTTCTATGGGAAAATACTTTTTCAGGTTTTTTACTTTCAAAAGAGCTTCCATCGTCACACCCTCCCCACCTTACTCTGTACATGCTTATAGCACCGCACATGTCGGCCGTCCACCTGCGTCAGTGGCGGAGCATGCTGCCTGCAAATATCCATACATTCCCGGCATCGTGTGCTAAAAGCGCATCCTGGCGGCATCTTCAAAGGATTTGGAACCATACCCGGGATCATAAAAAGTCTTTCCTTTTTCTCTTCCATGCGAGGGATGGACTGAAGAAGTCCCTGGGTATACGGATGCAACGGGTTTTCAAAGATCTCCTGAACAGGTCCTTTTTCCACTACTCTTCCACAGTACATTACGACTACACTCTCAGCAATATCCGCCACTACTCCCATATCATGCGTAATCAACAGAATGGCCGTATTCACCCGCTGCTTTAATTTTAGCATCAAGTCCAGGATCTGTGCCTCAATGGTTACATCCAATGCGGTAGTGGGTTCATCTGCAATTAAAAGTTCCGGCTCACAGGCAAGTGCCATGGCAATCATGACCCTTTGCCGCATCCCTCCGCTCAACTGATGAGGATAGGCTCGAAGTCTTTCCTCCGCTGCCGGAATCCCCACCCACTCCAGCATCTCCCTGGCACGGTCGGCAGCCTGCTTTCTATTCATCTTCTTATGCCGTATCAGGGTTTCCATAATTTGTTTGCCGATGGAATATACGGGATTCAGCGAAGTCATGGGCTCCTGAAAGATCATGGAAATACGATCCCCCCGTATGTCCTGCATCTGTCTTTTACTCTTTTTTAACAAATCCTCTCCATTGAAGAGAATCTCTCCCTCTACGATTCTTCCCGGAGGATTCGGAACCAAACCCATAACGGACAGGGATGTCACGCTTTTCCCGCTTCCTGACTCCCCCACCACAGCAACTACTTCGCCTCTATGAACATCGAGATCCATTCCGTCGACTGCATAAAAGCTGCCTCCATCCACAGTAAACTGTGTTTTTAGATTTCTTACCTTCAATAATGAGTCCATCGTCTTCTACCATCCTATCTCCGCTGTTTTGGGTCCAGTGCGTCGCGCAATCCATCTCCCAGCAGGTTAAATGCCAATACTGTTATGGTAATGGCCAGACCTGGAAAAAGTATAATATGGGGTGCATTATAAAAGTAGCCGCGTCCTGCTCCCAGCATGCTTCCCCACTCGGCATAGGGAGGCTGGATTCCCAATCCCAGAAAGCCCAGGGCGGATGTTTCCAAAATGGCTGTGGAAATGCCAAGAGTTGCCCGGACTACGATAGGTGATAAAATGTTCGGTAAAATATGTTTGTAAATAATAGCAGCATCTCGATTTCCAATCACCTTTGCAGCCTGTATGTATTCATTCTCCTTCACAGCCAGAACCGATCCCCTTACAATCCTGGCATACTCGGGTATGGTTACAATACTGATAGCAATAATGGCCTTGTCAATCCCCTTCCCTAAAGCGCTCATAAACGCAATGGCCAGCAGTAGTGAAGGGAATGCCAGCATGATATCCATAACCCGCATCACCAGCATATCCGCAACTCCCCCATAATAGCCCGCCACAGCTCCGATAATGATTCCGGCCGTAAGCGCGATGGCCACTGCGGTAACACCTACACGTAAAGATACCTTGGTACCGTCAATAATTCTGCTTAAAATGTCTCTTCCCTGTTCATCCGTCCCGAGAATATGCACGGAAGAAGGGGGCTTTAGACTTTGAGACAATTCCCCGATGTAGGGGTTATAAGGCATGATGAATTTGCCGAAGGCGGTTACCAGCACCAGTAAAATAATGATGCCCAGCCCAACAACAGCAGCTTTATTCTTAAATAGAAGTTTTACAAGCTCCTTTCCAGGGGACACTGCTTCCTCTCTGTCATCCTGAAGCTCTACATTTTCTATAGCCTCTGAAATCGTATCCATATTTAATCCCCCTTTATGAATATTTGATGCGTGGGTCTAAGTAAGCATATAAGAGATCCACGATCAGGTTCACTACCACAAAGACCACGGCCATCAGCATCACAGCACCCTGGACAACCGGATAATCCGATTTTAGGATCGCCTCGATGGTATAACTCCCTACACCCGGCCAGGAGAATACTGTTTCGGTTAACACCGCGCCCCCCAGCAAAGCACCCAGTTGTAAACCGATTACCGTCACAACCGGAACCAGGGCATTCCGCAGGGCGTGCTGCAAAATTACGACACGCTCAAAAAGTCCCTTTGCCCTGGCAGTCCGGATATAATCCTGCTTCAGCACCTCCAACATGGTGGAGCGGGTCATACGGGCAATGATGGCCGTTGAATAGGAGCCCAATGCAACCGCCGGTAAAATCAAGTGCTTCACTGCGCTGAAAAAAGCCTCCCGGTTTCCCGTCAACAAACTGTCAATCAAATAGAAGGAAGTAATCTTCTGCGGCTCCAAACCGATCTGTATGCGCCCGGCTACCGGCAGCCAGTGAAGTCCCACCGAGAAAACAACAATCAAAAGAAGCCCCAGCCAGAAGATGGGCATGGAAACCCCCAACAGTGCAGTTACCATCCCCATATAGTCAACAAGGGAATTTTGCTTAACCGCAGACAGGACTCCGATGGATACACCCAAAATCGATGCAAACAAAATGGCGGCCAGGGCAAGCTCGATGGTTGCAGGAAAACGGGATAATATCTCTTTGGCGACCGGAACTTTGGTTACAAGGGAACTACCCAGATCACCGCGAAATATGCCCTTTAGAAAATTCCAGTATTGGATATGGAGCGGGTCATTCAGTCCCAGCTGCTGCCGCAGCGTTTCCAACTGCTCTGCAGTGGCGTGTTCCCCCAGAATTACCGCTGCCGGATCTGCTGTAAAGACATGCATGACGATAAACACTGTAACTGAAACTCCTAACATAACCGGAAGTAAAAGGATCAACCTCTTTATGATATATTTTACCAGCATTCTTCTCCCCCTTATGGATGTACATTTTATAAATCACTGTGAAATGTTCATAACATGCATAAAATGGAAACACCGTCAAAGGACGAGTTTCCATTTTATGCACCGATAATATTTTCAGGTTCTACTTATTCCTTGTCAACATCCTTCAGGAATACAGAGCCTGTGGGATGCACCCGGAAGTTTTTCACCTTGGGTGAATGTGCTGCCATGCTGGCAGCATGTGAGATGGGCAGCCAGGGAGCGTCCTTGGCCACGATCTCCTGCATCTGCTGGTATACTTTATTTCTCTCTTCTCCGTTGGGGATGGCTCTTGCTTTTGCCAGCAGCTTATCCACTTCCGGATTGACATATTTGGCTACATTCAGCGTAGATTTGATTTCATTGGAATCAAACAGGGATAGGAAGTTGTCGGCATCTCCATTATCGCCCACCCAGCCGTAAAACAGGATATCGCCTTCTCCCTGGGCCGTTTTCTGCTTGTATTCCGTCCATGGATATACATCGATTTTGGCTTTAATTCCTACTTTAGCAAGATAGTTCTGCACAGCTTCCGCCAGTTTCTGGCCATTGACCGGATTATAGGGACGTGGATTTGAATATGCAATCATTTTCACTTCCAGGTTTTCCTTCCCCAGTTCCTTCAGCAGCGCCTTTGCTTTATCTACGTTATACTCATAGGGTTTAACCTTGCTGTTGTGGCCCGGAATAAAGCTGGGCATCGGACTGTCTGCCTTCTCGGCAAAGCCCTGGTACAGGAACTTCACCAGCTCATCGCGGTTGATGGCATAAGAAATGGCTTCTCTGAGCTTTGGATCATTAAAGGGTGCTCTGGAGCAGTTGAATGCCATATAGTTGATATTCATGCCTTTATCCTTGAAGATCGTCATTTTACTCTGCTCCAGCTTCGGAACATCGTTAGGGTCTACACCATCAATGATGTCTACAGCGCCGGTCATCAATTCACTGGCTCTTACAGAGTTTTCCTTGGTGAATTTGAATACCACCTTATCGGTCTTTGCCTTACTTCCCCAATAGTCATTGTTCTTTTCCAGTGTAATGGATTGGCTCTTATCCCATTTGATAAACTTGTAGGGTCCTGTACCTACCGGGTTCTCAATGAATTTGTCACCATATTTTTTAGCAGCCTCCGGGCTGACAATGGGAGCTGCCAGTGACATGGCCAGATTGGCCAGGAAAGGTGTGTTAGGCTCTTTTAATGTGAATTTCACTGTATAGTCATCCACTTTTTCTACTTTTTCAACTAGACCAAAGGTAAAGGATGCATAGGGCATATCGTCAATCTTGTTGGGCGGCAGTTGGCGCTCCACACTGAATTTTACCGCATCGGCGTTAAAAGGTGTTCCGTCATGGAATTTGACACCCTGGCGCAGTTTAAAGGTATAGACCTTTCCGTCGGTGCTAATGTTCCATTCTGTAGCAAGACAGGGCTCAATAGCTGTTGAGTCCGGCTTATACTGCAGCAGTCCTTCAAAAATATTGCACATGACTTTGGCGGATTCTCCATCATCCACATAGGCAGGGTCCAGCCCTCTTGGATCTGCACCCTGCGCAAAAATCAAAGTCTTGGGTACCTTACTTTCCTGTTTTTTAGATTCTTCCTTGGTTGTCTGTGTCTGCGCTTCCTTTGCCGTGTTTCCGCACCCGGATAAGAGTGCTGTTACCGAAAACACGCCGGCCAACGCGAATGCTATCAATCTCTTCTTCATCTGATTCATCCCCCTAAAATAAATTTGAGAACATATAGCCCTCAAGATTTAGAAAACTTTGCTTAAAAAACAAAAAAACAAAGCATATAACTGCTTTGTTATCAACATAAAAGGACAAATGCACCATCGCAAACTATTATTTATAAATTTAGCATTATATACCATATTTGTCAATAGACAAGTATAAATTACTTTGAAGAACCCAAATAACTTTTTAACAGTTCACCGATTTTATTGTTTATTCCCTTAATATCCACAGAGCTCCGGGTTTCATCGGTCAGTCCATATTTTTGCTTCAACTTTAGCACCCTGTAAACACTTTCATCGATTCTGCCTTGGGATATAGTTCCCTTCTCAACCGCATTTCGAATCCGGTCCATGGCAGCGGTCGCATTTTCATTGCCATGGCAAACCAGAATAATGTCACTTCCCGCATTGACGGACTGAACAGCAGCTTCTGCAATGGAATAATTTTTTTGAATCGCTCCCATGGTCATATCATCGGTAATTACTACCCCTGTAAAGTTTAAGTCCTTTCTTAAAACATCCGTTATCACCGCCTTCGACAAGGAGGCAGGATTTTTAGCATCAATACTCTGTACAAGGATATGAGCAATCATCACCGCATCTGCATTATTTTTTACCGCCTCGGCAAAGGGTATCAGTTCAAAGCTCTTTAGCCTGCTCAGGTCATGGCTGACGGAAGGCAGCCCTACGTGGGAATCCACTGTTGTATCTCCGTGACCGGGAAAGTGTTTGACAACCGGGATAATGTTTTCTGACTGAATCCCCTTCATGGTTTGTACTCCCAATGCGCTTACAATGTCCGCTTTTGCGCTGAAGGACCGGTCGCCGATGACAGGATTCTTTGGGTTACTGTTTATGTCCAGAACCGGGGCAAAATCCATGTTAAAACCAAAGGACTTTATTTCCTGTGCAATCACGCTTCCTATTTTATAAGAAAAATCCTTATTGTTCGCCTGGCCGATGACCTTATTGGCCGGAAGGCGTTTTAACTCTCCCGGCATGCGGCTGACCCTTCCCCCTTCCTCATCTACAGAGAGAAATAAGGGAATCTTGCCTTTTGTATTGGCTTTTTTCAGGGCATTCAACAGGGTAAGCAGTTGATTTGCATTCTGCACGTTGTCCCCTATTACAATGAATCCACCTACCCGATATGTCTCAATCATTTTTTTTGCCGCGTCATTCAGGGTATATCCATCAAGTCCCACAATCATCATCTGGCCGATTTTCTCCTCCAGGGACATTTGACTGATTTGCAGCTTAATGGGATCAGGTGTTGCCGTTGGTTTCGGAGTTTCTTGCTTGGAAGGCTCAGGCGTTGCAGATATTCCCGGCTCTGCCGTACTGCTTCCCTTACCCGGTGAACGGTCTGTATATTTTATAAATAGATAGCATCCCAAAAAGGAAACTATAAAAACAATCATGCTATACGCTATAAATTTTTTAGCCATTAATTTCTTCCACCTTTTGTTAGAATCTACAAGTCTACACACAATTATTTATTCCCATATCTATGGAGTTTCTACCCTTTTGCTTTGCGACGCCAGCTAAAGGGCAATACAAATAAGCAGTTCACTGAATAATTATTCAGTGAACTGCTCGACCATGCAATGAAATTACTTTTCATACTCCGCTTTATTTTTATGTTTAAAATGTATGGCCGCAAAAATCATGGTGGGAATAAAGAACAAACACCATCCCTCTAAAGCAATCACTCCCATATTACTTCCCTGCTCCACACTTCCTTCACTGCTAAACAGGTTTAGCGCAGGAAATATAACGCAGATAGGAGCAAAGATGCCATGGAGCATAAGGAGGGTTTTCAGCCACTTATCCGCCTTACTTTCAGCTTTTACAGTCAAACCGATAAAGAACGTTGATATTGCCATCATCCCATATCCGAATATATCAAAGGCAAAGATCCAGCTTCCCGGCTCAAAGGTTAGTATTTTGAGGACATCGGCTGAGGCAGCCTGTTGATTGACTGTCGTTAATTGCGTAAAGTACACAAGGTTGATAAATACGGCATATACACAAGCAAAAGCCATACCTGCATAAGCAAAAGCTTTTTTATCCTGCTTTACCTGAGATGCAAAGGCGCAGGTTAAGGTTATGTAGGACCAGGACAACAGCATGCAAATGCCAAAAGAAAGCAGCTTACTGCTTATTAGCATGGATATGGCAAAAATAGTAGTTGTCAGCGCTGCTGTTATTGCAGAATAAAACCCTAATTTATTATTTGTCATAAAGAGAAGCCCCCTTCATTACTATAGACCCATAAAAATAAAGCAACCATAATTCATTTTCCATTTCAGGCTTTTCTCGAAACCCAGGACTTATTAAGGTAAATAATACCACTGTTACTCTACTCTGTCTATAACATGACAAAAATAAACACCTGCCTATTTAGTAAAGTGCCGCTTTTGAATAGTTGGCATATCCTTGACGTTGCTCTTCATGTAATCCTTCTATAAACACTTGCTTCGGAGCTTCAAGTATTGTATATAAATAAAGCTACCATTCCTGCTATTACAAGCAGGATGCAGCCTGTGAGCATAAAAATTCGGCCCCGTTTATTCAGCTTATAAAATATTCTAATCCACATTTCTATCGCCTTCCTTCGCAGTTATGTGCCCGCTTACAGCCTGTTCCAATTCTGTTTGCTCTGCATCTTCATAGATATTCCCTACTTTCCATTTACCGCTGGAGCGAGAAAACCATATACTTTCCGTTCGAGTTATTTCCTTTCCATTTTCTACGATGACTAAATTCACCCTTCCCTGCGGATAGGTATCGTCTACCCGGATCTGCAATCCATTATACCCTTTGATGTATGTCCCCTTTTCCTTTAAGGCTCTCATCCTATGCACCCAGGCTTCCATTGCAGTATTATACGATATGGCAGGCGTATGGTCAGAAGGACCGTCATAGTAATGCACATATTTAAATGCTTCTTCATATTGACTCTCTATCACGTTTTTGAAAAATTTATTCGCGCTAGTATGTGCAGAATACCGGGTTCCTATATTTCCTCCGAAAAATGCGATAACTATTCCTGCCAGCAGAATAAATGCGGAAAACGCCATCAACCTGTTTCTTACTCTTTTAAATAGTTTCTCAGAGGATTTATCCGGTAATCCTGTGGACACTTCCGCAAGTTCCATATCAGACCTTAATGTGTCCAATGTATCCTTACATACTTTACATGTCTTGACGTGTTCCTTTATTAAACGGTTACTGTCTTCGCTGGTGAGGTGATCCACATAAAGAGGCAGCAAATCTTTTATAATATCACAACTTATCTCCATTCCCATTTCTCCTTTCCTGTTGAATCAGAATCTCTTTTAATTTAAGTTTCCCTCTATAGAAGGTGATCCTTGCCCAATTTTCACTGTACCCCATTGCATCTCCAATTTCCCTGAAGCTTAGATCACCATAGGTCCTTAACCGGACAACCTCTCCATAGGGGTCTTTTAGCCTGCTCATGGCTGCTTTGATGGATTGGCTGCTTTCGTTACTTTCACTGATGCTTTCAGGACTTTCATACTCCATCATAATACTGGAAAGCTGCTCTAACTCCTTTTCTTCCTGCTTATGCTTCCTTTTATACTTATAAAAAGAGTACTTTGCTATTTGGCATAACCATACGGAAAGCTTGCATTCGCCTTTAAATCTATGTATGGATTTGATCGCCTGGTAAAAGGTCTCCTGCGTAAGCTCTTCCGCCAGCATACTGTCTCTTGTGAGGGAAACTAGGTATTTATATACCTGGTTTCCATATAACGCATAGATCTTCTCGAAATCATTCACACTTCATCCTCCTTCCATACTATATGTCCCGTTTAAAATGAAAACGTTACAGAATTCACAAAAATTTATGAAAACTGTAACGTTCTATAGTAATAGAAGTTCTACCCCTTAGTCTTTTAAAAAGTTTTCTTTAAAGGCATCCTCCGAGTCCCATATTGACCATGCTGCTTCTAGCAAATTCCCCTCATTATTTTCCTCCATCTGCATGGTTTTATATAAGATATACTAGTAAGCGCTAACAGGTCATAGGTAGATAATACTATTCCATTTCTACATTGTCCATACCCAGGCAAAACCGACGCTCCGATCTTCTCAGAAATCAACCTATTTGTCTACATTTTTTAAGAAAAAATAAACCCTAGAATTTTTGTTATTCTAGGGTTTATTGGCCTGCCTGAGACGACTCGAACGTCCGGCCAACAGATTAGAAGTCTGTTGCTCTATCCAACTGAGCTACAGGCAGATGTATTAAGTTTAGTGGAGCGGGTGATGGGAATCGAACCCACGCAATCAGCTTGGAAGGCTGATGTTCTACCATTGAACTACACCCGCATTCATTTACTTCATTATGTCGAAAGCCTCTTATTACTTACTCGCCAGTGCCTTACCGCCTGTCGACTCTTAGTATTATACTAGGCACTCTATCATTTGTCAACACCTTTTCCGAAATTTTTTTCAACTTTTATATTTGCCCGAATCCACCCTTATTATAGCCGGATTCAGGCAAATATAACCCTCAAACAAACATTAATTTCGGCTCCAGTCTACCTTCCTTGATTTCAATAATTGCATAGGATTCACTGCATTCATCCCTTGAATCACTAATACTGCCCGGATTCATAAGAATATAGTTCTTTTTTCGGATCATATCGGAAACATGGGTATGCCCAAAAAGAAGCAAATCCACCCCCAGCTCCTCAGCCTTCTTATGCAGCTTGTCATAATCCCATTTCACAGAATAGCGATGTCCATGGGTGATGAAAATCTTCTTTCCTTCCAGATTCAGAAGTTTCTCTGCCGGGACATCACCAATCATAAAATCACTGTTCCCGTAAATATATTCAATTCGAATGCCAGGAAACATGCCGGATAGCTTTTCTGCATCCCTGAAATAGTCTCCCAGATGGATTACAACGTTGGCATCTTTATTATCCTTTATCGCTTTTTCAGCTTTTTCTATATCTCCATGTGTATCACTTAAAACTAAAATCTTCATTGCTACCCCCACTTAAGTAATGAAGAATGAAGAGTGAAGGATGAAGACTCCACCTAACGAAGGACAAATCTTTTTACACTCCTATTGCTTCACTATGACTACTATAATTCCTTTAATTTTTTCAGCATCTGCCGTAGAGCATTTCCCCTATGACTTATTTGATTCTTTTGTTCTGAACTCATTTCTGCCACCGTCCGATGGTACTCCGGCATGAAAAAGAGCGGATCGTATCCAAAACCATGATTGCCTCGGGGCTCGAACCCTATATACCCTTCACAGGCACCTCTGACGGTAAAGCTCTCACCCTCCGGGAATACTACAGCAATAGCACAGACGAACCTGGCTGTCCGCTTTTCGAAAGGTACATCCTTCAGTTCATTTAAAAGCTTATTGTTGCGATCGGAATCCGATGCCCCTTCTCCGGCATAACGAGCCGAATAGATCCCTGGGGCTCCATTCAGGAAATCGACCTCCAGGCCGGAATCATCTGCCATAACCATTTCTCCTGTTATTTCAGCGATCTCCCTCGCCTTAATGAGCGCATTTTCTTCAAAAGTACTCCCGTACTCGTCAATATCCTGTGAAATGCCTGCCTCTTCCATCGATACAACCTCGTATGGCAAACCGGTAAGAATCTCTTCAATCTCTTTCATTTTCCCTTTATTTTTAGTAGCTACTATAAACTTTCTCATTGGCTTTGCCCCCAAATGCATATTCATTTCTCATCTGAAACCATTTTTCTATTCGCCCTGGTCCTCAATGACGGTATTTATGACTTCCGGTATGGTGATACTACCCATCAACTCTGTTCCTTCCGGAAGTACGGCTTCCTGGCCGTTAACCAGTATTTTCAACTTCTCAACGCCTTCAATTTGTTTCATGGAATACAGCAGTTGCCTGATCAACGCTTCTTCCCTGGCATTTCCACTATAACCCCTGATTTCACTGTTAAAGTCCAGTGTAAGCACGCCGCCCTTTGCACTATACTCCAGTAGTTTTGTTTTCTGCGGAATTGCAGAATATAACTTTCTGGAGCTATAATCCTGGGCCAGCAGCTCTACAATTTTTCCGGGTATCTGTTCGTCTTTTATCCGGCTATGCTCCACAGAAACAGGAATCGCATAGGAATACTTTTCATTCACGGATTTGATGACGTAGATATCCGTTTTTCCCATATCGAGGTTTATATTCAACCGAGTTGAATTAATAAGCACATTCTGTCTGTTTAATACGCCTAATAAAACTGTGTTGAATTTCAGTTTATTTACAGGCTTTCCATCCACCCAAATTTTAACCCCTTTAATGGACTTAAATTGAGTTGCCGTATACACGATAGAGGAAATAATATTTCTTTCCGCAGCCTCGGTTTTATAGTTAAGTATTTTATTATTAAAATCGATAGTAGCAATGCCATTAACCACATTAATACCCAGCACCTGAGTCCCCTGGGGTATAACAGGATAGACGCCATAGTATTCGATTTCCTCCCTGGTAATAGCGCTGTCAATAAGGCCGCTGACTGCTGCCTTCGCGATGCCTTCCTGTTTTTCGATCCTACGGCTCAGAGGCACTATATTTCCATCGGAATCCTGATAGTACAAAACGATAGATGCCCCTGTCGCTTTATCCTGCAAAGCCATTACAGCTGTCTTATCCTTATTCTCTGCAAGGACTGGCTGTTGCGTCACAGCAGGTATACTATCACTCGCAGGAGTTGGTGTCGCCTGAGCAGTGTTTAGTCCCGGTACACTATTGGCAATCTTATTCCCACTGGCACCTTCCGGTAATACTCTCTCTTTACTTTCATCCACTCTTTGCTCGCTGGTTGTTATTCCTTTATTAACGGGCTCGGCGTTTTTTTCTCCGACATCAAAGATACATCCGGAAGTAAAAAACAAACTGAGCATCAACAGTAAACATAAAAGCTTTCGCATAAATATCCTCCTTACAGTAATTTCCTGTATTTACTGTAATTATGGACATTTCAGAGAATAAATATAACCTTACCCATATTTCCCGATTTACTATGTATATTACCATAAGGGGTATATAAAAAAAATAAGTAGAATATATGAATTCTACTTATCTTTTTTATATAGTTTTATACAATTTTTCTACTGCTGACAAATTAAGAGTTAAATACGACCCTATCCCAAGGAAAATACATTTATTTGAAAGCCGGAGCCGCAAGCAAACGAGCCATCGCCCGTTGTAACGCTAAACACTTCTCCGCTTGCACGTACATTATTTTGCTTCAGCAAGGGATTGAATAATACTCTGGCACAAAGCTTCTGCAGCCTTTTGCCTAAACTCGGGCGTGTTCAGCTTTGCTCTTTCTTCCGCGTTATCAATAAACCCAACCTCGGCCAGGACTCTTGGCATTTTTGTCCTGTTTAGGACTACGAGACCGGGTCTCTCAATAATCCCTCTGTTTTTAGTGCCTAAAGCATTCAAAAGGTTATTCTGAACGATTTGCGCAAACCTTTTGCTATTAAACTTTGTATCGTTGGGGTCCGTCGGATAGTAGAGAGTCTCCGTACCCGAGGCCGAACCGTTGAAGGCGTTATTGTGTATGCTCATAAATAGAGTTGCATTCAGTCGATTCGCGATGTATGCTCTTTCATACAGGTCTACATAGCTGTCATCCTGCCGCAGCATATAGGTTTTTATTCCCTTGCTTTTCAGCAGGTTATTTAGCCGTATTGAAATATCAAGGTTCAAATTCTTCTCTACAAGTCCACCACTCGCAGACCCTGTTTCCATCCCTCCATGTCCCGGATCGATGACAACCAGTTTCTCTGAAGGGGCTGTGGGCTTTAATAGTGTGATGGCCGTATCGATCAATTGGTTATTGTTATAATTGTACCGGGTTACCGTTTCAAAATACAACTGGCTTTTAGCATTAAATATAATGCTGCTTTGTCCGGTAGCGGAATCTTTTGTGATTTCAATCGAATCCAGCATACTATCATTAATCTTCATCACTCCGATTCCCAAATCAGCCAAATTCGAAGGGAACGTCATAATGTATCTTTTACCGTCCGCCTCATACTTTTCAGTAAACAGCTTGTTATTCTCACCCGCTGGACTTGCCAGTGCAATTTTGGGTAAAGTAAAATAAATCCTATCGCCATTGCTATGGTACACGATGTCTTTATAGGAGGAAGAGGATAATTTTATCACCAGTTTTCCGCTCTTCTCCTCAATATCAAAAGGAGTCTGGCCCTTCATATCCAGTACGATTCTCGCTGTATTATTTTCAAACTGTGCACAGCGAATGGAGCGCAGCAATGTGCTGTCTATATTCGTTTTCTGCTCAATGGCTGGAGCCGCAGTATTTGGAATATCAATCATAATCCGGTCTGAATCCGTGATTCTAACCGCCCTGTAGCCATCGTATTTATCCAGGCTTACTTCGATAACTTCCTGTGTGCCAACCTTTGCGTATTTTATATTTGACATGCTGATCAGCCCCGACACAGACCCTGGTGGTGTCGAAGGTGTGGGGGTTGGAGTTGCTGTGGGCTCAGGAGTCGGGATTGGAGTCGAAGTTGGAACCGGAGTTGGCGTCGGAGTCGGTTCCGGGGTTACTGTGGGCTCAGGTGTCTCTCCCCCACCCGGTAGTCCGGGATCCCTATTTACGTACGCAACCAACTGGCCTTGTCTTTCCTCGATCTGGTATTTGGCCTCAGGATCTACATCCAAAACGACCCGAGCCGCCTTATATCCATTGCTGGTATCCTCAAACTCGGCATACCGTACGGCCTTTACGGCACTTCCATTCACCTCGGTCCGCTGCGGCATTGCAGGAGCTCCTACATTGGGAAAGTCGATTACAATCCTTGAAGGGTCAAACCGCATCACCCTGTAATCCTTGTAGTAATCCAGGGAAATGGTAACCGTGTCCTGGCCTGAAGCTGAATTGTATGCGATGTTTCCCAGATTTGAGCGGTCGATCATAACAATATTCTGTGATGGATTCCAGCCCACTTTCATGTTCAGTTGCTCCGCAACAAAACGTGCCGGAAGCATGGTACTGTCATTGATGATTTTTGGTGGAACGTCCATCTGGACGATTTTATTGTTGATTTTAGCGTTTTTGTCGTTAATCTTTAGCTCTACGGAAGAATTGTTCAAGCTAACGAGAACCTTCTCATTTACTTCATCCCAGCCTACCTTTGCGCCAAGCTTTTCAAAAACGGCTCTTGCCGGAACCAGGGTTCTGTCATTCATTATAATGGCCGGTACTTTTGAAGTTACAACTTCACCATTAATCAACAGGCTGCATACTTCACCTGTAAATTCATGAACCTTCCCGTCATAGGCCAGCAGTAAAGGTGCGGCAAAGCAATTTGTTGCAACCAATGTTGCCATCAATGTTGTAGAAATCGATAGTATTAGTTTTTTCATATATACACCTCACGTAAAAGCAGAAACCAGAAAAAAATAGAAACCAGAACCAGTCTCTTCCAATCTCCGATGAAATTAAAATTTTTAATAATAAAACTTGTACCTACATATATTTCGGCATTTCAACATTTTTTCCTTCTTGTATATCGAATTTTAACTAGATTGTAATTCTTTTGTAACTTTAAAGAGGAAAAATAAAAAAAACGCCTAAAAGGCGTTTTTTTATTTTATTCATACCGCAATCCAAAGTGCTCATAGGCACGTTTCGTGGCAACTCTTCCTCTGGGTGTTTTATTAATATACCCCAATTGCAGGAGATAAGGTTCATATACATCCTCGATGGTTTCCGCTTCTTCGCCCGTTGTCGCTGCCAGGGTATCTAGTCCTACAGGGCCTCCGCCAAATTTATCGATGATGCTCATGAGTACATTACGGTCCACATTGTCCAAACCGATTTTATCCACCTCTAATGCATCCAGCGCAACTTTCGCTATGGCATCATCAATGAACCCATTTCCTTTAATCTGTGCAAAATCCCGAACCCTTTTCAGGAGCCGGTTTGCAATTCTCGGAGTTCCACGGGACCTTCTGGCAATTTCCATGGCTCCTTCGTCATCAATCCCTGCTCCAAGAATTTTTGCCGATCTTTTCACGATGATCTGTAATTCCTCGTGGGTGTACATTTCCAACCGGTTAATCATCCCAAAACGGTCTCTTAAGGGTGAAGTCAACCGGCCTGCCTTGGTAGTGGCTCCAATGAGTGTAAACTTCGGCAAATCCAACCGTATGGAACGAGCACTGGGACCCTTGCCGATAATAATATCCAGGGCATAGTCCTCCATGGCAGGGTATAGAACTTCCTCAACGCTCCGATTCAGCCGGTGGATTTCGTCAATAAACAATACATCGAAATTTCCAAGATTGGTTAGTATGGCAGCCAGATCCCCCGGCTTCTCAATAGCAGGGCCTGAAGTAATTCTCAAATTTACTCCCAGTTCTGATGCAATGATGCTGGCAAGGGTTGTTTTCCCCAATCCCGGCGGTCCGTACAGAAGTACATGGTCTAACGCTTCCTTCCTCTGTTTTGCCGCTTCTATAAATACTGCCAGGTTTTCCTTTACCTTTTCCTGGCCTGTATACTCACTAAATTTTCTGGGTCTGAGGCTGATCTCCTCAAAATCCTCCGGCTTCACCTCACACCCTACAAGACGTTCCTCTTCCATAATAAAGTCCTCCGATCCGTTCCATGATGAGTGACGAAGTTCATCATTTCATTTCATCGCACCAATGTTTTCAATGCATTTTTAATAATGCTTTCCAGGTCCATATCCTCACTGTGTACTGCCGCCACCGCCTTGTTGGCTTCAAAAGGTGTATAACCCAGCACCATTAATGCACTGACAGCTTCAGAAACCTTAGTGTTATCACTGCTGATTTCCGTTTTTTCTTCCTTATTATTGTTAATAGCTACTAATTGTTCCTTCTTTATCTTGTCCTTCAGTTCAAGAATTATCCTTTGGGCTACTTTGTTTCCCACTCCCTGGGCTTTTGTCAGCGTCTTTGCATCATCTGTTATAACAGCCAGGCCAAACTTTGAAGGAGATACGGAAGATATGACTGCGATGGCAGCTTTCGGTCCTACACCGGAAACCGAAAGCAGAAGCTCGAACATTCCCAGTTCCTCCTGGGAGCGAAACCCGTACAGACTCATAATGTCCTCCCGTACATAGAGGTGTGTGTACATTTTTACTATGTCTCCCACGGCACCGATCCCTTCAATGGTGGAAAGCGCCGTATGAATTTTATATCCGACTCCATTGGCCTCCACAACGATGTATTCATTATGTTTGTATTCAAGCGTTCCTTTTATATATGCGTACATGGCAAACCTCCATTTATAAATCATTTCTGGTTATTATGAAAATTTCCGTTCCATGAGACATGGGGACACACCCCTGATAAAACGTCGGGGAATGTCCCCATGTCTCACTCCACTACTTCCGTTGGGATTAAAAACCGTTCCTAGTCGTTAGTTCCTGGTTACTGGTTTACGGCCTGTACTATACCACAGCCACCATCCAGCAACTTACAACCAGGAACCAGCAACGCTTTTATCCCCCTACCTCCACTGCCCGGTTTGCAGTGTGTTCATCCGGTAGGAATGGCCGTGGCATACCGCAATGGCCAGAGCGTCTGCGACGTCATCCGGTTTCGGCACTTTCGGCAGGTTTAAAATAACCTTTATCATTTGCTGGATCTGCGTCTTCTCTGCTCTTCCATATCCTACAACCGACTGTTTTACCTGAAGCGGGGTATATTCGAACACTTCAATTCCGGCTTTTGCCCCCGCCAGCAGGGCTACTCCCCTGCCATGCCCTACGTTCAAAGCCGTCTTTATATTTTTATTAAAGAACAATTCTTCTACCGCAATGGCATCCGGCTTATGCCTTGCAATAAGTTCCTGCAGTCCTTCGTGTAATAGCAAAAGGCGCTTCGGAAAAGGCTCAGACGCCTCAGTGGTCACTGCGCCATAATCGATAACCGAAAATTTGTTTCCCTCATATTTTACTATACCATACCCTGTAATTGCAAATCCAGGGTCAATTCCCATGATAATCATCAAATCCTCCGTTACAAGCAGCACATGTGGATATTTACAGTGAAACACCTTATAATCCTGCATAGATATTCAGCAAAAAATCAGTCAGGATTGCTGGGAGAGTGATCCTACCTGCTCGCAGCTCCAACTTTGAAATAAGTTCCCTCCCTCTGGAAGAGGCAAGGATGGGGCTGAGTATTTCACCTTTTTTTGTCCCCTATGTATCCCATTATGCTGTTGCATAAATTTTTAATATCATTATTGCATATTTATACATTTTAATGTATAATAATAAACAAATCAAAGTAACTAATTAAACGACAATGAATAAGGAGTGGAATTTAGTATTTCGCCGCCTTGTCCATAGTCTGATTTATTATAACATAATTAAGGAGGTTTTTGTATGAGTCAGAAGGAAAAAGTAGTATTAGCTTATTCAGGAGGTCTTGATACTTCTATTATTATACCCTGGTTAAAGGAAAACTACGATTACGAGGTTATCGCCATGGCGGCTGACGTCGGCCAGGGAGAAGAACTGGATCATTTAAACGAAAAAGCAATTAAAACAGGTGCCAGCAAGATTTACATAGAGGATTTACAGGATGTATTCGTGAATGAATTTATCTTCCCAACCCTCAAAGCTGGAGCCGTATATGAAGGAAAGTACCTGCTTGGAACCTCCTTCGCCCGCCCTATTATCGCAAAGCGTCTGGTAGAAATCGCTGAGAAGGAAGGTGCCACCGCCATCTGTCACGGTGCTACCGGAAAAGGCAACGACCAGGTGCGGTTTGAACTTACTGTTAAAGCCTTAGCCCCTCATCTGAAAATAATCGCTCCCTGGAGAATCTGGGATATCAAATCCAGAGAAGATGCCATCGACTATGCGCAGGCAAGAAACATTCCCATCCCTGTTTCCAAAAAAGACAATTACAGCATGGACAGGAATCTGTGGCATCTGAGCCATGAAGGGTCCGATCTGGAAGATCCCTGGAATGAGCCGCAGTATGAAAAACTGCTGAAACTCATGGTTTCTCCGGAAAAAGCGCCCGATGCGCCTACCTATGTTGAAATCTATTTTGAAAAAGGTATTCCGAAAAAGGTAAATGGTGTTGAGTACGCACCGGTAGAATTGATTGAAGTTCTTAATAAAATCGGTGGAGCCAACGGAATCGGCATTATCGACATGGTTGAAAACAGATTGGTAGGCATGAAATCCAGAGGAGTTTATGAAACTCCAGGCGGAACCATATTGTACGCCGCTCACAGGGAACTGGAGCTTCTCTGTCTCGACAGGGATACCCTTCACTATAAGGACATCGTTGCTCAAAGGTTCGCTGAACTGGTATACTTCGGCCAGTGGTACACACCACTTAGAGAAGCACTTTCCGCCTTTGTGGATGTAACCCAGCAAACAGTGACCGGGACGGTCCGCTTGAAGCTGTATAAAGGAAATTGCATGCCTGCCGGAGCAAAATCCGACTACTCCCTGTACAGTGAAGAATTGTCCACCTTTGGCAGAGATGCAGTTTACAACCAGAAAGACGCGGAGGGCTTCATCAACCTCTTCGGTCTTCCATTGAAAGTCAATGCCCTGATGAAGGAAAAGAATAAATAGTAATCCGAAAAGCGTTACTGGTTCCTGGCCACTGGTTCTCGGAAATTAAGGGTTCCGGTCGCCTGGGACCGGCAGCGCTTTTTGAGAAAGTGAAAATATTAGTTCAACTTTTTTGCGGGCCCTTCCCGAACATCGAACTTTATATATTACTTTCTGCGTAGCATCTAAATGACCGGTAGTTGGGTCAGTTTGATGCGGAGTAAATTCATATAAAGTTCGATGTTCATGGCATCCATGCAGGGTGTAGCAAAATGATAGTTGAAGTTATATTTTCACCGATCCCTAATAATAAATACGACGGAGTGAATGACCATGAAACTTTGGGGCGGCAGATTTGAGAAAAATACGGATCAATCGGTGGACGATTTCAACTCTTCCATCCGCTTTGACAGTCGTTTGTATAAACAGGATATTACCGGCAGCATCGCTCATGCAAAAATGCTGGGGCAGTGCGGAATCATACCGGTGGAAGACGCTGCGCTGATACAAAAAACCTTGAAGGAAGTACTGGCAGATATCGAGAAGGGACTTATCGACTTCGAAATTGATGCGGAAGATATTCACATGAATGTGGAAAAAATTCTCATACAGCGGATTGGGGATGTGGGAAAACGCCTTCATACAGGAAGAAGCAGAAACGACCAGGTCGCGCTGGATATCCGAATGTATTTGAAGGAACAAATCATCGAGATCAAAAATATGCTGGTTTCTCTGGAAAAAGTGCTTCTGAAAGTGGCTGAGGATAATACGGGAACTATTCTTCCCGGCTATACGCACCTTCAGCGGGCACAACCCATCACCTTCGCACATCACATCATGGCATATTTTCAGATGTTTAAGCGGGATATCGAACGGCTGGAGGACTGCTATGAACGTACCAATATAATGCCTCTGGGTTCCGGCGCCTTGGCTGGTACCACCTATCCCCTCAACCGGCTTATGGTTGCGCAGGAACTGGGATTTTCGGGTATCACCGAAAACAGTCTCGATGGCGTCAGCGACAGGGATTTTGCCATTGAATTGGCCTCCTGTCTTTCTATTACTATGATGCATCTGAGCCGATTCAGTGAAGAGATTATTCTTTGGTCTACCTTTGAGTTTGGTTTCATCGAACTGGATGACGCTTATAGTACAGGCAGCAGTATCATGCCGCAAAAGAAAAATCCCGATGTGGCTGAACTGGTAAGAGGAAAAACCGGGCGTGTCTATGGCGGCCTCATGACGCTCCTTACGGTAATGAAATCTCTGCCTTTGGCCTATAATAAGGATATGCAGGAAGACAAGGAAGCCATCTTTGATTGTGTGGACACGGTAAAAATGTGTCTCCCTGTGTTTACCAACATGGTGGCTACTATGAAAATACGGTCGGCCAATATGTATAAAGCTGCACAGGGCGGGTTTACCAATGCAACGGACATTGCCGATTATCTGGTTAAGAAAGGAATTCCGTTCCGGAACGCCCATGAAATCATCGGTAAAATGGTACTGTATTGTATCCAGAACAACAAAGCCATTGACCAGCTTTCCATGGAAGAGTTTAAAAATTTCTCCGACAAAATTCAAGAGGATGTTTACGCGGAAATCAGCCTTGAAAAATGTATTTCCGGGAGAAGCCTTCCTGGTGGCCCTGCTGTTGAAGCTGTACTGCAGGCCATTGGAAACGGTAAAGGGTTTATCGAATCACTGGAGATATAGACGATTCCTCCTGAATAAAATATCACCTATCAATAAAAAGTACAGCTGGAAAGCTGTACTTTTATCGTTTTATGCTTAAACTTACATTCACATTCCCGGTTCTTAAGTCAACGTGGATTTTAGAAATATCAATGCCTTTTCGCTCCAGCGTAGCTAAGAGTTCTCTTTTTATCTTTTCTTCTATTTCGTTATATGGGTTTACATCCGTTGTTTTGTTCTTAAAAAGCATCCTTCTCCTCCTACGTATTTTTTCATTTGTACCGCCTATTTCTATAGTACATCATTTCCTAACCGGTGTATAATATTTCCATAGGAGAGGCTTGCTGCAGCTTCGCTAAACCGGTAAAAACAAATAACCCAGTCCTTTTGTGAGGACCGGGCTATTTAAACGAAGCTTTTTTATCCAATGCTTTTCCCAAACTATACCAGGAGTCTCTTAATTTAAACCGTATTTCTTCATCCAACGTGCTCTCGATCACGTCATTCAGTTTCTTCCGCATAGCTATATATTCGGAAATTGTAAAATCGGGCTTTGACAGGAGTTCGTCCATTTCCATGACCCATTGGTTTACGTACTCCGAACCTATAAACTCTCGTGTAAGCTTCCTTTTCAAGTGAACAATAACCAGCTTGACAGCTTTCTTTTTCACATCATAATCCGTCTGATGCTTTTTCTCCCAATCCTTTAGCATCTTAACCACTCCCCTATTATAAAACAGTATTGCAGATAAACCCGGGAAGGTTCATCTGCAATTATCCATATATTGTATATTCTCATTATATTATAACATCTTCTTTTTGCAAATATACATAGGCGGTTAAAATTTTATTTTTTATTGGTTCACGCTGCATTAATAAGTTACCAGAGATTTTCCCTTCAGCTTTTCCTGGTCTACATCCACTGCTTTTGCTTTGGGTACCGTAACGGTATTGGGATTCCCATCACTGACATACTCATCCGCTCTGGAGATGTTCTTCAGCCACCAGTCCAGATCCGCCTGCACGGGTTTTATCCCTGTTGACCTTACACGACTCATGGACAGAGGGGTTGACTTTTTATGAACTGTTGACAGGGTTGGACCTGCTCCCACTTCTACAATAGCCAGATGATTGTATTTTGCACCCTCAAACTCTCCTTGAGCAACATACTGCTGAAGGTCTTTTGACGCCTGTCCATAGGGCAGTGAGAAAGTAGTCATTTGATAGCCGGGAATCAGCTCCAGCATTTTCTTCTGGTTCCCCCCAATTTCCTGTTGTATTTTCTCGGCAGTTTTTACATCGGGTAGGCTCACATGAGTCAAGGTGTGGTTACCGATTTCAAGTCCTTTGTCCGTAAGGTATTTGAGTCTTTCCTGCAGGGTTCCCTTTCCCTCAAAGGTACGGTTACCCAAATTGACATAAAATGTTCCTTTTACACCAAAATCAGGGTGAGTTTTATTGAACTCTTCCATGATGCCGATAGCAGAGTTTTTATTTGCCACCAGCTTGCCATTTTCTTCAACCAGGTTAAACTGCCCTGACGTTCCATCATCAAAGGTAAAAATCATGGGCACGCAGCCTGCCGGTATATTCACGTTATTGTTTAGGAAATCATTCAGATTCACTAATCGGTAACCTTTATCATATAAGGTGTTTAACAGATTCCGGAATTCACCGAAAGTCGTGGTATACGCTCCGTCATCACCCTTGGTTGGAGTAAAGGTTTCAACAAAGTTGTGAAACATAACCACCATGACCTTCCCTGCTTCGTTGGGCTTCACCTTTTGAAGGTCCACCAACGGCGGTGCGGGTGTAGGCGTTGGCGTACTCTGCACCGTCTGGGGTGAAGAGGTCCCCCCCTGTGCCGTACCTGCCGGGGTTGGAGAACTGGCATTATTTCCGCTATTGTTCGTCTTGCTCCCGCATCCGGACAATAGTAAAGTCGAGACCAAAAATACTGCTGCTGCTTTTTGCGCAATTGATGACATTTGTTAAACACTCCCATCATATATTTTAATTGACAAAGAAATCAACATATCGTGGTTTACCTAAAGCCTTTATTATATATTTTATCAGATTTTCGTATTTTATGGCTACAAATTTGTGACAAAAATCACATTTCAATGTGTCGTACATAACAGAACTCATAGTACAAATCCATTACAATAAGATCATCCGAAATGAAAATTTACAGAGGGGGATTTTAACAATGTTTTGTTATCAATGTGAACAATGTCCAACAGGCGGCTGTACAAAAGTAGGTGTTTGCGGTAAGGATGAAAATATCGCAAGCCTCCAGGATACTATTATCTTCGGTTTGAAGGGTGTATCAGCTTATGCTACCCATGCAAGGCAACTGGGTTTTACAGATCCTGAAGTGGATAAAATTACACACGAAGCACTTTACATGACTTTGACAAACTCAAACTTTAATTTAAATGAACATATAGAAATGGCGCTGCGCGTAGGTACTGCTACAGTAAAAGTAATGGATCTTCTTGACAGAGCCCACACTTCAAAGCTTGGAATTCCGCAGCCTGTAACTGTGTCGGAAGACCAGGTGGAAGGCCACTGCATCCTGGTAACAGGCCATAACCTGTTTGCTCTCCAGGAGTTATTGAAGCAGACCGAAGGAAAAGGTATCAACATCTATACTCACTCCGAAATGCTTCCGGCTCATGGTTACCCTGAATTGAAGAAATATCCTCACCTGAAGGGTAACGTAGGTAAAGCATGGTATGATCAAAGGAAAGTGTTCGAAGAATTCCCAGGAGCTATTCTCGGTACTACAAACTGCCTCATGCCCATTAAGGGAACCTACTTCGACCGTTTCTTCTCTTACGATGTAGCTGGTCTCGAAGGCGTTGAGAAGATTGAAAACGACGACTTTACCGCACTGATTGAAAAGGCACTGTCACTGCCTGCTGCCAGCGTGAAGTCTGATAAGACATTGACTACCGGCTTCCACCACGAAACTGTGCTGTCCATCGCACCGGAAATCATTGACGCTGTAAAAGCCGGAAAAATCCAGAGATTTTTCGTAATCGCAGGCTGCGATGCACCTGGAAAGGGCGGCGAATACTACAGGGAATTGGCTCTGTCCTTGCCTGAAAACTGCGTAATTCTGACGACCTCCTGCGGTAAATTCCGCTTCAATGACCATGACTATGGTACAGTACCTGGAACCAACATTCCGCGTTACATTGACCTCGGTCAGTGCAACAACTCCGGTTCCGGTGTGAAGATCGCGTTGGCTCTTGCAGATGCATTCAACTGCTCTGTCAACGAACTGCCATTGTCCATCGTACTGTCATGGTTTGAACAGAAGGCTGTAGCTATTCTCCTCGGATTGTTCAGCCTCGGAATCCAGGATATCCGCATTGGACCAAAAGCTCCGGAATTCCTCTCCCCAGGCGTAATCAATGTATTGCAGCAGACCTTTAACCTGAAGCTCACTGAAAATGCACAGGATGACCTGAAGGCAATGCTGGGATAATTCGCTTAATAATAAAAATAAAAGGAGGGTTCTCCCGACTGATGTGACTTCATCAGTCGGGAGAACCCTCCTTTTTAGTTTCCAGACTATCACCCCTGTCCCATTTACATGGCTTTGGTGTATCTGTTTGCAAAGCTGCTGGCGCAATAGCTGTCCGGCTTGATTTTAGGTACAAAGCCAATTCCTTTTGCCATACCCACCATCTCACTGATGAGTGCCTTTGTCTGTCCCTTCACTCCAACATCGATATGAAATTCAAAGTCCACTTTAGGTCCTGCAGCTTTATAAATTTCATTCATTTTTTCTTCATCAAAAAGATAGGCTAGTTGGAGACTGGTGCAGGTTTCCAGATATATTTTCTCTCTCAGATTCTTGACCGGCCTTTGAAGCTCGGTTCGATGGAGAAAGCCAATAGCACCTTTTCCGATTCTGTGCACATGAATACATGTCACAAACACGGTTTTTCCCGCCACCTGTGAATCCGTACCGATGGATATTCTATAAGAGCTTTTCGTATCACTTCGCATAAATCCAAGGATCGCTTGGTATACTTCCTCAAAGGATGAGTAACAGGCGGAAAAGCTTCTAAACTCTGTCTTTTCATCAATCGCTATCATATTTCCTACAACCATAACAGTCACCTCCAAATAGCAAAAAATCCCTGTGACACAAGTCACAGGGATACTGATTCTATTTCAATTTTCAGACTGCTTTTACAGGCAGCAGGGAATATGTGCCATCTCAAAATATACCGTATATTGCATTGTATCTCTCGATAACCCATACCATATCTCCTTTAAAACAGTCTTTCGATTTATACTATTACTAATTATAGCATAAAATGAATGGACGAAAAATTAAAACTTTGTTAAGAATCAGTTATGTCGCCGGCTGGCGGATTCTTTTTTTCCTTCGAGTAAGCTTTCTTAAGAACCAGATAATTTTCGTCGGCAGCCTTTCCGGTCTTTCTGCCACAGCAATTTGGGCCATCTTCATTATGCTGTCAAAGGATTTCGCCCCGGCAATAAATCTTCCGGGATGGCAAAATATAGCATCGTCAACACCCACAATCTCTCCTAAACCCTTCCCTCTTTTTCCCGCCCATGCTCTTGGCAGATCCTTTCTAGCTTCCAGACCACCGCCCTTTTTCCGTACCGTCTGCAAGGAATATCCCTCCCGGCTGGGATATACGGCATATAAAACTTCCTCTTTCCTGTCAATCTCTTGTAAAACCTGTCCCCATGGGCAATAGGTGTCCAGAACCAAAATCTCCGGCTGTGTACGGTTTCTGTAAGCTTCAACCACCTGCTCCCGGGCCCGCATCACCGACATCTTCTGTTCAAGGGTATTTTGAAGTACCGAAGCTGCAAAATCAACAGCCTCGTGAAAGGCTTCATCCTCCGGCATCTCCGAATCCCAGGGCGGATTGAAGCCTGAAATGATCCCGGAAATACTCATGGTATTGATAATGGGTTCACTGGTCTTTAGCCCGTTGTCGATAGCGTCAATTCCCTCCATTAAAACCCGGTCTACATAGCCAAAAGTGGATTCCACCTCATCATGGGACAGCTCTGGATCCCAGAATCGGATCACTTCTCTCCCGAATCGGTTCCAGATCAAGCCGCAAGCCGCATAAGGAGTTCCACTTTCCCTGTAGATCTTTTTAGTATCATGGTGGTCAAACTCGCCGCCCCCTACATCATATACAATGTCCAGTTTCTCCAGCACTTTAGAATCCCGTGTTCTGACAACCTCCACCTCATATATTTCCTTCAGAATGGCAGTGGCCATAACTTCGTCTGCATGAAATTTTCCGTGGTGCGTTCCAACTTTTTTAAAAGGCTTTTGCATCTCCATTCTGTTCACCTTCTTTACAAAAATTCCTGTACTTTTTTCTTCTTCCCTTCTTGGTATTTCCTCAAAAGCAAAGATTCATTCCAACCTGAGCAAGAGAATTTTTACCTGTATTTCAATGCTGACTCAGCGAATTGAAAAAATTTCCTTCCACTATATTGCATTGCAAGGTAGTGTGTGATATTATATAGCTAAATTACCAATAAATCTCAAATGTGTAAGGATGTGAAGCATGAACATTCAATTTAAAAAAGGGGTATTGGAACTGTGTGTGCTTTCCATGCTGGATGAGAAGGACTGTTACGGGTATGAACTGGTCAACGAAATCTCTAAAAACATCCTCATCGCAGAGGGTACCATCTATCCCCTGTTGAAACGCCTAAAGGATGAAGGTTATGTGACCACGTACCTTGCAGAGTCCTCAGAAGGCCCCCCTAGAAAATACTATCGGATCACGGAAGTAGGTAGAAGCACAAAAGCTCTGTTAGCAAAGGAATGGTTCTCCTTCCTGGAAGGAGTCAGCAGAATAATTAAGGAGGAAAGCAAATGTCCAGAAGTGAATTTTTAAACATATTGGCTCAGTCTATCACTCATTTACCCAAGGAAGAACAGGATGAGATTCTATATGATTATGAAGAGCATTTTCGTATTGGCTTAGAGCAAGGCAAAACCGAAGATGAAATTGCAGCGTCTTTAGGTAACCCGCATATTATCGCCAGCCAATTTGGCCCTGCGCCTGCGCCTATCGAGAAAAGCATGAAATCATTCGTTGGTAAAGCCCTATTAGTGACTTTCGCCATCATGTGTGTAGTATCCGTTTTCTTTGCCGTATACAGGAATAATGTAAGAAGTACCAGTGGAAATCCCTCTGAACCTCAAAAGTCTCTTACCGTTTCTGGTTCGGATGTTCAGGAAAGTAAGGTGACCCCTGGTCCAAACACACATAACAGTCAAACCCAATCTCAACAAGCAAAATCTAATTCCATTACTAACAGCAAATACCCCATTGATAGTGAAAAAACAGCTTCACTCGACAACATTACTCTGCTAAACGTGAAAACGCCCCTTGCCAGTGTTAACTTCATTCCTGTAGATGTAAGGGAGATAAAAGTACATCTATATGGAAGTCTATCAACAAATAATAACTTTACACCTGAATTGGAGGTAAACACAGCAAACAATCAACTCACCATTGCTACAACCACGGCTCCTCCAGATACTAGTTACAGTTTTACCAGCATAAAGATGGATATATACATCCCAAAGACTTACTCACAAAGTATTCAAGCCAATGTCAGCTTTGGCAGTATTGAAGTTAGTGACTTAAAACTGGACACCCTGAATTGTAAATCGGATGCAGGGTCCGTATCAATTCGGAATATAACCTGTCGCGATATCACTGCTGAAACTGCAGCTGGATCCGTTAATTTGGACTCTGTATCCGCTAACGTGAAAGCAAAATCCGAGGCTGGAAGCGTTAACATCTCCTATAAAAACTTTAACAACAACCTATTTGCGGAAACCAAATTAGGCAGTATCAAACTAAAACTACCTGAAAACGCTGAATTTGCTCTGGACGCGAAAACTACAATGGGCAGGATCTCCAATAGTTTTCCTTTGACCAGTTCCAGTGCAAATAAAGGTACTTCTATAGAGGGAGTGGTCAAAAGTAACCGTAATCAAATTACACTGAATGCAGTTATGGGCAGCATTGATATAGGCAAATAGACATGAGGTGAGATTATGGTAAATAGAAAGCTTGTACTATCTCTATTTTTGCTTATAGTTTTAAATTTTATGGGTTGCCAGGAAAATAAGGTTAGGATTGACGAAACAGCAACAGTGCCAAAAAGTACTGTTGCTGCAAATCCCAGCTTAGCCCTAACTATGGAGCAAAAACTCCAGGATTTTGACTATTTGTATACCATATTAAAGGAAAACTACCCTTTCTTCTGGGTAAATCAGCGAGTAAATGGAGTTGACTGGCTGGCAAAAAAGGATGATTATATCCAACAGATAAAGGAAACACGGACTGATGGTGAGTTTGGGAATGTATTAAATGCCATGCTTTATGATCTGCATAACGGACATACTCAGTTGTTGGTCACTCGGGACTACGAAAACTATATAAAAACCTATGAGTCCCTTGGTTCTGTCTACAAGCCGTGGGTAGAGGCACTACTAAAGCCCACTTCCCAAAGAAGATACAACTATACACCCTCGAAGCAAACGGATACGCCCTCTTCCCCAGTCAATACCCCGGGTCCACGCCGATACCGGTCTGATACCATTATTCCAGGGAAAGTTGCTTATTTGAAAGTCAGCAGCTTTAATAAATTCAGTGTAGAATCCGACCGGGAGGGCATTTTGAATTTCCTCAACACTATAAAGGATTATCCCATTTTGATCGTTGATATACGGCAAAACGGAGGCGGTTCCGATGCCTACTGGAGGCAGAATATTGTTGCACCTTTAGTAGAAAAAGATGTAACGGCAGAATTCTACAACCTGTACCGTGGTGGCAATTACAGTGAAGCCTTCATAAAATCCAGAGGCATACAACCTCAAAAGATTGAAACAATAGGGCAACAGCTTTTGAATACTTTTCCACCGGAGACCAAAAGGGAATTTAAATATGCAACAAAAATTAATGTAACAATAAAACCTTCCAATTATGTAGGATTCAAAGGAAAAATCTATTTGCTGGTGGACAAAAGGGTCTTTTCCTCCTCAGAAAGCTTTGCTGCCTTTTGTAAAGCCAGCAGGTGGGCCACACTGGTGGGAGAAAGGACTGGAGGTGACGGTATGGGGACGGACCCACTGCTGGTTTCGCTTCCAAACAGCGGGTATATAGTGCGATTCTCCTGGGTAATGGGTGTTAGTCCCGATGGTACCTGTAATGAAGAAAAAAAGACGGAACCAGACATCAAAGTAGACCCAGCCATAGGCAGTACCTATAAAGAAGATAAAGCAATCCAGGAAGTGTTAAAGCTTAACAACCTCGCAAACCAACTCCCCTAAAAAAACTACAAAACCACCCCAACGCCCACCCGCGAAGCCCTTCTCAAGGCCGCCTTGTGGAGCGACGTACAGCTGCCTGCCTTACGGAGGTTAAAAAGGGGTAAAACCCACAGGACGTGGGTTTTAGGCTTCACTTGACAGGACGTCAATTGAAGCCGACCGCTTTTTAACCGGAGTAAGGCAGAGCAGCTGTTGGAGCGGAACTTCAGCGGCGGCAAGGAGGAGTGTCCAGAGAGGAAACTGCGCCGAGCTGGTTCCTCTTTGGGCCGCTGTAGTCACCCGTAAGGAATCCCCTAATAAATCAAACTCCATAATACAGCAATCCCCCCAGCAAACCTTACTTCTTCCCCCGCAAAGCCCCACACCTCGCCTTAATCCGCATCGCCTCATTCATATGTACCATAAGATGCCGGGTCACAGGCATCAATAAAATCCCCGCAACATTTTTCCTTCCCCAAAAGTCAATCAACCAATTTGCACCCTCAACATCTAAAACAGCCCCCTCCGCTAAAATACGCTGCAAGCCCTCCGGTGCCACTTTTCTCTTCAAATCCGCAGTCTGAAGCTTTTGAATAACCTCCCGGGTCTTTCTCCCCACAGCCACTCTATACTTGTACAATTCCTGCATATCGATGACCGAACTCAAATCGGCAATTTCTTCCTCCGTCATGGCATTCCCCGTATCACAGACCGTAACATTCAGCTTTTGAAGCCATTGATTCGTATTCATCACTTGAGCCTCATCGGCAATCAATATATTGACCGTGATATCTTCGATTCTGGTTACGTGCCATAGATTCCAGGCAATGGTCGAATCCTTTGCCCCCGGCCTCGCACGAAATGCAGCCTCCCCAAGACCCCTCCACAGCTCATCTTCAAAAGTTACAGCATTGATCTGCGACATTTCAGAGGTATGAACCATGGCGTGCTGCTCCAGACACAATTGAATGGCCGCATCAAATTGATCCTGTTTCGCCAGCACCTCCCTTAGCAGATTTTGTTGTGAGCCCCATAAAGCCTTTTCCCCAACCATCCACATCTCTTCTTTCCTTATATACTTGTTTATGTTAACCAAATTAGCCTATAGTCTACTATTTTTAGGAATCTCACTGGAACAAATAATAAAACGTAGTTTACAAAGCCGCATTCCGTGTTATAATAATAAGTGAGGATAGCGACGCTTGTTGCTGTCAGGTTACGTTAGGTGTTTAAATTTCTAAGCGGCTTTTTTAAGGCCGTTTTTTCTTTTGGTCATTTGGATGTGAACTTTGAAACCGCAATTTCCAGTATCCGGCCAATACTGATACCAGCAATGGCGCAAAAAGATATCTTGCAAGAGCAGCAATGATTTTTCCCAATGTTGTATAAAACTCTTCCGTCATGAGTCCACCTCCTTCCTTTTTATATTCCCCGCAGCAACTATAACGTCGCTATCCCCATATCAGGAATATAAAAGAAAGGAACCAAATGCCTGTTATCTAATTTAAGGCTAACCTGAAAGCCTGTACACTGCACTTACTATTATATTCCTAGTATAACCAATTTGCAATAACTTTATCGAACATTTGTTCTATTTTTGTTATAGAAAAAGGGTCTGCACCGTATCATCGACGCAAACCCCTGTTTTACCATGGTTCTTTAACGATTTAAAAACTTGTAGATGGTTGTATGCTTGTACTCCTGCCCCACTCTGAGGATCGGTGACGGGAAATGCTTGTGCTTTGTGCCATTGGGGAAATACTGCGTTTCCAGACAAAAGCCCGCCCGCTGGGTATAAACCGCCCCCTCCTTGCAGACCTCTGAACCATCCAGGAAATTTCCACTATAGAACTGTATTCCCGGTTTGGTGGTATACACCTCCATCACCCTTCCGCTGTCCGGATCATAGACTTCTGCTGCCTTTTCAGCCGTTTTTCCGCTGACATTCAGAACCCAGTTATGATCATACCCATTTGCAAAAACAATTTGCTCATAGTCACTGTTGATCCCCTGCCCAATGGGGGTACTCCTTGTAAAATCTAACGGAGTTCCCTCTACCTTCCGGATCTCTCCCGTAGGTATGGACTCTTTGTTGGCAGCGGTAAAGGAATCGGCATGGATCATCAGTTCATGCCGTAAAACATCACCGGCAGCATGACCGGACAGGTTAAAGTAGGAGTGATTGGTGAGGTTCACCACTGTGTCCTTATCTGTAACAGCATAATAATCAATAAATAGTGCATTATCTTCGGTCAAGGTATATGTAACTGTAACATCCAAGTTTCCGGGATACCCTTCTTCACCATCCGCACTGCGGTATGCCAGCCGCAGGCATTCGCCCTTCTCCTGCTGGAGAATATCAGCCTTCCACAGAACTCTGTCAAAGCCCTTTAAACCTCCATGAAGATGGTTTTCCCCTTCATTTTTAAGCACATGGTAGGTTTCTCCGTTAATTTCAAACTCTGCATTTTCAATCCGGTTTGCATGCCGTCCGATAATCGCTCCAAAGTAAGGCCCTTTTTTGCAATACCCCTCGATACTGCCATATCCTAACACAACATCGGCTGCATCACCGTTTTTATCCGGCACAAGAAGTGAAACCAAAATACCTCCGTAGTTCGTTATTTCAGCCACTACTCCATTGGAATTGGATAGTGTATAAATATCTGCATCCTTTCCCTCTTCGGTTCTCCCATAAAATCTTTTGGTAATACTCATTCGGCCAGCCCTCCTCATCATTCTTGCTTTTTATTTTATAACAAATAGTCCTAAATAGCAAACAGAGCTTCCTGTCTCTTTTACGAAACAGAAAGCTCTATATTAAATTCATTCTTATTTCTTTGCCAAATACTTTCTGATATCAAAGGCAACTGCACCGATTATGATAAGACCTTTGATAACCTGCTGCCAGTATGCGGATACACCGAGGATAACCAGACCGTTGTTCAGAACCTCAAAGATCAGAACACCGGTGATGATTCCCTGAACAGTACCGATACCACCGGAGGTAGACACGCCACCAATGGTTGCAGCAGCGATAGCATCCAACTCGTACATGTTACCATAGTTGTTGGTAGCTCCACCGGTTCTTGCAGCAAGCAAAGCACCTGCAAGGCCGTAAAGCGCACCCGCCATGGCGTACACCTTGATGAGTGTTGCTGCTACGTTAATACCGGAAACTTCCGCTGCATTGGGGTTTCCGCCGATAGCGTAAATATATTTTCCAAAGCGTGTTTTGTTTAATATAAACCACATGAACAATGCCACACCAAGGGCAATCAATATCAGGTTCGGAATGGTCAGTAATTCACCGGTAGCTACCTTTGTAAAGTCATCCCTCAAACCGCCGATGGGCTGTGCGTTGGTATAGATACAAGCTACACCGTATACGATAACCATGGTACCCAGGGTTGCAATAAATGGCGGCACCTTCAGTTTGGAGATAACCAGCCCGTTCAAGGCACCAATCAATAATCCGACAAGGATTACGAGAATAATGGGCAGGATCACCGGCAAGTGCGGTACCCCTTTAAATATTTTATAGGCATAATCCGGCCGCTGCAAGAGACTGGCCGCAATACATGCAGTAAGTCCCACAATACGACCTGCTGAGAGGTCGGTTCCTCTCGTGATCAGAACACCGCCTACACCCAGAGCAATAATAATACGAACCGAAGCAATAATAAGGACGTTGCGGAGGTTCTGTGCAGAAAGGAAGTTCTTATCCAGCAAACCGATTACAACCAATAATCCTACAAGCACCACATAGATCGCATATTTACTTATAAATTCTCTAACAGCCTTTACATCCAGCTTTCTCGCCGGCTTCGAGGTAACATCCGACATCTCTAAAACCCCTTTCTACTAAAAGAACTATGCGAACTGTGCCGCATATTTCATGATGATTTCCTGATTTGCATCCTTGCCATCTACGATGCCGCTGAGCTTTCCTGCACACATAACCATAATCCGGTCGGACATTCCCAAAAGTTCGGGCATTTCCGAAGAGATCATGATGATACTCTTTCCCTGCTTCGCCAGATCCGCAATAATGGAGTATATTTCGTATTTGGCACCTACGTCGATTCCTCGGGTAGGCTCATCAAGAATTAATATATCCGGATTCGTCAGCAGCCAGCGTGACAGTATAACCTTCTGCTGATTTCCTCCTGAAAGATTCTGTATTTGTACCTTTGCCGAAGGCGTCTTGGTTCTGAACATTTTGATGCTCTTGTCTACGTCCGCGGCTCCTCTTTTACTATTGAGGACAAAATTATAGTCAACATACTTATCCAGACTGGCCACCAGTGTATTCTCCGTAATGGAAAGCACAGGGAAGATACCTGTTGTACGGCGTTCCTCCGTAACCAGCGCAATACCATGTTCCTTTGCATCAATAGGATTCCTGATTTTTACTTCCTTACCCGACACAAAGATTTTCCCTTTTGCTGTGTGCCTCAAGCCGAAAATCGCTTCTACCAATTCGGTACGCTGTGCTCCCACCAGTCCGCCAATGCCGAGGATTTCTCCTCGTTTGAGTTCAAAGGTCACATCCTTAAAGGACTTGGGATTAATGGAAGTAAACTCCTCTACCCGAAGGATCACATCCCCCGGCACATTTTCACGGGGTGGGAAACGGTTGGTCAGATCACGACCTACCATTTTGGATATAATGGTATCCGTGGTCAAACCGGCAGCATCCCATGTACCGATATACTTACCATCTCTCATGATGGTAACTTCATCCGAGATTTCGAGAATTTCTTCCATCTTATGGGAAATATATATAATAGCTACGCCTTGTTTTCTTAATTTGTTAATAATTCTGAACAGATGTGCCACTTCATTCCCTGTCAGAGACGATGTGGGTTCATCCATAACAATAACCTTGGAGCGGAAGGAAACCGCTTTGGCAATTTCAATGGCCTGAACCTGAGATACTGATAGTTTGGATACCAGCGTATCCGGTTCAATCTCCATCTGTAGTTCATCCATAAGGGCTTTTGTGTCATTGTACATTTTTTTATGGTCAACGACTTTTATACCCATTATACTTTTCATTGGGAACCTTCCCAACCATATGTTTTCCATCACACTGCGGTGTGGAACCGGATGCAGTTCCTGGTGTATCATTGAAATTCCGTTTTCCAGAGCGTCTTTGGTATTTTTAAACTGCATTTTATTGCCTTCCAGGATAATTTCACCCTCGTCAGGAACATAGATACCAAACAGGCACTTCATTAATGTGGACTTGCCTGCGCCATTTTCACCCATTAACGCATGAACCGTACCGGGTCGGACTTTTACTGTGACATCATCCAGGGCCTTTACACCGGGAAAGCTTTTAGAAACATTCTTCATCTCCAAAATGTATTCCTGTGCCATAAGTACACCCCTTTCAAAACTTTACACTACGTCTTAAGTAAAGGGAGTGCACCAACACTCCCTTTACCTGAACTACTTATTTAACTTCCTTACATGATCTGCTTATTTAAACTTGCTTACGTTTTCCTTTGTAACCGGCTGATAAGGAACCCATTTGTATTTTGCATCTGTAATTCCTTCAACACTCTTGGATGCATCTTCGCCTTTTGCCAGTGCGTAGGAGATATCGAAGATGGCCTTACCCTGGTTTGCAGCATCGTTCAATACTGTACCCATCAGTTGTCCTGCATTCAAGGAATCAAGAGCTGGTGCGGTAGCGTCTACGCTAACAACAGGCATTGTCTTGTCGCCCTTGAAATATCCGGCTGCCTTCAATGCTTCGATAGCGCCCAGACCCATGTCATCGTTGTTTGCAAATACAGCTTCAATTTTATCACCGTAGGCAGACATCCAAGCCGCCATCTTTTCTTGTCCCTGTGCACGCTGCCAGTTTGCTGTATCACTTGCCAGTTTCTCTACCTTAATACCTGCTGCTTCCAATGCTTTGATGGAGTACTGAGTACGGAGTATAGCGTCCTGATGTCCAGGTTCTCCCTCCAGCATCACATACTGAAGCTTACCGTCCTTGTTTTTGTCTGCTGCAGGAGTCTTTTTCCAGAAGTCAGCCACGATTTGTCCCTGCATAGTACCGGATTCTTCTGCCTTTGCTCCAACGTAGAACATCTTGTCCCACTTTGCCATGTCTTCCTTAACAGGTTCACGGTTAAAGAATACTACCGGGATATTTGCTTTCTTTGCTTTGTCTATGATAACGGAAGCCGCTGTACGGTCAACCATGTTTACTGCGATTACGTCATATTTTTGTGTGATGAAAGTGTCGATTTGGTCGTTCTGGTTTGCCTGCTGACCTTGTCCGTCAACGGCATTGATTGTGATCTTTTCGCCTGTAGACTGGCCCTTTGCCTGTGCAGTCTTTTCAATGGCCTGACGCACTGTGGAAATGAAGGTGTCATCAAATTTGTAAAGAGCAACACCGACTTTGATTTCCTTCTTACCAGCTCCACCGGGAGTAGTTGTATCTCCCTGCTTAGGTGTAGTGCCGGCGCAGCCTGCCAGTACGCTGGACGCAATAGCTGCGACAGCAACGAGTGAAAGAGCTTTTCTCAATTTACCTTTCAACATTTTCTAAATCCTCCTCAGATTCTTTGTTTTCTGGACTGTATATACATAATAACACCCGGTTTAGAGGAATTTAATACAAAATCCTATGGTCTTATATCGAAATTCTACTGTGTTTTATAGTATGTGCACAAAAGAAACCACTATGCAGTCAATAATTTTGTTAAAAATGTAACAATCTAATGCAATAAAGAACGCCACTGCCGTCTGAAACCCATTTTCGACGGCAGCGGCGTTCTTTTACTGCATAACTCCGATTTTATTTAATAAAGGGAAAAAGAAGTTTTTGATTTTCCGGAAGATACATGTTATTCTTATCAATTATTTTAATACCGGTATCTACACGTTTGGGGATCTTTTTACCCTGCATGGCTTCCACTGCATGCTTTATACCCAGATAGCCGATATTAAAGGGATTTTGCACGATGGTGGCCTGTATGACATCCTTGTCCAAAAAATCGATTTCCTCGGCAATACTGTCGAAAGCCACGACTTTCACCCTGTTTTCCAAATTCATTTCATCAACCACCTGGGATACCCCCACAGCAGCAAAGGAGTTCAGCGCAACGATAACATCCACCGGACTTTTCTCTTCAATGATTTTTCGAGTCAGGTTCACTGCCAGTCGGGTATCCGAAAGGCAATATTCCTTTGCCACAACCTGGATCTGCGGATAGCGGGAAAGCACCTGCAGCACGCCGGCCTCTCTCTCCTGCGCATTTCTACTGCCTTGTACAAAGTTCATGATGGCTACCCGGCAATTACCGCCGGCAATCTCTACCAGCTTCTCCCCGGCCTTTTTTCCAGCTTCCACATTATCCGTAGAGATATAACTGTGATACTTCTGCGTATTCACTTCCGAATCAATCATTATTACCGGCAAATGCTGGTCGTAGGCCTTTTCCGTCACTTCAACAAGGGCTGTAAAATCTCCGGCAGCCAAAACGATGGCGCCGACTTTTTGTTCAATGGCCAGGTTCATCAACCGCTTCTGTTCTTCAATATCCTGTTCGTCCTGGGGGGCAGCAAATTCCACATTCACGCCAAACTCCCTGGCCGCCGCATCGGCCCCCATCTTAACGGTATTCCAGTAGTCTCCGCTTTTCATCTTTGCAATCAGCGTAATGGTCTTCTTTTTTTCTACACGGTTCAAATCCACATTCCTTGTGCATCCATTGAAGATGAGAAGAGCGAAAACCAGCATACAAATACTACATCGCCGAAGGGTTGTCTTCATTCCGTTCATCCTCCTCTACAAGGGGAAGCCAAGCTTTCACAGTGGTTCCCTCCTCCAATTCGCTTTGTATCTCCAATCCGTACTGCTTGCCATAATAAAGCTGAATCCTTTCATGAACATTTTTCATTCCCACACCGGACCCCTTGCCCTTTTTCCATTCCTTACTCAATATATTTTCCAGGACCTCCGGCTTCATGCCCAATCCATTATCCCGTACCTCGTACAGCAATTTTCCATCCACGATGGATACCGTAATCCGTATTTCCCCTTCATCCACCATATATTCAATACCATGATAAATGGCATTTTCAATCAGGGGCTGCAGAATCAGCTTCAGGGTTTTATACTGGAGAGTTTCCTCCGCAGCTTCAATGGTAAACCGGAACTTGTCCTTGTACCGCCGTTTCTGGATAATCAGGTAGTTTCTGGCGTGTTCCAATTCCTCCCGCACCGTAATCACATTCTTTCCCCGGCTGATACTGATACGGAACAGCCTTGCCAATGCAGTAACCATGGTGATAACATCCTGGCTTTTTTCATTTTCCGCCATCCATACGATGGAGTCCAGGGTATTGTACAAAAAATGAGGGTTGATTTGGGCTTGAAGCGCTTCCAACTCACTTTTTCGTTTCGCCTCCTGCTCTGTTACCACCTGTCCCATCAGTTGCTTGATTTTGGCTACCATCAGATTAAAGGCTCTGGAGAGCTGCACCACCTCATCCTCACCCTTCACCTCGATATTGATGTCAAAATGTCCCTCTTCCACCATCTTCATGGATTCCTCCAGCCTTTTTACAGGCTGCGAGATTTTATATGAAATAAAGGCAGAAATGAAAATGACAAAAAGAATACCCACAACCAGAATCCATCCTACAAAGCTGCGTATCTCCCGTGTAGTAGCGACCATTTCATCCATATAGGAAATGCCGATAATTTTCCACCCGGTATACCCTACGGTTTTTATGGTGATCAGTTGTCTCACGCCACCAAAGGTTTCGATATAATTTCCATCGTCCATCTTCGCCACTTCATAATTATTTTCACTTTTTACACCTGCATAAATCAGCTGCTGCTGATTATGATACACGATATCTCCATTGGGATCGGTGATATAGATATATCCTTTACTGCCGAGGTTCACCTTCTGTGCCAGCTGCTCAATGGCGCTGAAGTTCATATCCACCAGCATGACTCCATAAATATTTTCTCCATCCTTGTTCAGTGTTACAGCTCTGCTCAGAGACACCACCCATTTATGCTGGCCTGCAAAGAGGCTTTGAACGTGTGGCGGCGAGAAATAAAGGTTTTCGGGCTGATCTACCGCCCGGCGAAACCACTCCTGGCCCGTAACATTGGCATTACTCTTCAATCTCGACAGGGGAACGCCCGTAATCATCTCCCCCTTCTCTGAAAAGACAGCCAAAGATACAATGTCTTTCCGGGTATTTACAATGACATTCATTTGCTCAGCCAGCTTGCTGTTAGGAACATTCTGGGTTTTGATCACATTATAGTACAGCAGGTTGGACACATCCATCATATTTCTAAGATAGGTATCCAGGTTATAATTCACCTGATCAATGACTTGGCGGGTACTTAAGGAAGCGTTTTGCTCCGCTGTCCGCGAAAACTTATTATAGAGCGTAAGACCCACGATAAGAAGAGTGCATACCGTAATCAGGGTAAAGGAGACAGTTATGACCGCCTGTATGCTCTTCACCTTCCAGGCATTCATCATGCTTTTGAACGTTTTATTTACATAGTTATAGAATTTAGCTTTCATGACACGTTCCTTTTCTAACTCCGTCTTCAGGGCAGTTCCCTAAAGTGCAGGGGTGCAGCTTCACCGAACCCCCGTGGCAGTAGCAGGCCCATCTCTATGTTCAGCGCCGCCTGTACTGTTCCTGTATTCCGACGGAGAAATCCCGAAATTCTTTTTGAAACTGTAACTAAAATAGTTCGGCTCGGAATACCCAACCTTTTCAGCAATTTCAAAGGTTTTCATATTGGTATTCTTCAATAAATCTTTTGCAGCCTCCATACGAATACCTGTCAGGTAATTCAAAAAGGTTACTTTGGTCTCTCTTTTAAACAGAGTGCTAAAATACGTAGGGCTGATATGAAGAAATTTGCATACTCTATCGATGGTAATTTCACTATCGCCGTAATGGCTTTGCAAATACTCCCGGGCCCTGTCCACCAACTGCTTTGAGGTATCCTGGCGCTCGCGGCTGATATATCCCGATATTTTGGTGCATATCCCGATAAACCAGTCCCGTACTTCACTGATATCCCCAAACCGGTACATTTCCATAAACAGGTTGTAGTTAGGTCCGAATACATTATCCATATCTACATTCAAGTCCTTTGCAACCTTTAGCACTGCCGTGAGAATTTCCAACAGATAAACCTGGTAATCCTTATAGGACGCTTTGGCGTCAATAAGCTCTTTAAACAGCCCCACTATCACTTCTTCAATTTCATCGGTACCCCCGACTTTTATGCTGCTAACCAGCGCGTGCTGCTTTATTTCGTCAAACACCACCCGGTCAACGCTTTTCGGTTCCACGTCCTCAATGAGGATCACTCGATTGCTGCCGATGAGCACCCTGTAATCCAGGGCACTGACCGCCTCCGAGAAAGAGGTGTGAATGTTTTCGATCTGATGGCACACCGACCCAAGCCCGATGGTAACTGTAAATTTAAGATACTTTTCAATGGCCTGCCGGATTTCCTCCAGTGCCGAAACGGTTTCTCCCATCACATCTTCATCACTGGCGCGGGTGCTGGTGGTTAGTATTACAACATGTTCATTGTGAAAAAAGGTAATTCCCAGATTGTATTTATTAACAACCTCTTCCGATATGTTAAAAACTGCAAACCGCAGAAGCTCCAAGTCATCGGGCAAACAAAAGGCCGTTGTCCTCACTTCTTCATTACACTGGGAAACCGTATTGTAATCCACACTTAAAACAGCGGCAACATACCTTTTGCCTTCCAGGTCGACACCATACTGCCGGGTCTTCTCCAAAATCTCTTTTCGGCTCAACCGGCTTGTAACCAGCGAAGTGAGGAATTTATCCCTCAGAACCGGAAGGCTTCGGCGATAGTGCTCGCGCAATGCCTGTACGTCCTCTTTCTGTGCAACCTCTTCGTCAATTCTGGACTTGACTTTTATCAGGACTTCGATGAGTTCCTGCGCCGATATGGGCTTTAGGACATACTCAACCACATTCAGTTTTATAGCCCTCCGGGCATACTCAAATTCATCAAACCCGGTCAATATTACCACCTTGGTAGTAGGAAATTTATCTCTAAGGATCTCCGACAGCTCCATTCCGTCCATGAAAGGCATCTTGATATCCGTGATAACCACGTCAGGAATAACTTTTTCAGCAATCTCCAAAGCTTCCTTGCCATTCTCGGCTTCACCGGCAATCTCAAAACCATAGCTTGTCCAGTCAATCTTTCGGATGACCCCTTTGCGTACTTCCTCTTCATCATCCACAACAATCAGCTTGTACATGCTCTCAACCTCCTACTATATAAAGATATTATTGACTATTCTGCTGTTCAATTTATGTAAACCAGTTTATTTCATAATTATAGTATAGTAATACATCTTGTCAAAGGAAATTATTACAGCCGTCTAAAGTAGTCAGAAATAAAATATCATATTCTATAGTGTTTTGCCAATATCTGTTTTAAAATAAAATATAGGGAGGGTTAAAAATGAACACAACATTGGATTTATTAAGTAAGCGGACATCTTTGCGCAAGTATTCCGAGAAGCCTATCAGCGAAGAAGATTTGAATTTGATTGTCGAAGGGGCGATGCGGGCACCTACAGCCGGAAACATGATGCTTTACTCCATATTAATCATACGGGATGAAGAGAAAAGAGTACAACTCAGTAAAAGCTGTGATAACCAGCCTTTTATCGCCAAAGCGCCCATCAGCCTTATTTTTCTGGCAGATATGCAGCGGATGGAGGATTACTTCCATTACTCCGACCTCCATGCATACTGTAAGAAAAAAGGCGTGGAATACAGGAATCCCGGCTATGCCAGCCTGTTTCTGGCGGTGAGCGATGCTCTCATCGCCGCCCAGAACGCAGTCATTGCCGCTGAATCTCTGGGGATCGGCTCCTGTTATATCGGGGATATCATGGAAAACTATGAGTTCCATAAGGATTTGCTCAACCTGCCGGACAAGGTATTTCCTATCGGTATGCTTTGCCTGGGGTATTATCCGGAAAATCATGAACGGATCATCAAACCCCGATACGCCAGGGAATATATCGTTTTTGAAGAGAGCTATCACCGTTTGTCCCAGGAGGATTTCAAAGAGATGTTTAAGGAAGGGGAAAAGAACGTACTTCCCGGCAACCGTCATGACGCTGAAAACTTCGGGCAGATGCTCTACGCTAGAAAATTCGGCAGCGACTTTTTTAAAGAGATGGAACGGTCCATCAAGGTTATATTGGAGCACTGGCTTTCAACCCAAGCCCAATAGTGCAGAAAAGATACTCCTGCCTGGAATAAGTTCCAGGCAGGAGTATCTTTTCCATATTTTCTTATCCAAAGAACTTTTCTCGAATATGCATTCTGGCATCGTGGAGGTCAGTCGCCTCATAGTCCACAAAACTAAAATCCAATCCGCAGGTGTACTCCGACGGGACGGCAATGGTGTAGCAGCCTGCCTTCTTCCCTGCCAGGGCTCCATTTCGTGAGTCTTCCAAAACGATACATTCTTCCGGCAGAACTCCCAGCTTTTCCATAACCTTCAAATAAATCTCCGGGTCCGGTTTCCCATTGGCCACTTCGTTGGATGTACATATGACGGAAAAGAATTCATCAATCTTCAACTGCGTAAGGATCATTTCTGCGAACTTTCTTGCCGAACCTGTAGCAATTCCCATTTTCAGGGTATTTTTATATTCACCCAGCATCTCAAAAAGCCCTGCCATTGGAACCAGGTCCTTTCGGAGTCTTTCTTCAAACATGCCATCCCTTATTTGAAGCAAATCGTTGGCGGGAACCTCCAATTCCAAGTCCCGGATAAAAACTTCCATGGCTTCCGTCGGTTTTTTTCCCATCATTTTGAATATGGTTTCCTCCTGCAGCTCTTTTCCATAGCTGCGGGCAAGTTCACTTTCCGTCTCTATATACAGCCGCTCGGTGTCCACCATAAGACCATCCATATCGAAAAGTATAGCTTTCATCATCTTCACTTCCACTCTTATCCATGATTTTTATAAACTCCAAAACATTATTGTAAGATATTCTCTTCTAAATGTCTACTTATACAATGGATTAAAAATATACCCGGGCACTTTCTTTGCCGGAAACACTATTTACACAGAGAAACCTCTTTAAACTATTTTATTGTACCAACAGCAAAAATTCATAATTTTCCAGTTCCACCGTGCCATCCTTCAGCTCTTGCAGAAGCAGACTTCTAAAAATGTATTTCACCTGCAAGCCGTTCTGGCTGTCCGCAAACGTCATATTTTCCATGGGCAGCAGCTGCTTCGTCTTATTTTCCTTATCTACTTCCAGTGCGAAGTCCTTGATACTCCGTTCATAAACTTTTTTTCCTTCCCGATGGATGGTCAGGATGTTATTGGTCCGGTCCAGCTTTATCTCAACAGGCGGTAAGGAATAGGTATTCACATTTGAAGTTATTTTAGAAGATTCTATCATGTAACTATACCCCTTTATGTCGATGACACCCTGGTCCATCAAAAAATAGCTTCTACCTTGATCCAGGATAAGGTCCGTCCAGCCCTGAGCCTTAAACCCTAATACCTCCTCACTTTGGGATAAGGTAAAGCCCCTGGGTAAAACATGCAGTTCCGAAAGGGTATGGACATTGGAAAAATAAAATAGAATCGAAGTCATGGACTCTTTATCTTCCCTTGAAACCTCCATCGTTGCTTTTTGAAGCTTCCCATCCACCCACATGTCGTTTTTAACCAATAACCTCACGAATCGTTTTTCCTGACTGCCCTTTGATATTTCAAAGGCACTCCAGGGCCCGGTAACCGTAATCACCGCAATCACTGCCAATGACAGGGGTAAAAACACATTGTTCCGGCCCCTGTTAAAAATGTAGAACAGCATCACAAATAAGACCCAGACTACTGCCGCTACAACGAAATACCGGCTTTCCGTCACTCCGTAAGCATGTATTCTTATGCCGATGGCCCATGCACACAGTGCAAGCAATGGAAGTGTGACCATGGGAATACTTTTTGAGAATACTGCCGCCCAGGAGGAAACGGTTTTCAACGGGCGAATCAGGAAAATAACAAAAGCAGTCAAAATGCAATACCACAGTACCAGATGGGAAACCATTCCTTCCGGCCATTTCTGTGTAATGAGCACCTTTGCAAAATAAACGTAAAGTATGGCAGTATAGACCATAATGAGCGGCATGACAATATAAAAGAGCAATATTTTTAAAACCTTGGAATACCGGTCTTTTGGAAGTTCCTCTCCAAACCGGGGTACTTCGGAAAGAAAATATGCCGGCCAGAATATCCCTGCAGCAATCAGGAAAATATCAACATAAATTCTTCCCTCTATATGAATGGTAAACAACTGATCAATGGTAAAAAGGATGGCGGCTATTCCCAAAAAGAGTACCAGCGCATAGAGTGCCGCCACAAAAGCTCCGGAAAACACTTTCGTAATATAAAGTTCAAAATTCTCCCGTTTCACCAGATACGGGATGCTAAGGAACAGCAAGGCTGATGCGAACAACACGGCGGAGTACCGGATCATCCCTACCTGATTATCCTGTAAGAAAACAAAGTAATTAAACAGGGTAAAGGCAGGGATCCCAGCCCACAGAACGGCCTTGTACAGTGCTTTTTTCAGCACCTCCCGCTCCAGAACCACCCTACAGCAGAGAAATAGCAGTGCTCCCAGTATAAGGCTCTGCACAACCTTAATAATCATTTCTCTCTGGGAAGACAGGGTATAGGACATGTGGTTGTGAATAATCAGCAAAACCACGGCTGCAATCAAAAGCAGCAAAGTCTTAAGGAACCGCTGGAAACTCTTACCGATTTTCAACATGAATTGATGGATTCTATCAGACATGGCAGACATCATTCATCTTCCTTTCCGCAGCAGCTGAATTTCATACACCCATAGGGCACTGGTTTCTTCCTTTATTCTTACCCCTATATCTTACCCAAATATCAGGAATCGGTCAAGAAAGACAAGAAAGACACGGGGCCAAATCGGCTGTCCCCGTGTCTCTCCTCTATTTTATTTATTAATAAACAAATACCATATGACCAATTCTAGCGGCTAAAGGTTTTGACCAAAGCCATTTATTTGTTGCACTGTCGTCAAAGTAGTAAAAAGCACCATGAGATGGGTCTGCACCGTGAAGCGCGTCATACGCAGCCTTTTTAGACTCCTCTGTCGCCGGCCTGTTTATATATCCGTTCAGAACAGGAGTAAACTGGTAATAACCACCGGACACCTCATAAATTACACCTCTCAGTGTATTCGGATAACGAGAATCCTTTACCCTGTTTATGACTACTGCACCTACAGCTACCTGTGCATTATAAGGTTCACCTTGTGCTTCTGCCGTAATCAGTCTTGCCAATAAATCCAGATCCGCCGCAGTGTAAGGAATCCTGGCGCCTGTACTGCTTCCTCCTGTTGGAGGAACTGATACTGAGGATGCCTTCGGCACGATCAGTTTCTGCCCGGGATAAATGATGTTGTCCCATTCAGCACTCGCCTTCTTCAATGCATCTACCGATACTCCGAACTTTTTGGCGATTCCGTAAAGGGTGTCACCGGCTTGAACTGTATAAGTAGTTCCCGGTACGTTCAACACCTGACCCGGATAAATGGTTGCACTGGAAAGACCGTTGTCCTTCATAAGTGCACTGCTGGTGGTACTGAATACCTTACCCAGTGAATAAAGCGTATCACCCTGTACTACCTTATAGGCAGCAGCCTGGGCTGTGTACGGAACCAACATGGTAAAGATCGCTGCAAAAACAACAGTTTTTGCTTTCTTCAATGTAAACATTATACATTTCCCCCTTTCGCCTCCGAGGTTAGCTGACGGGTTCGGAAGAGAGATTTTCCTACACGCGGTACAGTTTTCACCTATACCCGTGATTAACCCCAAAACTACATTTGCGTCCCCCGTACTCCTCTTTCAGGAGATTCGGCATTTCGGAGTCATTGTAACAAGGTTTACATAATGTTTCAACCCTAAGTTTCTGGCAATACGGGAAGTTTCTGGTATTTTCTACACAAAAAAACCACTGTGCAATCCAGCTGCACAGTGGTTTTGCGTCCATATCACCTACTAGCTGCCACCGAAGGTTTCCTTTCGAATTCTGCTGTAATAATCGACGATGTTTCTGTCATATTCCTGCTCCATCAGGCTGGAAGTCAGCATAAAGTCAGCGGAAGATTGGTTCATGGCAACCGGAATATCATAGAGTACGGCGATGCGAAGCAGCGCTTTTACATCAGGGTCGTGCGGCTGCGAGGTTAGCGGGTCCCAGAAAAAAACCATAAAATCGACTTTGCCGTCCGTGATCCGTGCGCCAATCTGCTGGTCTCCGCCCAGAGGTCCACTTTTATATGCTTTTACAGGGAGTCCTGTTTGCTCCGAAATCAACCGAGCCGTAGTACCGGTACCACAAAGAAAGTGTCTCGAAAGGATTTGGCTGTTCGCTTGTACCCAGTTCACCAGATCCTGCTTCCTATTATCATGCGCTATTAATGCAATGTGCTTCTGTTTTCCTAATTTTCTACTATCCATAAACAGCCCTTTCACTTTATGATTATGTTTTTATGATACTATTCATAACAAATCTTTTCAATAGCTGTGTCAAATAATTGCAGTAAAAAGTCCTGTAAATTTCTGCATTTATTTCTCATGAAAAGCAATTATTTCCCACAATTCGGTAAAAAACATGCTAAAAAAAGCTAACGGCCACATCTTCGAATTTACGCAGGAAAAGACAGAAAAACAGAAAAACCCTTTGTCATACTCACCAGAATATCTGCTAAAGCTGTAGAAAAAAACAAGTACGTGTCATATCTGCCAAACCCGGCAACGGCGCTTTTTTTGCAACTAAAAATGGAGGGATTTCGATATTTCTTGAATTTACATAACCAAGTAATTATAATATGATGTGTGCTTTAAGGATGATTTTACCAAAGTTTCAAGAGTATATAAACTTAGTACATTTACAGGAGGCAGTTATAGTGTTGTATGAAGAGATGTCCCGTAAGGATGTAACACATAAGTTCAATAGAAGCCCTAGAGCTTTAGCCTATAACATTCCAGAGCTACCCACCCTGAATCGAAATTATAGATCGGAAAGTGTAACGACTGTTCCCTCAGGTTCTACAAAAGTGAGAAGGAAGAGAAACCTTTGCACGGAAGCAGAAGAGGTTTTAAAAGCTGTTTTGGAATCTACTGATACTGGTATTATTATAGTTGACGCCCACTCCAGGATCACACATATGAACCGGAAATTTGCCGATATGTTTCATTTACCGGAAAAGCTCAGGCTGGAGAGAGACTCCCTGGAGATCGGTAATTTCGTACAAACCCAGGTTTTACATCCTGAAAATTTAAAAATCCCTGTGAAGCAGACTGCAGGTATGTCCGAAAGCGATATAGGCTTTCTTTATTTCCGTGATGGAAGAGTCTTCAAGTATTCAGTGGCCCCTCTTTCTCCAAACCCAAATAAGAGCGGGATCATTTTAAGCTTCCGGGATGAAACCCACGGAATACAGTTAAAAAATGAATTGGCCAAGCTGGAGGAATCGACCCGGTGCAATAAGATGAAAATGCACCTTTTTTCAACCATCTCCCATGAGCTCAAAACTCCGCTGAACATTGTCTTCAGCGCCGTACAGCTCATTGAAAAGCTGCATGTGAATCATCTCGGTTGCGGACACTTCAAAACGCTGTCAAAGTACTTGCGGATGATGAAGCAGAACTGTTACAGGCTTTTGCGGCTTATTAACAACCTGATTGATATGAATAAAATTGAAGCCGGTTTTTTTCACATTAATCTGGGAAATCATGATATAATTAGAATTATAGAAGATATAAGCCTTTCCATTGCAGAATACACCATTAACAAGCAAATTGATCTTATTTTCGATACGGAAGTCGAAGAAAAAGTGATTGCCTGTGATCCGGAAAAGCTGGAAAGAGTTATGTTGAACCTGCTTTCAAATGCTGTGAAATTCACAGCTCCCGGAGGTAAAATCGAAGTAAGCCTCTTTGATAAGGGAGAAGAGATTGTTGTGTCCGTCAAGGATACCGGGACAGGAATACCCGCAGATATGCTGGAGAAAGTTTTCGAAGCCTATACCCAGGTGGATTCAAGCCTCCGGAAAAAGGAGGAAGGAAACGGAATCGGCCTGTATCTGGTGCGCTCCCTGGTGGAAATGCACGGCGGCACCATTTATGTTCAGAGTGAACTTGAGAAAGGAAGTGAATTTATTTTTACGCTGCCTGTCCGATTTGCGGAAGGAGAGGAAAAATCAACTTCCCTTTGTGCAAATGCCAGCAGCTCAAAAGTAGAAAGAATCAGTATTGAATTTTCTGATATTTATGCATGAAAGGTAATGGAGGAAAGAATAATGAGCCATACGAATCAACGATATATTGCGTACATAGGAACCTATACCCAGGGCGAAAGCGAGGGAATCTATGCTTTTGATGTAAATACCGAAACAGGCCAACTGGAAGGGAAAGGTGTCTCCGCCCGTCTGGAAAACCCCTCCTATCTGGCCATTGATAAAAAGAACCGCTATCTCTATTCCGTCATGGAAACGGATCATTTCAACGGTACCCCCAGTGGGGCTGTAGCCGCTTTTGCCATTCATCGCCAAACCGGAAACCTGACTCCCCTCAATTTTGAATCCACCAAAGGCCAGGTTCCCTGCCATATAACTACCGACAGCTTCAACAGGTTTCTTTTTGCAGCCAACTACAGAGATGGGAATGTATCTGCATTTCCTCTGAATGCGGATGGCAGTTTGGGTCCTGTTTCCACCATCATTCAGCATCAAGGTTCCGGCCCCAACAAAGAGCGGCAGGAAAGAGCCCATGCCCATTTTGTTTCACTGACACCGGAAGAAAATTATCTCTGCGCTGTAGATCTGGGAATTGATAAAATCATGGTTTACCAGTTTGATCCCGCTGCAGGCAGCCTGACTTTGGATGAAAAGCGGTCGGCAGCCATCCGTCCGGGATCCGGCCCAAGGCACCTCGCCTTTCACCCTAATGGAAAATTTGTATATCTGGTGAATGAACTAAGCTCGGATGTGGTGTTTTTAAAGTATTCCATCGATTTCACCTTCACAGCGGAGCAATATATTTCCACACTCCCTGAAGGATATGCCGGAACCAATACTTGTGCTGCCATTCATGTCTCCCCTGACGGAAGATACCTGTATGCATCCAATCGGGGTCATGACAGCATTGCCATTTATCGTATTGACGCGCAGACGGGAAAACTGGAATTCGTGGCACATACCCCTACCGATGGAAAGGACCCGCGTGATTTTGCCATTGATCCTACCGGAAAATACCTCTATGCTGCAAACCAGAACTCCGATACCATCGTTTCCTTCGCCATTCACCAGGAAACCGGTGAGCTGCAGCCTCTGGGACAAGTTATCAGCGTGCCTAGCCCCGTATGTATCAAGTTTGTTCCCCTGGATGAATAGCATAAACGCTAAAAAGCCTAGGATGACTTCAGTGTCATCCTAGGCTTTTAACTAACTATTATATCCAATATACAATAAAAGCTGTAACTCCAAAAGTTGCAACCTGGGCTGCACCCATCAATAGGAAGTTTTTTACAGCCAGAGGAAAGGTGTCTTTTTTTGATTGCCAGGCATCAAAGACGCTTAAATTTTTGTTTACTACTACCAAAGTCAGCAATACCAGCAGCAGCGTAAAAGGGACCAACCGGAGCAGCACCAGGGCCATAATATCAATATAGGCAAGATAGTAGAGGCCTCTAAAAAGCCGAAGGGCATTTTTTCTCCCAATATAGATGGGCAATGTATACCGCCGGTTTTCAAGATCATCCTCAATATCGCAGATATTGTTGGCCAGCATAATGTTGGCAATCCCGCACATTACAGGTATGGACAAGAGGAAGATGTAAAGCACCTCCAGCAGGTCCAGGCGGAGGGATAAGACAGCGTTTTCAAGGGCCACTGTTAAAACACCCCGGTCATATACATGAATATAGACGGATAGGAAAATAATAACAAACCCCATAAAAAATCCGGAAAGCAGTTCACCCAAAGGTGTCCGGGATATGGGCACCGGCCCGAAGGAATACAGGATTCCGACAGCAAAGGACAGCATCCCGATCAACAGCACCGTGATATTGGTCCGTACTACCAGCAGAATGCCCAGAACAGTGGCAATCCCCAGCAGCATACCGATTACTGCGAGAACGGTAGACTCCCTTAGGTTATCACTTACGATGGTATTATGGCTTTCATAATTATATCCATGCTTCCTTTTTGCTCTTTTATAATCAAAGTAATTATTGAGTGCTGTAGTTACCATATCAAAAGACAACAGAGATAAAAGCATAATCAAAAAATTTATGCCGTTGAACATTTGAAAATGATACAGCGCATAAACGGTGCCCAGCAAAAAAGGGATTATACTGGCCAGCTTGGTCCGGATTTCAACCAGCCCCAGGAAGCTTTTCAGTTTCATGTGTTCTAAACCACCTTTGTCGTCCAATTCTCCACATTCCATACTTCTGTGACCCAATCCTCATAAAACTCGGGTTCATGGCTTACCAGAAGAATAGTCCCCTTGAATTCCTTCAAAGCTCTTTTCAATTCTTCCTTTGCATCCACATCCAAATGGTTGGTAGGCTCGTCCAGCACCAGCCAGTTGACATCTTTGAGCATCAATTTGCAGAGTCGCACCTTTGCGCTTTCCCCACCGCTCAACACCATCATCTGGTTTGTAATATGCTCTGTCGTTAAGCCGCACTTTGCCAAAGCTCCCCGGACCTCTGCATTGGTCAATCCCGGGAATTCATTCCATACTTCTTCCAGGGCCGTCCGGGTATTGCTGCCTGCTGACTCCTGTTCGAAGTACCCCGGGAAGAGATACGGGTCCAGACTTACTTCTCCGGCTACCGGTTTTAACAGTCCCAGAAGGGTTTTCAGCAATGTCGATTTTCCCAAACCGTTAACTCCTCTGATGGCTACCTTCTTCCCTCTCTCCAGTGCAATATTCAGCGGCTGGGTCAAAGGTTCATCATAGCCGATGACCAGATTGTTGGCCTGGAATACAAACCTGCCGGGAGTCCTGGCCTCATTGAACTTGAATACTGGCTTAACCTTCTCCCTGGCGATTTCAATAATCTCCATCTTGTCCAGCTTCTTCTGCCGGCTTTTTGCCATGTTGGTAGTGGCTACCCTGGCTTTGTTTCGGGCAATAAAGTCTTCCAACCGGTCAATTTCCTTTTGCTGCTTTTCATAGGCCTGCTGTGTTTGCTGCTTTTTCAGTTGGTACATCTGCTGGAATTGATCGTAGTTTCCTGCATATCGTGTCAATCTGGCGTTCTCTACATGATAAATCACATTGACTACATCATTTAAAAACGGAATATCGTGTGAGACCAGAATAAAACTGTTCTCGTAGTTTTTCAGGTAATTTTTCAGCCAGTAGATATGCTCTACATCCAGAAAGTTGGTAGGCTCGTCCAATATTAAAATCATGGGGTTTTGCAGCAAAAGCTTGGTAAGCAGAACCTTGGATCTTTGACCGCCGCTCAGATCGGATACATCCCTGTCCAGGCCGATTTCACCCAGTCCTAACCCATTGGCCACCTCTTCGATTTTTGCATCGATAATATAAAAACCGTTTTGCTCCAGCAGGCTCTGGATATCGCCTACGTCTTCCATCATTTTATTGATCTCGTCTTCAGAGGCATCCGCCATCTTTTCATACATTTGAAGCATTTCCTGTTCCAGATCAAACATATACTGGAAGGCTTCCCGTAAGACTTCCCGAATGCTTTTCCCCTTTGTAAGAACCGTATGCTGATCCAGATACCCTGTGGTAATCCGGTTGCACCATTCTACCTTTCCTTCATCCGGCAGTAATTTACCGGTAATGATATTCAAAAATGTAGATTTTCCTTCCCCATTGGCGCCAACCAAGCCTACATGTTCTCCTTTCAACAATCGAAAGGATGCTTCCTCTAAAATGCTTCTACCGCCAAAACCATGGCTAACATTTTCAACTGTAAGAATGCTCATTTTTCCCTCGCTCAATTCATAGAATTTCAATACCTATTATATTACCGTATGAATCCCATAAAAGTCAAAGCAAAGATTTTTCCTTAAGTCAACGCTCTGCTGTTTTACGACCCTGTGGAGCGGTAGTGTCCGGCATCAATTCTCCAAACCGACCGTATAAATTGCAGTCAAAGTTATATAGGCACTTTATTTCATTAAAAGGAAAAGGCCGAGAATTTTCACCCCCGGCCTTTCCTCCTGCATTTCGTACCCCGTATTTACTTATTCATCCCAACTTTTCAATATGGAACTGATCTTGTCTGCCAGCATGGAAAACGCAACATGGTTCATTCCTCCCTCGGGAATAATTATGTCGGCATGCTTTTTGCTAGGTTCAACAAAAGCCTCATGCATGGGTTTTACAGTGTTCAGGTACTGATTTACCACAGAGTCAATATCCCGGCCCCTTTCATGAATATCCCGGCAGAGTCTCCTGGCAAAGCGTATGTCTGCGTCCGTATCTACGAAAACCTTTATATCCATCAGTTCCCGAAGCGCAGGATTTTCAAAAATGAGGATGCCCTCGATGATAACAACCCGTTTGGCCTCCTCTAAGACCACTTCGTCCAGTCTGCCGTACTCTTCAAAGGAATAGACGGGTCGCTCAATGGACTGCAGGCTTTTGAGCTGCTTTATCTGCTCTATCAACAGCTCATTGTCAAAAGCGTGGGGGTGATCAAAATTCAGTCTGATTTTTTCTTCATGGGACAGTCCGTTAAAGGATTTATAGTAGTAATCCTGGCAAAGCAAGGTAATATCCGCATCGAAATCCTCTTTCAGCCTTCTGGCCAGCGTCGTCTTTCCCGAGCCTGTTCCTCCTGCGATGCCTATAACAGCCACTTGTTTCATACATATATCCTCAACAATCTAAAATTTTGTGGAAATAGCTTTTGCTCTATTTATCTCTACTGTAGCTTTCATGAATCAGCTGCGAATTATTTCTGTTACAAATTATAGCATCAATTTAGTTATCTGTGAATACGAGGATTTGTCGATTCCATAATTAAATATTACCAATCGCTGCATTTGATTTCATAACTCATCTTCGTACTATGAATTAAAGATGCTGGTATGTTTAAAAAGAACAAAAATTTGAGTGACAAACTATTCTCCGGCATATAATAATGGTAAAATAATAACATGTGATAAAAGAAAGGTGGATACATAATGAAAACACTGGATCAGAAAACAATGGCAGCGATGATTGACCATACCGTTTTAAAGCCTGTTGCTACAAAGGAACAAGTACTGCAGCTCTGCAAGGAAGCTCTGGAAAATAAATTTGCATCGGTTTGCATCAATCCCTGGTTTGTCAAACTGGTGGCACAGGAATTAAAAGGCTCGGAAGTAAAAACCTGCACCGTCATCGGTTTTCCTCTAGGAGCCAACACAACCGAAGTCAAGGTTTTTGAAACGAAACAAGCAGTAGAAGATGGTGCTGAAGAAATCGATATGGTCATCAACATCGGCGCCCTTAAGGAAGGAAACCTGGAATACGTTGAAAATGACATTACCCAGGTGGTAAAAGCATCCCAGGGTAAATTGGTAAAGGTGATCATAGAGGCTTGTTTCCTAACGGATGAGGAAAAGGTAACGGCCTGCGAACTGTCTAAAAAAGCAGGCGCCCATTTTGTAAAGACCTCCACCGGCTTCGGAACAGGCGGCGCCACTGCAGCCGATGTTGCCCTCATGCGTAAAACCGTGGGCGATCATGTAGGCGTAAAGGCTTCCGGCGGCGTACGAAACCTGCAGGATGCGTTGGCTATGGTGGAAGCAGGTGCCAATCGGATCGGTACCAGCTCGGGTCTTTCAATTATGAAAGAAATACAATCAATATAATAAAACAAAAAGAAACAGGTTCGCAGGAACCTGTTTCTTTTTGTTTTATTTATCTTTTTCCGTGCTCAAAGGGCTCACCGGCAGCTCGTGGAGCTTGTGACGACTTTGAGAAAATAACCAGGGCGATGAGGGTTACCACATAAGGAAACACCTTCAGTATAATGCCCGGAATTGAAGCAAAGGCTGGTATAACCTGCGATACATTGGCAATGGTACTGGCAAAGCCGAAGAAGATAGTAGCTCCCAGAATACCCAGAGGCCTCCACTGTCCAAATATCAGAGAAGCCAGCGCCAGGAAGCCAAGTCCTGCCACATTGCCGGTAAACTCGCCGGAATAGGTAACCAAAATGACGGCACCACCCAACCCTGCAAAAGCTCCGGATATCATAACTGCGATATAGCGAATCCTGTAAACATTGATACCTACGGAATCGGCTGCATGAGGATGTTCCCCGCAGGCACGGAGCCGGAGGCCGAAGGAAGTCCTATAAAGTAAAAACCAACTGGCCAAAAGGATAAAAAGAACAAGCCAGGTACTGGCATAGGTCTGGGTGAAAATAAGCTTTCCAAAAATAGGAATGGATGAAAGGACCGGAAGGTCCCATCGAGCCAAACCGCTTACTATACGTATATTTCCGCTTCCTGTTATGTTTCGAGCCAGGAAGACCGTCAAAGCTCCTGCAATCATATTGATGGCCGTTCCACTGATAACCTGGTTGGCATTCAAGTTAATGGAAGCAAAAGCATGTAAAAGGGAAAATAATGCACCTGCTACCGTTGCAGCAAGAAGACCGATCCAAACAGCGCCATTGGGCAACGATGGCTGTAATACATAAGTGATCAGCGCTCCTGTAAAGGAACCGACCACCATCAAGCCTTCCAGTCCAATATTAACAACACCGCTGCGCTCCGAAAAAAGTCCCCCTAGCGCTGTAATGAGCAGAGGTATGGTAAATGCCACAGCATAGGGAAAAATCTGTTGTATTATGATCCACATCCCGTTATGCACCTCGCTTTCTTCGGCTGAGCCTGTCTAGAATTCTTTCAATCAGCACACTGGTTGCAGCAAAATAGATGATGGTTGCAATAATGGTGTCAGCAATTTCCGGTGGTATTTGTGTCATGGCATTCATGAAGCCTCTACCTGAATAAAGAAGGCCGAAGAATATGGCTGCCCCCAGCACTCCTATTGGAGAGTTCCCACCCAATAGTGAAACAGCTATGGCATCAAATCCTTGTGAGGGCAAAATACCGATTTGTATGTTGGAAGCATTACCCACATAATGGACCGCGCCACCCAGACCTGCCAGTCCACCTGCGATCATCATGGATAAAATGATGCTGCGGTTGACGCTTATGCCTGCATATTCCGCTGCATGGCGATTAAAACCTACTGATTTCAGTTCATATCCCATGATCGTCTTATTGAGAATGAAAGCAATCAAAGCAACCACAGCAATAGCGATAAACAGACCCAAATTAATATAGGAACCTCCGAAGAGACTGGAAAGCCAGTCTACTCTTAAGGAAGCTGCTTCCGGGATTGTACGGGACTCCGTTTCCAGAAACTCTCCCTTAAAATAGGCCGGCACCGCATAATAAATCGTCCAATAGGCAATCCAGTTCATCATAATGGTTGAAACTACTTCATGTACATTAAACCTGGCTTTCAGGAAACCCGGCACTAATGCCCAAAGCCCTCCGCCAAGGATAGCAACAATCATCATTACGGTCAAAAGAATCGGTTTCGGCAATTGTAACGTAAGTCCAACTGCAGAAGCGCAAAACCCGCCGAAAAGCATTTGCCCTGCCGCTCCAATATTGAATAGTCCTGTTTTAAAGGCAAAGGCGACGGAAAGACCTGTAAGTATCAGTGGCGTAGCCGTTGCCAGTGTATTTCCAAGGCGTTCGATACTCATGAGACCGCCCTGGAACAGGTAGGAATAACCTACAAATGGGTTGTTGCCTGTAACCAGCATTAATATCGCACCGGCCAGCAACCCAAAAACAACAGCAAGGAGGGAAACCACAGTTCCCTTGCTTAAACCCTTTTTCAGCCCTTTTGAATATAGCAGTTTCATGTGTTATCCCCCCTTTTTATTCCGGCCATCATAAGACCGATTTCGTTTTCATTGGTCTCAGCAGCATTGACAACTCCCACAAGCTCTCCGGCGTTAACAACAGCAATCCGGTCGGAAACATTGAGTATTTCATCCAATTCAAGGGATACAAGCAGCACCGCCTTGCCTTTATCCCGCTGCTCTACCAACCGTTTATGAATATACTCAATGGACCCTACATCAAGACCGCGCGTCGGCTGAACGGCAATCAGCAAGTCCGGATTCAATTCCACTTCGCGGCCGATGATGGCCTTCTGTTGATTACCTCCTGACAAGGATCGTGCAACCGACTCACTTCCCTTGCCCGCACGTACGTCAAAGTTTTTCATGATACCTTCTGCATACTCCCGAATGGCGTCATGGTTCAGCAAACCACTTTTTGAGAAGGGCTGACGGTCATAGATCTCGATGACCATGTTTTCCTCCATAGTATAATCCAGCACCAGGCCCCGCTTGTGGCGATCTTCCGGAATATGGGCAATACCCTCATTAATACGCGAGCGTACCGGCAGGGTGGTTACATCTTTTCCCTTTAGATAAATCTTTCCTGACTCAACATGGCGGAGTCCTGTTATAGCCTCCACCAGTTCTGACTGCCCGTTGCCTTCAACACCGGCAATACCCATGATTTCTCCCGCCCGCACTTCCAGGGAAAATTTCTTAAGTCCCAGAACTTTACGACTGCTCAAAACTGAAAGATCCTCTACCTTCAATATGGTATCGCCAGCTTCCCGGTACTGCTTGTCCACTTTAAAGGATACCTGACGACCTACCATCATCTCGGCCATTTGCGCCTCGCTGGTGGATGCAACCTCCACCATACCGATCACTTTGCCGCGGCGTATGACCGTACAGCGGTCTGCAACAGCTTTGATCTCCTTAAGTTTATGGGTTATGATGATAATGGATTTACCTTCGGCTACAAGGCTCTTCATAATCTTCATCAGTTCCTGGATTTCCTGCGGAGTCAATACGGCGGTGGGCTCATCGAAAATCAGCACCTCTGCATTGCGGTAAAGCATCTTTAATATCTCGACACGCTGCTGCATCCCCACCGATATATCTTCGATTTTTGCATTGGGATCTACATTCAGACCATACCGTTCCGACAGTTCCTTGATTCGTTCCGCCGCCCGCTTTACATTTACGACAATACCAGGTTCCATCCCCAGGATAATATTTTCCGTAACGGTAAAGTTATGAACGAGTTTAAAGTGCTGGTGTACCATACCGATTCCCAGTTTATTGGCGACATTGGGATTGGATATACGCACGTCTTTTCCATGGATGCGTATGGTGCCGCTATCGGGCTGGTACATTCCGAAGAGAATGCTCATCAGTGTGGACTTCCCGGCGCCATTTTCCCCCAGCAGGGCATGGATTTCACCCTCTTTTAAGCTCAATGTGATGTTGTCATTGGCCACAATGCCGGGAAACTCCTTGCGTATATTCAGCATCTCTACGACATATTCCATCAAATCTCCTCCTCACTGTTTAGGGAGTATAAATTTATTTTAAACCAAAATCAGGCACACACGGAGTATGCCTGATTTCAGCCGTTAAAGCCGGATTACTTTAAGAAAAGAGACGGGAACTCCGCCTCTTTTCAAACCTGCAGTTTGTTTTTACTTTATAAGGCTGCCTCTCTCTGCAGATACCTTGATTTCTCCGGATACAATCTTCTTAAAGACTTCATCCACTTTTGTCTTCGTATCAGCGCTTAAGTTCGGGTTCTTTTCCGGAATGCCTATACCATTGGTCTTAGCATCCAATACCAGCGTTTGTCCTCCAGGGAATTTTCCGTCTCTTTCATTTTTGATTACTTCAACAACGGAATCCTGGATTTTCTTCATAGCGGAAGTGAGGATAACTGACTTTTCGCCCTCATATTGACCATCAGCATACTGGTCAACGTCAACACCGATGATCCATGCCTGCTTACCGGCTTTCATACGAGCTTTCGCTTCATTGATAGCGCCTACACCAACACCGCCAGCTGCACAGAAAATTGCTTTAACGCCCTTGTCGAACATTTGTGCTGCCAACTGCTGACCAGCGGCAACATTGTCAAAAGAACCCTGGTAAACAACATTTTCAGGCTTTATGGTAATTTTGGTGCCCAGCTTTTCATTGGCATATTTTATTCCCTGCTGGAAGCCCCAGTTGTATTTTTGAACCGGTGGAATTTCCATACCACCGATATAGCCTACTTCCCCGTCCTTGATCTGAAGAGCTGCGGCCACGCCTGCCAGATATCCGGCTTCATGCTCGGCATAGAATATTGCCACGGTGTTCTTCTTAACAACCGGCTGCGCATTTGGTTCAGCGGAATGCGGCTGACCGTCGATGAGAACAAATTTTGAATCCGGATACTTGTCCTGTGCTTTAAATATTGCAGTCTCAAACTTAAAACCCGGGCATACAATGAATTTGAAACCGGCGTCATTCAGATTGGCGATTTCTTTTAAATAATCAGCTTCGGTAGTCCCTGTAGGCTTTAGGTACTTGGTATCCCTCTTGAGATCCAGCTTCAACTCTGTGCCTGCCTTCTGAACACCTTCCCAGGCACCCTGGTTAAATGATTTGTCGTCAATTGTACCTGCGTCAGTAACCATGCCCAGCTTCATTTTTGCATTTGCTCCACCCGCGTTTCCTGCACAGCCCGTAAATAGAGTGACAACCATTACTGAGGCGATAGCTAATGATAAAAGTCTTTTTGCCATGTGTTTTTTCCTCCCATTCATATGTAGTATTCGGTAGTTTTGATTGCAGTATGCATCAATTAACTCCATAATATACTATATAAAATATTGGAGCTTGTTTCAATATAAATATTCACTTTTGGTATAAAATGTATGCTTTATTTTGTGTACTCCCAATGAATCTATACACAGCCGGGAATTTCGTTTCAACCACAGACACATCTGGGGGAAATATTACTTGCATTTCATCTGTTAGTTTTCGCAGCAACTTATTATTCCCCGACATAAAAGTCCTCATAGCTTTTTCCTTGAGGACTTTTAATAAAAGCCTACCTTTTTTTCTTAGCAATGATAAAATAATTATGTCCATCTTCTCCGCGCGGCTGGTAATCGAATCCCTGCCTTGCCAGTTCATCCGTGATCTTGCCCGCCTGGTGTGCATCTTCTGCTTCCATTCGTATGCTGATTTCGTCCCCGGGAGCCAAATCTTTCAGATTGTTTCGAAGCTGCAAAAGATCCTCCTCAAAAACAATATGTCGAAGGGTCATTCTAATATCCGGCATAACAACACTCCTTTCCATGAGTTATTATGCCCGTCACTATACATGAAAATTTACGGTTTTAAAAATTCCTTTATATACAATCGGATTGGTAACTGCTGATTTGGGCATCGTACAGCCAACGGTTCTGGGGCTTTACGATGCACGAATCAGCTAAGTTCCATCCGAATTTGTATAGTTTGTCATGAATTCTTCCTCTTTAAAAATCATCCTACTTCATTATTTTGTGGAGCTTCCTTCAATCCGTTGGTAAGAGTAACGGAGAGAACCGTACATAAAACAGCAAGAGCAATGAGCACAAAGAACACAACATGCAGCCCCGAATTCAAGGAGTTTCGTATGTGCTCCAGCGGAAGTGCATTGTTTACATTGGAGGAGGAATACAAGCTGTCCGGGTCCACGCCTGGAATTCCCCGGTTATTGAAATACCGGACAATGCTTGCATTGAGCAAACTTCCAAAAACACTGACGGCTATGGTTTGTCCTACTGTACGAATTAGTGCATTGGAGGCAGTTGCCGCCCCTCTTTTTGTATAATCCACGGACGCCTGCACTACAATGGTCAAGGTGGTAAAGGCTCCTCCAAAGCCGAATCCCATAATAAAGGCATAGGTAATGACCATGAACAGCGACGACTGAACGCCCAAAGTAGGCAAAAGAGCACAACTAACCGCCAGAATCAATGCAGAGAACCCAATGACCACCCGTTCTCCGTATTTTGGGATCGCTTTGCCTAAAATAACGGAAGACAAAAGCCATGAAATGGACATGGGCGCCATGCTGAGTCCGGACAAGGTGGCTCCATATCCCAAAACATTCTGTATGTAAATGGGCATATATACGTCTGCTCCGATCAAAATCGCAGAAGCCATAAAGCTTATTATATTAACAATGGTATTGGTTTTTGTAAAAACTTCAAAAGGAACAATCGGCTCTTCCGCTCTCTTTTCTATAAAGTAAAAAGAAACGAATAGTGCAAGTCCTCCTCCTAAAAGGATCAACATCTTTGGTGAAAGCAAGCTGCTGCTTTTTCCTCCTGTCAGGACCCCCAGCAAAAGCAGAATAATGGCTCCGGACAACACCAGCGTACCTGCATAGTCGGTCCTGTGCTTTTTCCTCTCGAAATTCTCCTGGAGATTCCGCTGGAGAAGCAGGATGGACAGTATTCCAAAAGGTATGTTGATATAGAAAATCCAATGCCAGGAGAGCGTATCAATAAGAAAACCGCCTAAAAAGGGTCCCGCCAGGCTGGCGACTCCCCACACCGAACTGACCCAGCCCTGAACTCTTGCTCTTTCCTCAAGACTGAAAACATCACCTACAATGGTATAGGTTACCGTAAATATGGCTCCCGCACCCAATCCCTGCAGCGCACGGAATCCGATCAGCTGGTACATGTTTTGGGATAACCCGCAGAGGGAACTTCCCAAAAGAAAAATGAGGATACCGATGGAGAGTGTATTTTTCCTTCCGTACAAATCAGACAGTTTTCCATATATGGGCGTGGAAATGGCAGACGTCAGCAAATACAGGGAGAAAACCCAGCTAATCATTTCGAATCCGCTCAATTCCTTTGCTATCGTCGGTATTGCCGTAGTTACAATGGTTCCTTCCACCGCTCCGAGAAACATTGCCACCATAATGGCAACGATTATATTTCTTTTTCTTACATCCATGAATATATTCCTTCCTTATCCTTTTGTTTCATTGATTTACTTCGTATATCGCCGCCAGAAATTTGCAGGGTCCCAAACAAATTGCGCCCGGCGATGGTGCAAACATTTCTACATTTCGTATATAGCTTCTCCATATCCTCCTTTGACATGCCCGTAGCGGCCATTCAGCAACGGAACATCACTCGATTTGCTGATGCAGTAATATTTTCGCTCTCCCTTAGCGGGAATGCCGATTAAAATATTTTACTACAAAAAAGCAAGCACTGCCATAGTTATTATACCCTACGGTTTTGTAGCCTCTTCGAGGGCTGCCAGGTAGGAATTAGCATGCTCCGATGTTGTACCGCACATTTCTTCCATTGGTTGTAAGCTTGTGCACACAGGGGGTCTTTCCGGCTTCCCGAATAATTTACATTTGTTCTCCTGGGTAAGCTGAACACACCGAACACCGGCCGGCTTGCCTTTTGGCATTCCCGGTATGGGAGAGGATATGGATACAACAATACAGCAAGCTGCGCAACCGGCTCTACATTCCATTTCGGATACTCCTTTGCTTTCACTTCGAAAGTCCTGTTTCACAAACCTTATTATACAACAGATTCACGGATAAACCAAAAAAGTTCTCTATTTATTCATATATTTATATTAATATGAATATCCTGTGATTGAAACTGCTCTGCAAGGGTTATACAATATTGATATATTCGTATGAAAGGAGCACACCCAATGATATATCAATACCCTCCCATCAATCCCAAATACCCTCATTTTCTTCATGGCGGTGACTATAACCCGGACCAGTGGAGAGACACCCCTAAAATATGGGATGAGGATATGCGGCTCATGAAGCTGGCTCATTGTAATACCATGAGTGTAGGCATCTTCGCCTGGTCCGCCCTGGAACCGGAAGAAGGCAGATTCGAATTCGGATGGCTTGATACCATTATGGATAAGCTCACTGCCAATGGGGCCTTTGCCGTTCTTTCAACACCCACGGGGGCACGGCCTGCCTGGATGTCTCAAAAATACCCGGAGGTGCTGCGCGTACAACCCAATCGTGTGAGAAACCTTCACGGCGCAAGACATAACCACTGCTATACTTCCCCCATTTACCGGGAAAAAACCTCCATCATCAACCGAAAGCTGGCAGAACGGTATAAAGATCACCCAGCGCTATTGGTATGGCATATCTCCAACGAATATGGCGGAGAATGCCACTGTGACCTGTGCCAGGAAGCCTTTCGCCTTTGGCTGAAGCAAAAATACAATAATGATCTGGATCAGTTGAACCGTGCCTGGTGGAATTCCTTCTGGAGCCATACCTACAGCGACTGGTCCCAGATCGAGTCCCCTGCTCCCCACGGTGAAACCCTGGTCCATGCACTCAACCTTGACTGGAAACGTTTTGTGACCCATCAAACCGTAGATTTTATGAAGCATGAAATCCGGCCCCTGCGTGAGCTGACTCCGGATATTCCTGTTACCACAAACTTCATGGGAACCTTTCCAGGGCTGAATTACTGGAAATTCGCCGATGAACTGGATGTAATCTCCTGGGATAACTACCCTACCTGGCATGGCAATCGGAAGGACCATGAGCTGGCAGCCGGTATCTCTTTTGTACATGACATCAACCGTTCCCTCAAGGGAGGGAAGCCCTTTATGCTTATGGAGAGCACACCCAGCCTTACCAACTGGCACCAGGTAAACAAACTGAAGCGTCCGGGCATGCACCTGCTCTCTTCCATCCAAGCCGTAGCCCATGGTTCGGATACTGTACAGTACTTTCAGTGGAGAAAAAGCCGCGGTTCATCGGAAAAATTTCATGGTGCAGTGGTGGACCACTGTGGTCATGAAAATACAAGGGTATTCCGCGAGGTGGCAGAAGTGGGTCAGTTCTTGGAAAAACTGGATCGTGTTATTGGAACCACTGTGCGTCCTGATGCAGCCATCCTGTACGACTGGGAAAACCGTTGGGCTATTGAAGACACACAGGCGCTCCGCAAGGATAAAAAAGATTACCAGCAGGTATGCGAGAGTCACTATAGAGCCTTTTGGAAGCGCGGAGTCCCTGTTGATGTTATTGATATGGACAGCGATTTCTCGAAATATAAACTTCTGGTTGCACCGATGCTTTATATGCTGCGCCCCGGTGTTGCCGAGAGGATTGAAAAGTTCGTTGAAGCGGGTGGTACCTTCGTAACCACCTACTGGAGCGGCTTGGTAGACGAGAATGACCTTTGCTTCCTCGGCGGTTTCCCCGGCCCCCTTCGCAAGGTTACCGGGATTTGGTCGGAAGAAATTGATTCCCTGTATGATGGGGATATCAACCATATCGTATTGGAGGAAAAAAACAGCTTGGGACTCTCAGGAGAATACGAATCAGGGATCTACTGTGACGTGATTCATGCGGAAACAGCAGAAATACTGGCTACCTATAAAAGTGATTTCTATGCAGGTATGCCAGCACTGACAGTCAATCGGTTCGGAAATGGAAATGCCTATTATATCGCTGCCAGAACCGGAGATGATTTCCTATCTGACTTTTATGGCCGGTTGCTGGAGAAATCCGGCATAAAACGTGCTCTTGATGCAGAATTGCCGGAAGGAGTAACTGCACAGGTGCGTTCCAATGGACGGGATAGCTTTATTTTCCTGATGAATTTCACTCGGGAGGAAAAATGTGTGCCATTAGGCCAAAGGGAGTATGTAGATGTGCAATCCGGTCAGCAAGTAACGGAGGGCCGCATTTGCCTCACTCCTTTTGGAGTCCGGATTTTAGAGTATTGCAGCCAGTAGCGGCTTCACACCACTCAGTAAAAATTCCCCGGAGTACTGTCTGCCCAGATGGTACTCCGGGGAATTTTTTGTACCATTTTACTACCTACAGAAACCTTCCGAAAACAGAGACCAATAAAACGGTAAAGAGTCCGGCAACTCCGATAGCCAACCCACTCATCGCCCCCTCTTTCTCGCCCAGCTCAACGGCTTTTGTTGTGCCAACAGCATGAGAGGAAGTTCCTATGGCAATTCCCGTCGCAGTTCTATCGGTGATCCGAAGAAGTTTACACACACCCGGACCGATCATTGCTCCAAGAATACCGGTGATAAGGATGGCAGCAACCGTCACGGAAGGAATACCCCCCAATTGTTTTGAAAGCTCGATTCCAATCGGTGTTGTAATGGATTTGGGAATCAGGGACTCTTGCAGTTCTTTGGACAGCCCCATGCGTGTCGAGAGGAAACGCACACTGAAAACCGTGGTGATGCATCCTGTCAGTACACCTGCCATAATGGGTATAAACTCTTTTTTCAGCGAATCGAGCTGTTTATAGAGCGGAACCGCCAGAATAACCGTTGCCGGTCCCAGAAAAAAAGAAATGAGATTGCCTCCCTTGTTGTAGGTATCCAGGCTGATTCCGAACTTCATAATAAATCCCATGACTAAAAGGATTGCAATCAGTAAGGGGTTAAAAAGCGATATTTTTGTCTTCCTGTATATAAACAGTCCTGTTTCATAGGCCAGAATAGAAATCAAGACTTGAAAAACAGGCGTCTCCAGCAATTCTCTCACGATTTTCGTCCCCCTTTAAACAACTGAACCGTATGCCCTGTGACTGTCAGTACCAAAACGGTAGTGATCAATGAAATTCCAAAGATAGCCGTAATATTTGCATTTAATATATCCAAATAGGCAACGAGACTTACACCTGCCGGAATAAAGAAAAATGCCAGGTAATTCATTAAAAACTCCGTGATTTCCGCAAGCATTTCTACTTTGATTACTCCGGTACAAAGGCATATAAACAGAATGAGCATACCCATAACGCTTCCCGGGATCGGTATTCGAAGTAATTTATGAACCATTTCCCCTGCAAAACAAATCGCCAGTACAAGTAACATCTGCCGTAACAATTTCAAACCTACCACTCCCCCAAAGCTTGTTAAATTTATAACTAAGTCCAGTAAGAATCCTACCACTTTTTGAAGGAATAAACAAATCCCGTATGCATACTTGAGTTTGGATTAGTGCCCGTGAGAGGAATTCTCCTGCCGCTACTATTAAAACTTAGACTTATTCATATTTCCTCTTCCCCCAGAGAATCGATAAAGCCCACAGTTTGAACTGTGGGCTTTATCGATTCTCTTTACCGGTATTCATCCAATGCATCATTTTGTAATTTTATATAGCGCTCCAAATCCTGCAGTGAATCAGCTCTGAACTCGTAAACCAGATAGCTTGGACTCACTTGGCGTATTACCTGCCGAATGGATGCATGTAAAAAAGGCTTATGTTGGTCGATCTCCGCAATATGCCAGCAAGCTTTATCATACCGTTCAAAGAACGTCCCGGCTTCCAAAGACTTCCCCGCCTTGATCACCTTTTTTACATATTCACCTGAAAGCGAACTGTTCAGGTGAATACCTTTTATAAATGACGCGATATCGCCTAAATGGTGCAGTACTTCCAGAATATACTCCGCCGCTTCCTCTTCCGACTTCAACTGGGGGTTGGTATTCATCATATGCCCGATATCCAGCACAAACCCCGTTCGAGGATACCGAATCCCCCGCAGCAGCCTGTGGGCAATCTGCCGGTCCAGCAAGGTAAGCCCGGGCCACCATTGGTTCTCCAGCAACAGGTCAAATTCAGCATCCACACCCATCAGAACCTCATTCAACATTTGAATAAAGGCTTCAACGACATCCTCATCACTGTAGGAAAATTGGTAGCTAAAGCAATGTTCTACTTGTACATGACTTACATGGAATACTATGTATTTAACTCCGATTTTCTGTGCTATCTTAATTTCCTTCCGGTAGTACTCCACCAATGCATCCCTTGTCTCTCCACCGTAATACTCCATATAGGCTTCCCTGGTAGAAAACTGCCGTAGAACCTCCTCGCTGTTTCCATTCCAGAAGTCCAACCAGGTGGGCCAAAACTGCATGTGCAATCCTTTTATCTGCTCTGCCGGAATCCTTTGGGGGTCCCAGGGCATAAACCGGTTATGCTGGATGAGCTCCACGCCATCCAGCCTATGCTTTTGTAGAAAAGCGGAAAGTTGTTCCGGGCCACGTCGATCCCCCTCTATAATGGGAGAGTAATCGGCAAAGTTTAAAAGCTTTAGCATTGGCTTTGACTTCCTCCATTATACGCATGCTTCTCCATGGTTATTATAATCATTTTAACACAGGAGACAACATTTTTCAGTACCGATAGACTTATAATCCTGGAAATGGCTCCCCGCTAATCCTCCACCATATTTTTAATGGCTTCCACCCCGGGCAGTTCATAAAACCCGTAAAATTGAAAAGCGTTCTCCCCTAAAAATAATGCCTTCTCCTTTGACGTCAGCTCTTCTGTAGCAGCAACAAAGTCAAAGGACATTTTATAGGTAATGGCCGTCATGGTCCGAGGATAATCCGAACCCCACATCAGTTTTTCCATTCCTACCATTTCCGCCGCCTCCTTAATGGCCCTCACAGCCCCTCGGTAAGGATAGAACTCATTATGATACAGCCATGTGATCCCACCGGATTCAATCCTGACATTTTCGTATCTTGCCAGTTGAATCTGGCGCTCCCATTTAGGGCGATTCGCCATCCCGAAATGACCGATGGCAACTTTCAGGCCGGGATACTCTTGAATTACCTCTTCCATCTCACCGGTTTGAGCATCACCCTCCGCCAGATCGATGGAGAGAATCACATTGTTTTTTTCCATCAATGCAAAGCATTGCATCATCTCCGGATTTGTCAGATACACCCTCTCCGGCAGCGGTACAAGCCGCTGGGCAGGTATTTTAATTCCATCAAAGCCCTGTTCAATAAATTTTTCCACCTGCGGAAGGAAGCCGGGTTCCCTGAACTCGGCCAAGCCGCAGATTTTAAACCTTTGGGGATACTTCCGCTTTACGGAAATCAGGTAGCCATTCTGATCTCCGTCAATATACTCCTGCGTTACTACAGCGCCCGAGACTCCTGCATAATCCATGTTGGAAAGAAACATCTCCACAGTGTTTCTTCCATCCGTCATATAAGGAGGCATCATCTGTTTGATCCCTCCATAAAATGTAGCACGGCCGCCTCCCAGGCTGCGTACCGGATAGCCTTCAACCTCTCCGCGCAGCTCCTCCCATAAATGGGAATGGGTATCAATGATTCGATACGACATATACTTCCTCCCGGCACCTAAAATCTGACCAATACCTTGGCCTTTGAGCCGTCATTGGATTTCAGCGCTTCATAGGCATCGATAACGGCATCCAACGGGTAAACATCCGTTACGATCTTCTTTAAATCCAGCTTTCCGGCATGAATAAGCCGGATAATGGGTTCGAAATCATTCAGGCTGTTTCGGGAGCCATACACGGTTAGTTCCTTTTTTAACAGCATGGAATGGTTAAAGGTGGTCTCCCGTTTTCCATTTCCGATGAGAATAAGTTTTCCGGTGAAACATACATTGTCAATACAGTTGAGGAAGGTCTGCGGAAGTCCTGCCGCCTCGATACATACATCCATGCCATTTCCTTGTGTTAACTCCATAACCTTCTCCTTCAGATTTTCGCTGCTGGAGTTGATAATCCCGTCCGCACCTAATTCCAAGGCCATTTGAAGCCTCTTATCCAAAACATCGGTGATATAAACAGTAGCGCCACACAGCTTGGCAGCCATCATGGCAAAAATGCCAATGGGACCTGCCCCGATGACGAGAACCGTATCGGAATCCTTTACTTCTCCTCTTTTCACGGCATGATAACTGATGGAGAAAGGCTCTACCAGAGCCAAAAGGTCCGCCGGCAGTCCCTTTCCATCCATAACTCTTTCCATGGGCATGGTGATATATTCAGCAAAGGAGCCGTCCCTTTGTACTCCCATGGTCTGATTATCCTGACAGCAATTTACCTTTCCCTTTTTACATGAATAGCACTGCCCACAGTTAAAATAGGGGTTAGCGGTAACAATGCTGCCAGGCCTGAGGTGAGGAGCTTCACCATTTACTTCTACAACTTCTGCTGAAAATTCGTGTCCCGGTATTCTGGGATAGGTGGTAAAAGGTTGATTTCCTGTATAAGTAGCTACATCGGATCCACAGATGCCGCAGTATTTAATTTTCAACAGCGCTTCTCCGGGTTTTGGTACAGGGATTTCCCGTTCCGCAATTTGTATCCTTCCGGGCTCCTCTATATATACAACCTTCATTTTATCCATTGCTGCTTCCCCCCTTCTACCTGCTCCTGTCTATATAGTTCTCTTTCCAGATTGCCATGCTCTTTAAGGGTGCCCCCTTTGCATAAATCCTGTTTTCATACAATCCTTTGGGGTCCCGTTTCAGATCCTCCAAATCCACCAGCTCCACGATTTTATCATAATCCGATTCACAAAGCATTTCGATGGCCTTCTCCATATGATCCTGTCTAAAATTGATAGACCCGAAAACCAGATGGTTTTTAAAGCCAAAGGGCATGGTTTTAAAGGAAACCACAGGCCCAAGGGAGAAGCTGTTGTAAATGCCGTTATTGCCCAGGACATTATGCTCGAAAGCAATGCGGTGCTCTACAGCGGCCCCGGAACAACCGATAAAGGTAGTCGCCTTTCCTCCCAGTCTCCTGACAATTTCGTCAGCCAGCTCCGCTTCCGTATCAAAATTGTTTTCTACATAATCCGCTTTCACCTTTGTTACGGCAAACCGGACCTTCGGGTCTTCCGGCCTGCTCCGGGAAACAAACAGAATCTGTGCCCCGGGATAACTCCGGCGGATCAAATCCCCCATAAACATCCCCGTAGTCCCTAAACCAAAGATTACTACCCTGCTGAAAATATTCTCCTTTGCAATGGCCCGTGCCTCCGCTTCCGAGCATTTGTGCTTCGCCATCTCCAGCCGGAAGTTTTGTGCCGAGCCCAGGTCTTCCATCCTCTCCAACTGGAAAATCATGCAGGCATAAGGATCTGCAAATACCAGTTTTTTCGCCAGGGACAGGGGCAGCTGCTTCCCCTGTATATGCTTTTCCGGTATTTTGAGGAGCATATCCGGATGATAGTAATTCTCCTCTACCATGAGACCGTCTTCCTGGTCGCAGCCATACTCAAAGTAAGTTTCGTCATCCATGTACCGGGTAGGATCAAAAGAATTTCCCCCGCGGATCAACACGATGGCAAAGCGATTTTCAGAGGGTACATAGACAACGCCTTCATGCCCATTGACGAGGCGCTGGGTCCCTGCCGGAAATTTTGGTCCCAATTCCCCTCTTTGCCCCATGTGCATGAGTTCGAAATCAGTACCGCAGAACCCGGTACATACCGTTTCACAGAGAATGCCTTCCTTCTTCTCTTCACCCCGTAAGCGTCTGCGCGGTGTGTTATAGACCTCAACTTCTCCATAAACGATGGGTCGATCCTCACTATTCTGAAAATACGTCCCCCTGGTTATCATTACTCCACCACAACTCCCTTTTTCAAAATGATATTGGCGTAGAGGGCCTTCTCCCCGGTAGCTACCACAGCATATGCGTTTTTTGCTCTTTCATAGAAGGCAAACCTTTCGACAAATTCCATTTTGTTGGCTTTACTTTCATGGCTTTCAACGATCTTTTTATACTCATCCCAAATGACAGGTTTGACAGTATCTCCAGGTACAACCGCCATTAATGAAACCGGTGCCTCGGAATATGTATCCAGCGGGAAAAATTTAAGGACCGCATCCAACAGTTCAGGGATGTCATGGCCATCACAGCGCACCAGGCGCTCAGCACAACTGGCAGAGGGAAAATTCCCGTCCGCTAATACAATCTCATCACCATGCCCCATTTCCATGAGTATTTTAATCAATTCCGGAGAAATAATCGGTGGAACTCCTTTTAACATAAAATCCTTCCTTTCCGGGCTATGCCCTGTCACACTTTTTATCGTTTTGTTATTGTTTTTTTATATAAAGCTAAACGTTTAGCTTTAATATCGAATAAATTGCATCGTTGTATCGCAGTCCAATTCACCCATTATCCGGACACCTCAGAAACAGAGGCGTTCTGCAACAATTCCGTCTTTAGCCTGAACATGGCAGGTGAATTGCTCATGTCTCCCTTCAACCTTTTTAACAGTACATTGGCCGCAGCCTCCCCGATTTGCTGCATGGGCTGTACCACGACAGACAGGGAGGGTTTAACTACCTTTGCCAGTTGTATGTTATCGAATCCGATAAAGGAAAGTTCCTCCGGAACCTTTGTATTCCTTTCATTCAGAGCCATAATGGCTCCCAGGGTCATCTCGTAATTGGTAACAAACACTGCCGTTGGAGGATTGGCACTGTCCAACAGTTCATTTAAAAGCCGGTAACCGCTCTCTATTTCATAATCCCCGTATTTTACAAGGCTCTCGTCTACCTGGAGGTGATAATCCTCATATACCCTGAAATACCCTGTCAAACGCTCTTGCGCCGTATAAATGTTCTGGGGCCCGCAGATAATGCCAATCCTTTTGTGTCCTTTTGTAATCAGGTGCTCCACCGCATTGTAGGAAGCATTCAGATTATCTACCAGCACCACGTCACAGTCCAGCCCCTTGATGGCCCGATCAATCAATACTACAGGAATGTTCCTTTCAAGAGCCTTTGCGATCCTGTCTTCATCAATGCCCAAAGGCATTACGATAATACCGTCTACGGCTTTATTGATAAGAAAATCAAATTTACTGTTCTCCAGGTCGGAATCCTGCCTGTAATCGGAAATAATGGTGCTGTACCCATTTTGTAATAGTATGTTCTCGATATAGGAAACAATGGTTGTGAAAAAAATGCTTTCAAGGCTTGGAATCAGCACGCCAATGGTCATGGTTTTATTGGTTTTCAGACCCCTGGCAATTTCATTGACCTTAAAATCAAGGGCTTTTATCGCCGCCTCGATCCGTACCCTGTTCTGCTCCAGCACATTCCCACCATTGATGTACTTGGATATGGTAGCAATGGATAAACCGGTATATTTTGCTACATCTTTTATTGTTGCTGCTATGTAAACCATCCCCCAGCGCGAAACGTTTTGTTTATGTCTATATTCTAGCAGTTCATTATGCCACTGTCAATGATGAATTCAACATGCTTTTCTGCTGCCAAGAGCCGCATGAGACTTTATGGATGAGTCTTATGCGGCTCTTCATTCTCTGCTAATACTCCATTTCAATCGTAGGGTCCTGCGGATCGTTTCCGCCAGATACTTTCCTCTTACTAAAAAGAATTAATGGAACACATTCTGTCAACCATTCATATATTAGCCATAGGAAAATCTTTTTCTCATGGCTTATGTACTTAAATAAACATTGTTTATAGTGAACGAAAAAGAGGTGTATAAAAATGAAAGGCATTGCAAAAGACATTACTGGTGGTTTGATCATAATTCTTGCAATAGCAAGTTTCTTTATCGGTTCCTGACAGGGTCAAAGGCTATTCCGTCGCGAGAGGGTCCTCAGCGGAATAGCCTGCTGCTTTGAATTTCTCAAACTCCTTAAGAACTTCGGGATGCGCCTCAAAAAATTTGTTTAACTGATCAATACTCTTCAGCGTATTGGCGCTTACGTTATGCTCGATCAATTCTGTTTCTATCAACAGATTCTCATCGATTCCCATGCTTTCAAGAAATTTTTCAATGATATTGTGCCGCTCCAAAAGGAATTTCCCTAATTCTCTCCCGCTTTCAGTCAAAAAAATAATGCCGTACTTCTTATAATCCAGTAATCCCAGTTCTGTTAGCTTCTGAACCATTTTAGTGGCAGAGGAAGGCTTTACATTGAGCAGCTCCGAAAGCGTGTTAATGCGCATATATCTTTCTTTCTGGATGTTTCTGTAGATCATTTCCAGATAATCTTCCATGGCCGAAGTCAGAAGCTTTTCTTCCTGCTTCAGCAGTTGATACCCCCGAACAGTATGAAACTCGTTATGTTGCATCGTTATCACATCCTTATGAGTGGAAGGAAATTTTTATATTTATTTAAATTTTATTCGTAACACTGCCATTTTATATTTCATATAGCAGTGTCGAGAAAAATAATTTCTATCCACTTATATGGATGTTTAACACACTTGCATAACGCGTGCAGGAGCTTAGTGGTTACTACTATGAACAAGGGGATAGCAGACCGTGTGAACAGTAGCCGTCCCCTTGCTTCTGAAGCAACTCTATTTTGATTTTGTCAAGTCTAATAGTTGAATTTCCTTATCATACTTATCACATCTATAAGAAAATTTAACACTATAGATATCGCCATAATGGTTTACACTGTTAATTACAGTTGAACCCCTTTTTTTAAACATCATGTTATTAATATGACGTAATTTCGATTTACAGTTAGGGCACTTTTTTCTATAGAATAATAGTGCTATTATTTCCATCAATCCCATATCAGCTCTATACAAGTCTCCCAAGTTATACTCACTCCCCCCCTCCTAGCTTTTTTAACGAATAGATGCTTATTATATAGGAATTGCTTCATTCCTTGGATGCAACTTATTTTACAATATTTATCAATACTTGATTAATTTGAATAGCACTTTGCGCAACTTTTGACTCGGTTAGCTGATCTCCCCCCAGGCAGGTGTCATCAGATGGTAGTGCGTATCCTTTCCGTCTATGATTTTATTCAAATATTCTCTTAGCGACTTTGCACCCTCTTCATCACAAAAGATCTTTAGTTCCCCTTTTGGATCATATTCGAATGATAGTATCATAATCGCATCTCCCTAATTACCTCAATTTCTACCCTAACTATCCCTTTATCTAATATGCATATACCTGACTACCAGTAAATAAATGTCAATATTCCAGTTCCAATTATACAAAATCCAAGTATGCAAAGACTCACTATTAGCATCATCCTTCTTCGGCTGTATCGTAGTGTATCCTTAAACCCATGTATAGCTATTAATGAAAATCCACTAATAAAAGGAACTATTGCTAGGCTTATAATAATCCACTCTAGTTGGCGAAACTGAGCCAGATAAGCATGTATCACTCTGTTTATTGCAACAACTAATGGAGACAAGCCAAATAGAAAATATCCCATTGCTAATAGTTTTTTCCCTTGATCAAAAATTTTCATTGCATTATATAATAATATAGCCGTAATAACTACTCCCATAATAATATAAATCGGTGTTGGCAAATACTCAAAGCTTATAAACCATCTTCCTTCCATACTGTATTAAAGCAATTTAAGAGGTTTAGTGTCCAAAGGCTTTCTTTTTCCATGCATCAACACCAAGTCTTATAACATATCCTGCTCCAATTCCAGCAACCACAGCAGATCCCAAAGTAAAACCAACAGCGCCCACTCCTAATCCTACAGCAACAGTAGCTGCAAATCCTAATGTTGTAATACTCATCGCACCCCATTTCTCATTCCCTTTATAATCCTTCGAATCACCCCATAAGTCAAAAGGATACGAACCAATTGCTATAATACCTGCTCCTTTATAGATAGTTTTTAACGCTACCTCTTGGAATAGATGCCTCTATTTCTCCTATGAATAAATTGCGTACGTATCCTCTTAGAATTAAATTCAGGCCCCTATATATTCTCTAGCAATACCATGTGCAGCACCTTCAACTGTGGACATCACCATCTTACCTGTATGTGAATTTATAGCATCCATAAATCCGGTTTTTGTCTGTCCATCTGAATGAGCCGGGTCTTAAGAATCCTTCCTGAAGCATCCCTCGTGAAAAGGGAGGCCAAGAGGATTTGCGTGTTCCCGTTAGCCTTTTAATTCTTTGTTAATTTCCTTTAGATAGATTATAAACAATATTACGAAACCAAATCCCATAGATACCATGATCTTTCTTTCAGGGTCTTTACGTATTCGTCAAGTCATAGGTAAAGCAATACTGAAGAAAGCTATTATTGTCGCTACAACAGGAATAATAAATATACTCCTTATCATTTCCTTTTCTGCAAGAAAATAGTTTTCAAGTATACTTCCAATGGATGCTATCAAGCCTGCCATTGTTGCAGTTAAAGCGAGAGTCCTCCACTTCTTATCGTATTTATACATAAATAACAGATAATACAGTAAGCCTACTGCTGAAACGAAAGTAAAGTATGAATCTCTCAACGCTTGTCTGCCCGTATTAAGCCAAGTTTCAAATCGGAAACTTCAATCCTTATTTTACAGTTTTCGCAATAATAATAAATAACAACTTCATATGCTTCCCCAAAATTGTATTCATTCATACTTTTACTGGTTTCAACATACTCCTTTTTATCTGATTTGCGCTTAGCCTTTTGATTACACTTTGGGCATCTCTTTTTATAGAACAGTATTTTTATAATATCGCTTAGTCCATGCCTAAAGTTATAAACCACCACTTTAGCACCTCCTTGTCAATTTAGCTAAATTTTATATTCCTTTTTTGATTTCTTATCAGTAAATACCCAATGACAATATTAAGAGATTCACTATATAATAAACCAGGTACTGAAAGCCAAAATTTTTCTATTTTAAAGTTTTCAACAATAATTACTGGAATAATCATATTTGCAATAAGCCATATTCCTATTACTAATAAAGTAATAATAGAGTACTTATACTTCTTAAGTTGAAAATAGTTTAAAACTGATACTAATCCAATGATGGGGTAAGTAAATGGTAAAAGAAAGTATTGATATCTAGGATTAATCAAAAGTTTCATGTCGATTCACCTCAAAATTCGTTATTTATAATTAACGAAACACAGGGACGTTTCCATCGTTTCGTTACGCCCTATTGATTAAACTTAACGAAATCCCCAATATCCGTGACACTTGCCTTTGAGTAACCCCTTCAATCTCCTTTACCCTGGCAACAATTTCATCCCTTTGTAATTTTGGCAGGCTCTTTATCTGTGCAATCGCATATCCGTTTATAGCTTTATTGATCTCACCTCTGGCCTCCTCATCTGTAAGACGGGTCTTTACTACATCATCAAGAAACTTGTCTTCATTTCCCGTCTCATTGTATTCTATGAATCGGCTCCTATCTTCAGAGAAAATACCCAATATGAGATCACTGTCCAGCAAACAAGGCGGGTAGCAGTCATTCCCGTAATACCCCTGGCAACTGCTCCATCTCCAATCATCAGGCTTATTCACCATTCCTGCTTTCACTGGATTCTGGTGAATGTACCTGATTACAGCCAGCAAGTACTCATCGTTCTCTATATTTTCGCTCTTGTATCGATCCTGAAATACGTGCCCTGTGGTTTTATATTTCCAGTTATAGTACCAGGCAAAACTGACGCCTATGCGTTTCATGGTCATAGCCAGTTCTTCCTTGCCTTCTTGCAGTAGTAAGTGGACATGATTGCCCATAAGGCACCAGCCATGCACTCTCATTTCACTTTCCTTCTTATACCGCTCTACTGTTTCAAGAAACCTCTTACAGTCTTCCTCATCATGGAAGATTTCTTGCCTATTTGCACCTCTCAGCATAACATGGTAGATTCCACTCTTACTTCTTTCTCTCGCTATTCTCGGCATTTTACTCACCCTCAATGATTTTTGGCTTATTATACCATAAAGATAGAAAGGAAACAAGAGAACCGTCCCATCGTTCTTAAACTCTGTTAAAAAGACATAGTGATCGTTCTCCTGTCTTTGCTGTCATTATGTTAAGTAAAAAGCTAGCTACTCAATACTTGGTAACCAGTTCAAAACTAGAATCCTTCTTCCCAATAACTCTTGTCGAGCGTGTATTCATCAATAAAAAATGAATCTGGATAATTCTTAAAACCAGGTAATGATTTATATTTTATTAGCACCTGTTCCGCAATTTCTTTTGAAGAAAAAATCCCTATAATCTTAGTTTCCTCAATTTTATCCATCTCATAACCATGTTGAAGTAAAAAAACCGATTTTATTGCACTCACTCCTGTTCTCAATAAAATTAGAGCGCATTAGTTAAAACCCCATGTTTACTTAATTTTATTAGAAAAATTTAGATTCTCTAAAAAAGGTAACGCAATCCACTAATGGATTGCATTACCCCTTCTTACTTTTCAGCTAATTTCTTTGGTGCTAACTAACTGTATAAATGTCCTTCTTTTTATGCATTAGTTATAAAATATTTTTCGCAGTCTCCACCTGCCTCTCCTTGACAAAAGCACAGTGCTAGTTGCTCCCCCTCTAGATTTCGTAATTGTATGGAGAATTAAATTCCTCAACAAACAATCCCTGTTGTTTTATCATATTCAAAACATGTTCATTTTTTACCGGACTTCCCATGTATAAATAATAGTCATATCCAAAATGTACATACAAAGTTTTCCCATGTTGTAGTTTGCACCAGATATGCTCTCTAAGAATAAGGCGACTTAGAACCTCTATTTCTGTGGTATTTAGAGTATCATCCTCTTTTAATGTTTTATACATGTTGATCATATCATTAGTATACAGGCTGGTATATCTATTAATTTGCAAACTTTCCTCTGGCCTCTCTAACTCTTTAACTGTCATATAATTAATATTGTGAGCATCAATAAATGCTAATATTGATCTAATATATGCTTCCTCAACTTGAAGGTAGTCGTATACTGTAACTTTTTCTCCATTAAACTCTTTGCCTATATCATAAAATGACGTCCAGTCTTTTACATTATATCTACCACTCTCATCTCGATTACTGGGATTATATTTAGTTATTCTCCAATTATACATAATCAATCTCCGATTCTATTTAAATTAGCGTCATATGTTCCCCACCTAGTAGATTTACTACCCAAATCCTTAACTGAACCAGCTGCTTTCCAAACACCTCCATTATGTCCATCAACATCTGGGGTAATGTACATTCTACCCTTTTTAAAAACGGCTTGCCCGTGAGACCGATAGTTTGTTTTTTGAAAACCAAGCCTTTTCGCTTCCGCGACTGCATTTGTCGTATTTGAAGCAAACAACTGTAAGTTTACTTCTCCAATACCAACCCTTGCTCCATCGTCAACAGCACCTAAAATACTCCTTGCCATTGTATTACCTACTCCACTTAGAAGCTCACCTACTGGTAAGACCAGCAATACAACTCCCGCAGAGTCTGCCCAATGTTCCAATGACATAGGTTTATCCGGATTAAAGGCTCCTCCAATCATATCCAGCATACCGCCACTCCAATAATTCACCGCACTATAAGGTGATGCATGCTTTTCTTTATAGAAATCTCCTAAAGCTTGAATAAAGCCCTTACTGTCTCCCTTACTCGCTTGCTTCCATTCGTAATACTGTGCTTCTTGTTCTGGGGTATCAAACTCAGCTTTAAAACCATCAGAATCAACCATATTAACCGGGTTATTATCTGCATAAGCAAAAACATTAAAGGTTACAAGGGCATCCGCATTGATAAACCGTCCCCATTCCGGGTTATAGTACCTGGAATTCAAGTAATACAGTCCTGTCTCCGTGTCATACCGATATCCTTTATACCTGTAGGGATTCTTCACACCCAGGGTATCTTTCAGCGTTCCCGTAACCGATACCAGCTTACCCCACGTGTCATAGGTGTAGGTTACAACCTCGGAACCATTTCCATCATATAACCCTATTATATCACCCTGAACATTTTTAATGTAGTAGTATTCCGTACCATTGAAGTTCATGCTGATCAGGCTTCCGTTTCGGCTGTAGGTATAGTGGATTTTATCGGTACCGTTGGTCTCATAGATAACCTTGTCCCCTTCCAAGGTGTACTTCGTAGTCACTCCGTTAAAGGTCTTCTCTGTACGGATCCCGCTGTCGTTATACTTGTAGGCCAGATTCTTACCGTTCCCAGCCATGGAAGCCAACTGTCGTCCCATCTCCCAGGTAAAGGTGTAGCCATCGTACTGCGTAGGGTTGCCCATGGCATCATAGGTGATCGCCTTGCCTGCGTAACTTGTAAGCTTGTCCTTCCATACTGCATCACCGTAGCTGTAGCTGATGGAGCTTGTGGCAGTTCCTACAGTACCTGTTGTATACGGATACTCTGTCTTGCTTAGTATATTTCCACTCAAATCGTAACCATAAAGGATGGTTTTATTTTGTACCGCATTATCTTCCCTAACAACCTCGTTCAACCCATTATAGGTATACTTTATCTCCTGACCATTTTGTGTAATGGTTTCAATGTTTCCTGCTGCATTATAGGTGTAGGTAATAACCTTACCGTTGTTGTCCATGGTTTTGATTCGGCTTGAAGTAGCACCATTCACACCGGGTGCATAAGTGAACGCCGTATTGTACTTATATCCTGCTCCTGTCTTAACTTCCGTATTCATTAGTCTGGCAAGGGTGTCATAATTATAAGTCTTGGTACTGGAGCCATAGGTTATAACCTGCAGTTTATTATCCTTATCATAGGTGTACGCCGTATCATACTTCGTTCCGCCTAGATTTTCAGATACCTTGCTAATGTTGTTATTGACGTCATACTCATACTTCACCTGGATTCCACGAGTATCCTTTACCTGGATCAATCGGTTGGCAAGGTCATAGATATACCGGAAGTCTACGTTATTGACCAGGTCCTTTTTATATCCCAGATTCCCGGTGTTATCGTATTCATATCGGAATTTATCCACACCGTTTGCCGTTTTCGCAACCACCCTGTAAAGGCTGTCATAGGTGAATCCTACCTTCTGCCCGTTTTGGTATTCCGAATCCTTCAGGATGCCTGTGCTGTAAACCCTGTTATAGGTTTCGTAGTTGTTCCTGGTGAGAAGCACCGAATTGGCTGCATTTCCCACAGATACAGTTGTATTGTTTCCCAGTGAATCATATCCATAGAAATATCCAAAACCATTTTTAGTCACTGACTTAAGCCGGTCTTTTTCATAGGCATTTTCAACGGATACAGTCTGTCCATTTACAGTACTTTCCGTTTTCGTCAAACGGTTTAGCATATCATAGCTGTAGATTGTTTCCTTTTGGTTCACATCGATTGTTTTTGTCAGCCGATTATAGGTTTCATCATATTCATATTTCTCCTTTTGTCCAAAGGTATCCGTCAGTTCACTGATATATTGCCCGGAGGTTGTATATTTGGCGGAAGCTGTAATCTGGGCCGGACTTAATATTCCCCCCTGCCGCTGGAAGGTTGTTCCTATGGACATGTGGTATACAAAACTTCCATCTGCGTATCTGGCGATAAGGTCATCCTTATTATCTCCATTTATATCCATGGCAAAGAATCGATGTCCTGTATTCCAGCCTAAAGCGTCGGTGTAGTCCTCATCCCCGTAGCTTGTTCCTGATGTGATAAGGTTAGTCCCATCGGACTTCCAGATTCCAAACTGTCCCCAGAAGTACCTGGACAAAAGCTCCTCTTTACCATCATTGTCCATGTCCAGTACAACAAACCGATTACCGGTATTCCATCCATTGGCATCACTCAATTCCGAAACCAGCCTTCTTGAAGTTTCTATAAGGCTGCTTCCGTTTGACTGATAAACGATGAAGGTACCGGAGCCTCCTCTCACCACCAGGTCATCTTTTCCATCACCATTCATATCCATCACAAAGAACCGATTCTCAGTATTAAAACCATTTCCATCGCTGAGCAGTGAAATATCCACTGAGTTACTCTTCGTAAAGGTGGTACCATCGGAGGTATAGATTCCAAAGGTTCCTGCAGAGTTTCTACTTACAAAGTCCTCTTTACCGTCCCCATTGATATCCATTACAAAGAATCGGTACCCCGTGCCATATCCTTGATCATTGCTTAATTCACCAATACTAATCATATAAGTTTTTGTAAGGGTAGTTCCATCGGAAAGCCATACATCAAATTGTCCCCCTACAGTTCTTGTGACAAGATCATCCTTGCCATCGCCGTTAAAATCCATAACCAGGAAATAGTTCCCCGAATTTACACCGTTTTTATCCTCTAGTCCTGTCCCCGTTATCTTTTTATAGTCTTCCAGCTTAGTACCGCTGGATTTCCATATACTTAGGTTACCGTCAATATCTCTTGTAACCAGGTCATCTTTTTTATCCCCTGTGACATCCAGAATAAAGAATCGATTTCCATCATAGTAGTTGTTTGCATCCGAATACTTATCTGCCGGATCGCCCATTTTACCTTCTACAGGATTTCCATTTGTGTCGTAGTTTAAGGAATACATTACGTTTTCAGCAGTTGAAGCACTTTTTATATTGTGCTTGCCGTCATAGGAATAGCGGAAAACCCCTCCTTTAGGGTCTACAGCTTTGATAAGGTCATTTTTGGAATCATACTCAAAGCTGGATTTCTGCTTATTCAGGTCCTCCGTTGACAGTACGTTACCTTTCTCATCATATTGGTAACTCTGTCCAAACTCCTCTTTGAACAGTTGAAATCCATCAAAGAAGGCCTCATTCTGATTAAGGTAGTATCTGTATATCACAGTTACACTGTTATAGGGCTTTTGTGCAATGGCTTTATGGGAGGCATACTGCCATTGGGTACTGTCTTCATTGAGGTTAAATGTATACCAAAACTGCGAGCCATCGGTATAATTAAACTGTAAGTCAATGGCAAACCACCGCGGATAGGTTAACGGTACCGATTGGCCTTTACCCCAGCCGCTAATTACAAATACGTCATCCTTATTGCCGCTGACCTTTACCTCCTGATACAGCCATTTGTTGGTAGCAGCATTCCCGGTAAATTTCATCCGGTTTACGTCCAGGCCCTGTGGGCTTGTGGCATCGCTTTGTGTTACTACCGTATCGTTGGCATCCGTACCGACCTTGTTCCAATAAGTAAGTCCATAAGCAAAGTCTGCATTTTCCACCAGATTGTATCGATTGGCTAAGGAGCCTTCTTCCAGTTGCAGTGCATCAAAATAGGCAATCCCTGTTTCTTCGGTGATACCCGCTGCTACATTGATAGTATTCGAAGCAGAGTCGGAAGGCACTGTAAACGTTACTTCAAGCCTTTCCCAGTCAGCTGTGCCGGATACTTTTTCCGATTCAAAGTAAATGGAATTGTTTGCGCTATCCTTGGCACTTACAAAGATAAACGCCCCCTTACCATTTGCGCTGGAAATACCACTTCTTTTTACATAGGAAGAGAAGGTATACGTTTTCCCCTTTTCCACCGTAACAGGTTGATAAAAATGATATCTTGCCGTAACATTGGTCTTTTCCACTTTTAAAGAGGTATTTCCAAAATACTTCTCATTGCCGGCAAATGTTCCCGTACCGGTAGAACCACTCCAAGCACCGGATGCCCATGTATCATTCACAACTTCTGCATTGTGGTTTTTCAAAAGGTTCATAGATATTTTCTGCACTTTGGAATCAAAGCTGAGTTTATTTATATTGGAATCCTTTGCATAATCAAAATACTTTGCATATCCTAAATTGTCCTTTATATAGACTGTATTTCCACTGTCATTAAATTGATAAATATTTTTATTCCCTTTTACGTCCGTAAAAGTGGTGGTATTGTAACCATAGGATAATTCCAGCTGGTTCCCGAGAGTTCCATCATTATGAAGCTCTTTTATTTTAGTGGCACGTCGTACATTACCGGACCCGTACTCAAAACCTACTTTGTACTCATCGTAGTTTGCTGCAGCAGAGATATTTCCATCCCATTCATAGGTATAGTCACTGCTGTTGGTATCCGGATAGGTAATTTTAGTGAGTTTACCATAATCGTCATACAAGTATTTTGTGATTCTACCTGCCGGGTCTGTAATCTGAGATAGCAGATTATTGGTATAGTCGAGCTTTGTGACTCTTCCTGACCCGTCCGTTACCGTGCTTATATAAGAGGTATTGATATAATTTATTGTTTGTGTATTTCCATTTCTATCCACTATAGTAGACAGGTAACCGGCTGAATTAAAAGTAAGCTTGTTATCACTTTTGTCTTTTATAATATATGTCCCGTCGGCATTTTTAGTCAGCGTCAGATCCGTCCCGGATTCATCCTTGTAAATTCCGGAGGAATCCGCCTTAAAATAATGTTTTGTCCCATCCTCATCTACATAGACGTACCGAAGCCCATCAGAAAAGGTTTGCGAGGTTACAGTTTGATTTAAATTGGTTCTCCAACCGTTGCCTAGTCCTATATTGTTTCCTTTTTCATTGCTGTTGAAGATATGACGAATGCTTACAGGCATTCTACTTCCATCCATGCTGGTATCATCATGGATAAAAATTACATTTCCGTTATAGTCATTTACATATCCAGTCCCGGCTCTACCTGCACTTTGCGAGTGATAGGTCCAGTAGCTTTCCAAACCGGAATTATTTACATAGGTTATAGTGATTCTTGGCCTGAAATTGATAAACTCAGAACTGTTATCCGAGGATACAAATTCATTATATCCAACAGATTCATCCGCATTTTTCAGCATTACGCCAAATTCATTTCCTGAGGAGTACCACTCCTTCACCATTCCGGTAATATCCCAGTAAAAAGCTGTTCCGGCATTTCCTGTTACCATCTGGTAGTCTGCCACTTTGGTATCATAGGCAGGTTGGTTAGCCCATGTTATAGTCTTTGAATCCCAGTCTCCCAGTACTTTGTGGGCATTAATCTGCCGGGTGGCTGTATTGGTAGTATAAAGTGCCAACCCCATGGTTGCATTGATAACCATGTCCGAAGCAGCTAATGGAGGCATCTCAAATCTTAGAAAAGAACGGGTTGTACCCGAAAGAGACCCTTTTCCTACTCGAAAACGATCATAATAATATGAGTTTTCATAGGGACGACTTGCTTGCACATCCGTATCCTGGATGTCTTTTGGGTCTAATGGTGTATTAATCGGTGGATCAATAGTGACCGGGTAAGCTCTTTCCGGTGCATTTAACCACTGAGTATCCGGTGAAATCGTCAGCTTGTAACCTGCCTCCGTCTTGTTCAACTGGATCTCAATCGCCTCGCTGTGGCTTCCATTGGCGTCAAACATGATAGGTTTCATCATCTGCATAATTGCCTTCTGATTATCGGCTGCATCGTAAAAGATGATGCTATTATCCTCATTATATACAGGTATCAGATTTTTGGTACTGAGGTTAAAACTCATTTGGGGATTATCCGTTTTTTGTTTAAGAACAATGTTTTCCTTCACCTGATTGGATTCAATGACATATTGAAGATCTGTAGAAGTGAATATATCGGCAAAATCCACCTTTGTTATGGTTTTAGGCAATATTTTCTTCTTTTCATTTTCTACAAGGGTTTGTTTTAAGCTGTCGTTGTTCCTCAAATTGGAAGCAACCAGCTTAGTATCCGCAACCTGTTCCGCTACGGCATTAATTTGAGCATCATCGGCTACCGTCACTGCGGAGGGGCTGCTTTTTATCTGCTCTATATTCCATGCAATTTCGTATTTCCCCTTGCTGATACGAACCAGATTGTTTGCTGCGGAGTCTTTTGCTATTTTTACACGAAAGTCATTGCTTTTGTTGACTAACACCTTATTCCCAGGAGCTTCAAGATCCTCCTCCTCGACCAAGCTGTTGTCCATATCTTTCCACTGTCCATTCTCTTTGTAATGAACTGCATAGGGATATATGGCAGCTTCTATGGTGTTATCGTCTTTTAAGAAGTGCTTTACGTTGGCTTCTCTTTTTTCTGTTAATTCACCAACTATTTTTCCAACATTTTTATTCAACTGCGGATGATTACTGGAGTCAAAAGTGCTGCCCTGACCTTTAGAGGGGCTGATTGCTGTTGAAGCATAAATATTGGCTGGAAGTGCTGTAACAAGTAGCGCTAAAATCAAAATATAAGATAGGGTCTTGCTTGACTTACTCAATGTAAATCCTCCCAAAATTCGTATTTTATGCAATAGAGTGCGCACTTTCTATTACATGTAGAATTATACAAAAGCTATATTATGTAAATCAAATGAATTATTTGGTATTAAAAATTTAGCACTGTAAAATATTCCTGTTTTAATCCATCCAATCAAACAAAAGCTAGAAAGTGTATTTCAGTAATAAAACCGGATTCAAACTTTTAGGAGTTATGATATGGATATAAATATAAATGGCTTACAGGAAAATTTTTCTCCCATCATCAACGGCGAAGAGGTAGTTTTTATATATCACGGAAAGGCCGAAACTGTCTTTCTTGCGGGCGACTATAATCGCTGGGAACTTGAAGACCGGATGCAGAGGCTTCCGGGTCAAGACCTGTGGTTTATAAAAAAGAGCTTTCCCTATAATTCCCGGTTCGATTATAAGTATATCGTAGATGGAAACTGGATCACCGACCCTTTAAATGAAAACCGTACTCCCGGCGGTTCCGGTGACAATTCCACTTTGATCATGCCCGGTTACAAAAGCAATTACAGGGAAATTGTAGACCGTGAGGTCCCAAGGGGCACCGTGATAACCGACCTTGAATATCCAAGCAATAACCTGGGCGTGGGGATGCGCTACCACATTTACCTGCCCTTTGACTATAAAAAAGAGGAAATGCAGCACATCCTGTATGCCATGGATGGATCGGATTACCTGAATTTCAGTAAGATTCATCACATTCTTGATGTCATGATTCATGAGGGTGAATTACCCAAAGTAGTTGCCGTTCTGGCAGACCCTCATGACCGCACCCGGGAATATACGCTCTACAAACCCTATTACAGTTATATAATCCATGAACTAATGCCTTTTGTAGAAAATGAATACATCTCCCGCGAAGCTAAAGTTCAGCGCTCTGTTATCGGCGTATCCTGGGGCGGGCTCACAGCAATCTATCTGGCAGTTAAAGCACCGGTTGCTTTTAACAGGGTTCTTTCCCAGTCCGGCTCCTTCTGGCCCAGGGATTGGCTCATCTTTGACATGGTAAAAAGAGCGAAGACTCCTCCCATTCATTTTTGCTTGCAGACCGGCACCATAGAGGATACGGAGGAAATGAACGATGCCATGGTGGAACTGCTGCAGGAAAAAGGCCACAACCTCAACTATGTCAAGTACGCTGAAACACATAGCTGGTATAATTGGAAAGGCCACCTGGATGAGGGATTGCGAGAGCTATACTCCGATATAAAAAGTAAAGGCTCAGAAGAATAAAGGCATAACTTCCAAGCCGATTGCATTATACTATGACTTTCCTTGCGTCCTCCTCCAAGCCCGTCATTCTCACACTTAGGTCCCAAAGCCTTTTTGCGTCCTCCAAACTATAGGAACCCCTGGAGGACTTTATAGGTTTCTTTCTGTAGAAGTATTTTCCCGTGACCCCTTCAATTTCCGGGGAGGTTGCCAGGTAGACGGCGGTTTCCGCCCCCTGTTCCGACGTTTGGAAAAATGGTTTCAGCATACCTGTTATCAGTTTGCCAAAGCCCGTTTCCCGGTTAATCCCCATATTGGTAGCCACAGCACCGGGATGCAGGCAGTTTACAGTGACTCCCGTTCCTTCCAATCGCCTGGCCAGTTCATAGGTGAATAGAATATTGGCCAATTTGGATTGAGCATACGCCCTGACCACCGTATAGTTTTTCTCCAGGTTGACATCGTTAAAATAAATCCTGCCTACCTTGTGCGCCCCCGAGGCTACGTTGATAATTCTGGCAGGTGTGCTGTCAATCACGATGTCCAGCAGCAAATTCGTCAATAGAAAATGCCCCAGGTGATTGACACCGAACTGAAGCTCAAACCCATCTTTGGTCACGTGTCTCCCGGGAAGAATTACACCGGCATTGTTGATCAAGACATTCAGAGTGCCAAATCTATTTTTAAATTCCTCACAAAAGCGCCGGATATCCGCAAGGCATCCCAGGTCACACAGCATAAGCTCCACCGAGCTGTTTCCACTCAATGCTTGAACCTCGGCCCATGCCTCTTCTCCTCGTTTTTTATCCCGGCAGAGCATTACTACCTGGCCCCCTGCCTTTGCCAGCTCCAGCGCTGTCGCCTTTCCCATACCGGAGTTGGCCCCGGTAACCAGAATGACCTCTTTTTTGTCCATACCAACCACCCTTTCTACGACAGGCTTATACTTCCCTTCGAGAAGCCCATCGTGCACTTCTTACAATGATTTCTCCATAAGCAGCATTTAAAAAGGAGTTTTTATTGTGTCCCGGCGCGAGATATACGACTCTCCCCATTCCATATTCATGGGCCCAGGCTGCCGGGAAAAGATCATCCCCGAAGGGATACTGCAATAGTACTTGTCTTTCGACGAAGGAATCCATCTCAAACCGGTAGGGTTCCTCCTCCATGGTAAAATCTCCGATTCCCTGCATAATGTAATGTTCCGGGCAGGCAACCTGGAAATCCAGCTTTTGATAGGGCGGATGCCCGGTGAATTTTCCACCCACAAGCTGCGCGCATTCATACTTGCTTTGAAGGGAAATTCCATTATGGATCACCAGGAACCCCCTCCCCCCGGAAACAAACCTTATGAGTCCTGCTGCCTGCTCTGAAGTAATTTTATCATCCCAGCGATCCGCGTAGGAAATACATAAGTCATATTGTGCGAGACTCTCGGAGCTCAATATTTCATATTCCTCCGTACACTTTACTTCAACATCGCCTTCCAGTATACGCAGCAGCTCTTCCTGCACATTCTGAAGAGGATGATATTTCGCCTTGCTGTTATCGCCGATAAGAACGGCACGTATTTTATTGGCCACCGTCATGACTCCTTTCACTTTCTCCGTATCAATGAGATTTCTCTCTGTTTTATGAAGATCAACCCTTTGTTCCAATACTTTCTCCAGCCAGGACCCGTACTTCATATCCCAATTCGGTCTGGTGCAGAATCTCCGCATCGATTTTAGCAGATCCTTTTTCCATAAACAGGATCACCGTCGACCCCCCAAACTTGAAATATCCTTTTTCGTCACCCCTTGCAATGGAACTGCCCGGCTTATAGGTCTGTATGATGGAACCTACGGAGGTGGCCCCTACTTCCATATAGAGGATATCGCCAAAATTCTCCGAATGGAGAACACTGTACTCCCGTTTGTTTCTGCAGAAAACCTGCGGAATGGAGTTTAATGCCACAGGATTCACCGAATAGTAATATCCTTTGATCCGCTTGCTCTCACTGCAAGTGCCTCCATCGATAAAATGAAAACGGTGATAGTCCACCGGAGCGAGCCGTAAAACCATGCAAATTCCGCCCTGGTATTTCTTTGCCAGTTCATGGTCTGCCACCAGTTCTTTCAGTGAATAGGTAAAGCCTTTCACCTGAACCAGCTTATCCATGTCGATGTTATCCCAGGCTTTCAACCGCCCATCGCCGGGAGACAGGAGCATGTCAGGTTTTGAATCAAAAGGCCTGGCTTCCGGTTTCAGCTTTCTTGTAAAAAACTCATTGAAGCTTTTGAAATCCTCCACTCTGGTCGGACATAAATTCATATCAATATCAAAATCCCGAACAAAGGATTTAATTTTTTTTGCACTGATTCCCGCATCGCAGGCAACCCCGGTCAGCCAGGAATAAAACTTTCTCTTAATCAACAGTTCCAGTCCCAGTTTCCCTACTTTATTATCATATAAAGCCTTTAAAAGGTCCCCTCCTGCCACCTTCTCAATTTCATATTCCCTTGTTTTTCGGTTGTATAATTTAATCATGGATGAATGCTCCCTATTTATAGTTTGTCGCTATCGCCTTCCTCTACAGGTACCCAACTTTAAACCTTATAATTCCCGGCAGTAAAAATACCTGGGTTTTGAGTCAGTTTTGCCAATGGATAAATTTTCGCCTAAAGTTGGATATCTCTATTGTATATCCTTATGAAAGAAAAATAAATAACAAAAGGATATCCATATAAAAAAATCTGCCGGTAAGTCGGCAGATTTTTTACTGAATGTTTCCTATATTGCAATATGATCCAATGCATGGTCCAGCTTTGCGTATTGTCCCGACCACATTTTCTTCGATGTCCAATCCCTCGGTTCGTCCGCCCAAAACTCATCTTCGGGTGAAAGTCCCAGCGGCAGGAATACCCCGGTGCAAAGATACAGGCTTCCTGTTGAAATATACATTTCTCCTACATCCAGCTGACTACCGCAGAAGCCCACCTTGAGCCATCCATTTTCATCGAAGTTTCCCGGAACCTCCAGGGTTCTTTTGATTACGGCTGTCAATGCACTTCTTATCTGGGAAGGATAAACATCGGCTCCCAGGTTATGCTGCAAAGCCATCTGGGCAAGGTGCTGAAAAGCACCAAACCGGTAGGCCAGGGAGCGCCCGATAGGAGGGAAGGTTCCATCCGGTGCAATCAACCGTTCCTGGATTTCCCCATATCTTCTGGCCCTGCTTAAAATCTTCGGCTTGAGCGCTTCCCATTCCGGGTATTCAGCACCCACCGTAGTGATAATGTCTACCAGCATGGGCTGTATAACAAAGCTATTGTAGTAATCCCAATGGAACTCCGGACCGTCTCCGTACATCCCATCGCCGATATACCACTGTTCATGCTGCCGCAGGGCATAGTCGACACGCATCCGGTCCCAGTCTTCTCCCATTTTACACAATGCCGTTTCAATCATGGCACTAAAAAGCAGCCAGTTATTAAAGTGAGGCTTTCTGGTCCGGGTGGCTTTTAATCCATTGACCAGGTTCATTTTTACATTTTCATCCAGACTATGCCACAATTCCTGCGGAGCCCGGAGGATGGCGTGGCTTAAAAATGCTGCGTCCACGATGGGCTGGTAGCTGTAGCCGAAGTTTACATAGTCCGGCGAATCCGGGTCGGTGGCAGCATCAATGGCTTTTCTGGTTATCTCACAAAATTCCTTTCGCAACACCTCTTCCTCTCCCTGTGCAGAAGAACACTCCAGCCAAGGCGCTATGCCTACCAGTGTCCGTGCAATAGCTTCCAGGTGGGAAAAGTGCTTCCTGTCGTGCCGCTCATCTCCGACACCTTCCACCGGCATGGCTGCCTTGAGCCTTCTTTCGGCGAGGGCCTCCAGAACCGGTCTGGAGATCTGCACCAGTGTATCTACCCAATATTTTCTTTCCATTATTCCTTCTTTCATACACTTCACTCCCTTATCCTATTTTCCTCATCGTCTATTCAATCACAACAGCCTGCATTTGCGCTTTCACACACAGCTCTGCCGCTTTAAAAGCATGCTCCTGGGTCATGGCATTTTCCGTCCGGTTCAGGCAGTCCAGTATAAGCTGTCCGAAGTAGGGGTAACCGATCTGCCCTTTAACGGAAAAATGTTTTTCTCCTTCATCATTCACGAGGTATACATGGTCTCCCACAGGCTCCCTGGCAATATCCACATATTTTCTCAGTTCAATATAGCCTTTGGTTCCAAGGATCAGGGTACGCCCGTCTCCCCAGGTACTTAGGCCGTCGGGAGTAAACCAATCCACCCGAAAGTAGTTGGTAGAGCCATTATCTCCTACCAGCATGGCATCCCCGAAGTCATCCAGTCCCGGGTATTGCTTATGGTTATAATTTGCAATCTGACTGCGCACTACTGTTGCATCCTTCACCCCGGCAAAAAACAGGTACTGCTCCACCTGATGGCTGCCGATATCGCACAGAATCCCTCCGTATTTTCCCTTTTCAAAAAACCATTGGGGTCTGCTGGGAGCATTCAACCGGTGCGGTCCTGTGCCGATGACCTGCAGGACACGGCCAATGGCTCCATCTTTTATGAGCTGTCCTGCATAAACAGCACTTTCTACATGGAGCCTCTCACTGTAGTATACTGCATACTTATGCCCTGTCTGAGCGACCTTTGCCCGGGCCTGTTCCAACTGCTCCAGTGTCGTAAGGGGTGCCTTGTCCGTAAAATAATCCTTTCCATGGGCCATGACACGCAATCCGAGTGCACAGCGTTCCGAAGTCACCGCAGCTCCTGCCACCAGGCGTACTTCCTTATCCTGCAATACCTGCTGCTCTGAGGAACAAGGGACTACTTCCGGGTAGGTTTTACAGAAATTCTCCACTTTTTTAGGATCGGGGTCATACACATATTTCAGTGTGCCTCCCGCTTCCCGCAGTCCGTTGCACATGCCATAGATATGTCCATGGTCCAGTCCAATAGCCCCAAACACAAACTCTCCCTGTTCGCAAACCGGCTTTGGCTTCCCTTCGGGTGCATAATTCATTCCGTCACTTTTTTGCATTTTTTCTCCTCCATTTCAAAATATTCTTTACTCTTATTTGTAATCACTGCCTACCGTTATGCTCTCATTGGATAGATTCTCAACACTGGTTGTCTTTTCATAAAAATGGGTTGCGTTTTTTATAATTCCCTCCGACGTATAAAACACATCGTCTTTTGACAATGGAAGATTAACAGCAGCGCCTGTACTGGCCGATTTATAGATGGCAGTAATAACTTCAAGCGTTCTCCTTCCATCCTCGCCTGTGATCATGGGCGCAATTCCTTCCTCTATGGAAGTTAAAACATTATCAATCTGCCCTGTATGCGCTTCATAATTCACTTCCGGCAGCGTGTCATAAAAGTCCTGTATTTCACTTTCCAGCTGGGTATCGCGTTCCGGAAATCCATTCCCTTTGGATACGGAAGCGTATACTCTCCAGGGGGCCGATATCCTGGCTTTGCTGCCCTGAAAAACAAGCTGCTGTTCTTCGCCATGATGGACTACAGAGCTGGTAATCTGGGCCAGCTTTCCTTTTCCGTATTTCAAAATAGCGATAGACAGGTCTTCAACTTCTGCATTATCGTGGGCTGTATTGCTCATCACCGCATGAATCTGGTCCGGCAGCCCCATCATCCAGGCCAGGGCATCAATATGGTGCACCGCGTGGTTTAGCGTGCAGCCTCCGCCTTCCTTTTCCCAGGTCCCCCGCCACCACAGGTCATAGTAGCAATGGCCCCGCCACCAGAAAGAGTCTACCTGGGCATGGAGCACATTCCCGATAAGCCCTGCCTCCAAGGTTTTTTTCAATTTCATCATAGGTGTCTTGAAACGGTTTTGTGCCACTACCGACAGCAGCCTTTTACTTTCCTCTGCTGCCCGAAGGATGGCATCACATTCCTCCAAGGAGGATGCCATGGGCTTTTCCAGGATTACATCCTTTCCAGCCTTCAAACAGTCTATGGCGATTTCCGCATGGGTATAGGGGGGTGTACATATGCTGACAAGGTGGATGTCCTCCCTGCCAAGAATTTCTTTGTGAGAATTAAAGATTTCTACATGGTCTAATGAATATTTTCCGGCCTTTTCCTTCGCCTTCTCCTGATAAATGTCTACCAGCGCCACAATTTTACACCGTTCAGGAAACGCAAGGTATCCGGAAATGTGTGCAGGAGATATATTGCCCGTGCCAATCACTGCAACATGAATCATATCTCGTCGACCTCCATAACTTTAGAATGTCACCTACTACTGCCTGTTGATTTTATTATAAAATAGTATTATGATAGATTCCATTAATAAACTAAAGACGGTTTGTATAAACTAAAGAATTCATAAGGAAAGTGATACAATGTTTACCGACTATACAGAACTTATTCCATCCATGGAGTATTTTGTTGAAAGAAGATGTGCACCCACCTGGAGTATAAAAAGAGGATGCCTTCCCTATCATGACCTGACGTATGTGATCGCAGGGAGATCTACCTATTTTATCAATGATGTTCCCTTTCATCTACAGCAGGGGGATATGATTTACATCCCCAAGGGCAGTTATCGCCAAGCTTTCACCGCACAGGATACCCCTATGCACTGCTATGCCTTCAATTTCCATTGTTCCCTTAATAATCAGGAATGCACGCAGCTTCCTTTTCCCTCCACTTTTGCAATCCATGCCGATCCGGAGCTGATGCGGCTATTCAAGGACTTTGCCGGGCTTTGGCTGGAGAAGAGACAAGGCTATGCGCTTAAAGCCCGCGCAGTGTTTATGTTAATCCTGCACAAACTGCTCTATAGTTACTCTTCCGATAGCCATACCGTCACGGACCCACGGATTCAGAAGGCCAACGAGTACATTCTGAACCACTATGATCAAAAAATTGACATGGATCATCTGGCGCGCATGAGTGAACTCCATCCGGTATACTTCGGGTCTTTGTTCCGGGAGGCAAATGGATGTACGGTTAAAGAGTATATTACCAACATACGGATCAACAACGCGGAAAACCTCCTTTTAACCGGGGGTTATTCCGTAAGTGAAGCTGCTGAACGATGCGGTTTTAACGATATTTTTTACTTTAGCAGGATATTTAAAAAACGTAAGGGTTACCCTCCCTCTGAAGCTCGTAAGGATCACTGAACTATTGCTTTGCCAAATCGATTCTTCTTATAAAAATTGATTTTCCGGAACCTTTAAAAGAATAGTATAACAATGGATTTTTAGGTCATTTTAATAAAAGGAATGTATCGTATCTATTATGGTTTCTAAAGGAGGAATTACGTTGGCAAAGTCAATGGGACCCAGGTTTAAAATAGCAAGACGTCTGGGTGTTAATGTTTTTGGTCACCCGAAAGCACTAACCCGGGGCGTTACATCGAGAAGAAAGACTTCGGAGTATGGTGAGCAGCTAATTGAAAAGCAAAAATTAAGAATGTATTATGGTGTACTGGAAAAACAGTTCCGACGGTATGTGAACGAAGCATTTAAATCCGCAACAAATCCTGGCGAAGTACTGGTATCTCTCCTGGAAAGAAGGCTGGACAATATCGTTTACCGTCTTGGCTTCGCCGCAACCTTACGGCAGTCAAGGCAAATGGTAGTGCACGGGCATATTACAGTGAATGGTCAACGAGTGGACCGCCCCTCTTTTCGGATATACCCGGGAGATGCCATCGCACTGAGTGAAAAGGCAAAACAAATGCAAACCTTCGTGGATAATTTCAGGGAATCCGCTCTCAGTGTTCCCTACCTTGAAAAAGACGTGGAAGGGCTTTCCGGTAAACTGGTCCGTATGCCTCAGGCAGATGAAATACCCATCGAAGTAAAAATTTCAAAGGTTTTAGAATTTTATTCCGGACGTTAAGTCCGGTTTTTATTTATGGCTACATTTCCTTTCATTTCGATCAATGGTATACTTAGAACTGGTTGCTGAAACCCATATATACTATCCATAGCAGAAGGAGCTACAGAAATGAAGGAAGAATGGACAATCATTGACAAGGTACTGACCCGGCTTTTTCCCCCCGGAGACTGGAGTGTCCAAACGGGTGCCAGCGGTATGAATAATACTACACGGTTTTTGACGGCACAGGGACAGCGGTACGTGCTTCGCATCTATGAAACCCATCAGGATGCATCGAAAGTGAAGTATGAGCACAGTATTTTGCTGGCTTTGCAGGAAGTATCGCTTCCCTTCCGGATACCCAAACCGGTCCGGTCACTGGAAGGGGATACAATTCTTCGATTGGAGGATGGAAAACTTGCCGCATTGTTTTACTTTATAGAAGGCATAAATCCCAGCTTCGATAAACTCACTCAACTCCAGTCCTTCGGCAGGACAACGGGCCAACTTACCTGCGCTCTGGAGAAGATATCGCTGGATCTGGCACCGGTTTACAGGCCCTATTATGAGATTGAGAATACCCACCCGCTCTGTCCACCACAAGCGGTTATAGATTTTTGTACAAACCCGCCTCCTGAATTTGTGGAGCAAGGGTCGGCTTTGCTTTTTATCGGCCAGCAATTTTCGCGCTTCCAGGAGGTAGTTCCAAAATTGAAACAACTCCCTCATCAATTGGTTCACGGCGACTTGAACGCATCCAACGTTCTTGTAGATGCAGAGGGTATGATCTCGGCTGTACTGGATTTTGAGTTTATTACGAGGGACCTGCGGGTCATGGAATTGGCAGTCTGTTTGTCTGACCTCATTACCGCCGTGAATGAAGAAGACTTATTATGGGCAAAGGTGGAGGCATTTCTCGCCGGATATGGAAGTGTGTTAAAACTCACCCTGGATGAAATCAATGCCATTCCCTATCTTGTACAGCTTCGCCGTTTGGATGTGTTTGTTCATTTCCTTGGCCGCTTTTGGGACGGAGTTGATGAAGTACACATTGTGAAAGATCAAATTGATAAAACGGTCTCGCGGGCACATTTGCTTAATTCCAAGGGGGAAAACCTCATCAAGGTTTGCAAGCACTATATTGCAAAGTAAGAACATACATATGAGTAAATATAGGAGAACAAAATGCTATCGCACTTTGTTCTTCGCTATGGGACCCTAGGTCCCCTTCGACGGAGCTAGCGCTCCTGAGCACCCCCCTGAAACGGCAAGGGGAATCCCCTTTGCAAACCCTATGCTAAGGAAATTGAAAACCATAATTTCCTACGAAAATAAACAATCTCAGACTCGGGCTTGGGACAAAAACTCCCCA